>JABLTO010054937.1_pt1 | contig 98514 bp, 85 predicted proteins | sample 7160091 | NCBI WGS metagenome assembly JABLTO01 (sample SAMN14651225, study PRJNA627086) | human gut metagenome | isolation source: feces | host: Homo sapiens | reverse complement strand
TTCGATGATCCGTGTCTTTCCAAGTTTGGAGCACTCCGCGGGTCATGTCCGCATCCCGGAAGACAATTTGTAGGACTTTTGTGTGTGTCCCTTATTGGCACCAGACAACAGGTGGCATAAATGCCACCTTTATGTCGAACATAACATAACCGCGCGAAGCCGATCTTTGAATTGCCATCTGCCATGTTTTTAATAGCAGATGGCAAAGAGTTTCGGTTCGCGCGGTTTTATATTGTCTGTGAAGAGGTGCCATTAGGGACACCAGAAAGTCCGCCCATTGTCTCCGGTGTGTCGGACATGCCCCGTCGGATTGTCCAAACATGGAAGAGACACGGAATTCGATGCAAACATTCAACCGGAAGAAATGCTCACATTTTTCTCCAACGAATATTCCATCTGCATTTCCCTCAGAAATCGAAGGACATGTTCTTTTCCGCATATTCCTTCGTACGCCAAAAAGGGATTGTCTGCTCAAAGCGGCAATCCCTTTTTCCTTCCGTTATATGCTAAGACACGCGCGTCTCATCCACACCTTCCACAGATCTTCTGCTTTATTCTACGGTAACAACCTTCGCCAGATTTCTTGGCTTATCTACATCGAATCCCTTATCGGAAGACACATAGTACGCGAGCAGCTGCAATGCCACCGATGCCGGCAGCACCATGAACTCATCCTGCATATCCGGCAGCGTGAAAATTTCGTACTCCTTCGCTAAATCTCCCACAATGCTTTCCTTGATAAAAACGACAACGTCCGCTCCTCTGGACTTTACCTCCTTAATGTTGGAAAGTTCCTTGGACATCAGTTTTTCCTGCGTCACCGTTGCCACCACCGGCGTATCCTGCGTGATCAGCGCGATCGGGCCGTGCTTTAATTCGCCGGATGCGTACGCCTCCGAGTGGATGTAGGATACCTCCTTTAACTTCAGCGATCCCTCCAGAAGAATCGAGTAATCCAGTCCTCTTCCAATCATGAACAAATCCTTAGCGCCGAGCACCTTTTTGGCAACCACATGGATATCCCTGCGGCGCTCCAGCACCTTCTTCATGACCTCCGGTGTCCGCTGCAGCTCCCGCACAAAGCTCTGGGTCTGCGCGTCGTCAAAGACACCTCTGCTGTGCGCCATACGCGCCACGATCAGATAAAATACCGCAAGCTGTGTCGTATACGCCTTGGTACTCGCCACCGCGATCTCCGGTCCCGCATTGGTGTAGAGCACATAGTCGCTCTCTCTTGCAATGGAGGAACCCTTGACGTTGATGATCGCAAGACACTTTGCCCCGCGGTTCTTCGCATACTTCACCGCCTCTAACGTATCGATCGTCTCACCGGACTGCGACACGGCAATCACAAGCGTCTTCTCGTCGATGACCGGATCCGAATACATGAACTCGGAAGCCATCTGCACCTCAATGTGCATGTGAAGAATGGACTTGACGAGCGCCTGTGCCACCAGTCCCGCGTGCATTGCGGTTCCGCACGCTACGATGCAGATATGCTCGCACTCTGTAAAAAGAGTGTCCGGCACGCCGTCTGCTGTAAAATCCGGCATACCTCCGACGATACGGTTCCTGATGGTATTCTCGATGGCTTCCGGCTGCTCCATAATCTCTTTTTCCATATAGAACGGATAACCGTTCTTCCCGGCGCTGTTTAATTCCCAGTCCACGGTCAGATACTTTGGCAGCACCTCATTGCCGTCAAAATCCGTCAGTGTCAGTTTGTCAGCGGACAGCTTTAAGATATGATACTCTGGCACGACAAAATAACGATTCGTAAAACGGCAGAGCGCCGTCAGATCACTGGCAAGCATCGCGCCTTCCTTACAGATCGTCGCCACGATCGGGCTGACATTGCGCGTTGAATAGATCACATCCTTCTGATCTTCAAATAAAATGACAAGCGCAAATGTTCCCTTCAGCTTCGAGACGGTCTTCTTGATCGCTTCCTCCGGATTCCCTTCATAGAACCGGTTCAAAAGCGCTGCCACCACCTCGCTGTCCGTCTCGGACTTCAATGTATCCGCCAGGTCGTAATCCGCAATCAGTTCCCTGTAATTCTCAATAATGCCGTTGTGTACGAGCGTGACTTTTCCCACTTGATGCGGGTGTGCATTGCAGTCGTTCACACCACCATGCGTCGCCCATCTCGTATGACCGATTCCGCACTGTGACACCACTTTTTCCGACGCGCAGATCGCCCGCAGATCACTGACTCTTCCGGCACATTTGCGGACTTCTGTTTTCCCGCTCTCCTCGTCGCGCAGGGCGATACCGGCGCTGTCGTACCCTCTGTACTCCAACAGCTCCAGCGCATCCAAAAGGACTTCTCTTACGTCCTCACTTCCTGTATAACCTATAATTCCACACATATGTTTTCCCCATTTCTATTACAATCTGTATATAACAATATTTTTATTCAGGTCTCTTCTGTTTCTATTCCATCAAAGTCTGTTCCATCAAACATCGTATTTGTTTTGCAGTCACCCGCATATTTGCCGATGTGTCTCGCACTGGAACGGTACGGAAAGGCATCCGCCGAATTTTCGATCACCTTTCTCCTCGTTAACCTGCCAGGGCAGGTGCATGGCGCTTAGGGAATCTCTGTGGATTACGGTACAGATCAGATTGCGTATCTGAACATATAACGTTCCCCTTATGCAGTTATCAAGGTTCAACGTGTTTACTATACTATGATACGTGAAAAAAGTCCAGAGGGGATTCTGTTTTGCCGCCGGGTATGCTATACTTAGCTCATACAACAGTGAAAGAAGGAACCTCATTCATGCTCCTGAAAAACCAAAAAGAAGACACCACCGACTACACCAAAGACTGGCCCGCGCGCTACTACGACATTCCTACCGGCGCACTGCGGCGCGAACACCTCAAGCGTGCAAGATCCGAGGGCTTTGCCGTTCCTGCAGATTCCTACCGGGAAATGCTCTGCGAGCGGCGCTTTTTTTCCGAAAAAAAAGACGGCACTGTGGATGGTTTTTTCCGCGCCTGGACCATGATCAAGGCTTCCGCAGCCGCAGGCGTCTCTTTTTTCCAGAAAAAGCGTCAGAAAAAAGAACTGCTCACTTACATGAAGGATCTTTGTCTCTCCCCGGATGATCTGCTTCCAGAATCCGCGGATGCGGTTCTCATCGAAGAGTGGCAGGATTTTGCGCGGGGACTCATCTCCTCCTGCACCGGGAGCAAAGCCTACTGTTCGACGCTCTTTGGTTTTGTGCCGATCAAGGATGCCAAGGTGGCGGAAAAGCTCGCCGCAGAGATCCTTCTGGTGACCAGGGATTATCCGGCTCTCTTTGATCTGGCGGACGAGTTTGCCCCGTTCCGCAAAGTCATGATCGAGACTTTCTGCCAGATGATTGAGAACGGCGAGACCTATCTGCAAGCATAAAAAACAGCCGCACAGAATGTTTTACACACTCTGTGCGGCTGTTTTCTGCTTATACTTTCCTGTATTTTATTTCATATAATTCTTCACGTCTCTCGATCCTACCTTAGAATACGGAAGTCTGATGTATTTTCCGTTCTCCAGATTGAGGTCGTCTAACGTATCCCCCACGGAGAGCGCGTAGGCAAGATCGAGCATTGCCTGTGCCTGCCCTTCCTTGTCGTTGTAGACGGTTCCCACCATCTCGCCGGATGCCACGGCGGCAAGTCCCACATCAGTTCCATCAATTCCGACCACCACCGGCCAGTCCGCCCGCTTCAGATGCGAGGTTTTCAACGCATCGATGGCTCCGAGCGCCATATCATCATTGTTGGCGATTACAAGCTCGATCTCCCCGTCATATTCCGCAAGCATCTGCGTCATCTTGGTCTGCGCCTGCGCCCGGTTCCAGTTCGCAATCCCGTACGCGAGCTTTTCCACCTCCACGCCGTTGTCTATAATCGTTGAGACCGCATACTCGGTGCGAACGATCGCATCCTGATGCCCGGCTTCTCCCTCCAGCACCACATACTGGAAGACACCGTCACCGTTCTTATCAGCATCCGGATTCTCCTTGAACGCATCCGCCGCAATCTCCCCCTGCATGATTCCGGACTCGAATGCTTTCGCCCCGACATAATAGACCCTGTCCCAGCGCTCCAGATCCTCCTCCACCAGTTCCCTGTTGAAGAAAATGACCGGCACATTATTTTTTTCCGCCATATCGATGATCGTTGTCGGCTCTGTCCGGTCGACCAGATTCACACAGATCACATTGCAGCCGGCATCTAACATTTCCTCGACCTGACTGTTCTGCGTCGACTGGCTTCCGGCCGCATTGTAGACTTCCACATTGATGGCAATGCCCGTCTGTTCTTCCTGCTCTGCCGCATATTCGTTGAAATCCGTCATCATCTGCGATACAAATGTGTCATACTGATCATATACGGTGACGCCGATCTTAATGCTTGTCACTTTCTGTACCTGGCCGTCTGTCCCGCAGCCCGCCATGCTTCCCAGTGACACCAGCGCACCAAGCCCGGCCGCCATTCCTCTTAGCATCCTCTGTGACATAACACCCTTCCTCACTTCTCCTGTTTCTCTCTGCTACTGCACAATCGGGAACAGCACTTTCTGGATATCCGCATCATACAGATGTTCCCGGTCGACCACCAGATAATTGACCTTGCTGCTTCTCGTGGTATCCATGTGATAAATCAGCTGCTTTGCGATTGCCTCCATGCTCTGATACCCCATATTGAATTCATTGGGAACCACGAGCGTCTGTATCCAGCCCTTGTCCAGATAGTATACATTTTTCTCGGAACTGCCCACGCCGTACAGCGAGCACCGGTCAAGTCTCCAGCCCAGCTCATCCCCGGCAAAAAAATCCACCATCATCTCCGTCTCGTCATTGCCGAGTGCAATCAGAATGTCCACCGGTTTGTCCTGCTCTAACGTATAGAACGCGTCCTTGATGCTCTCCGCCTTTCCTTCCAGGCTCCACTCGACGACTGCACCGCTCTCGCGCAATCCCTGCGATACCCCCGTATAACGCTGCTGCATGGAGCGCTGGCTCTGGCTGCACGCAAGAATTCCCACGCGCTTGCCGGCAAGGTCATCCCCGAAATCGGACTGCACCGCCTGTGCGAGCGCTGCTCCCATCTCCTCATTATCCGGCGCCACCAACGCGTAGACCCCTTCCGGATCAACGTCCGTCTCCAGCAGAAGCACCGCCGTCTGACCGGAGAGATCCTCCAGCTCCTGTCCGGCGTGATCCGTATTCATCTGCAGAATAATGCCGTTGGCTCCATTTGTGACCTGCTTTTTGACCACATCCATCTCTTCCATTGCGGTGGAAAAGCTCCCCGTCGACACAAAGCTCAAACTGATGTTGTAATCCCGCGCTGCCTGCTCCAGCCCCTGTCTGAGGGAAGTCCAGCGGTCGCTGTTGCTGTTCTCGACAACCACGGAGACGCGGTAGGACGTCTCCTGCTTACCGACGTTTAGCATATTGTAAAACGCCCAGATAATCACCGCCACCAGCATCAGGATCAACATACCAAAATAAAGTCTATTTTTCTTCATCCTGCCGTTCCCCCTTCAGCTGTTTTAGTCTTCCTCCCTCCAGCAGTTCCGTATTTTCCGGTGAGTACGCAATGTACGGAAGGTGAATCCGCACGGTCGTCCCCTCATCCAGACAGCTATCAATCTCAAGACCGTACGGCTCCCCGAAGCGGAGTCTGATCCGGTTATGTACATTGATGAGTCCCACACCGGAGCCGTGCTTGCGCACTCTGTTGTTCTCTGTCAGGAGCGCATCTACCATCTCATCCGGCATACCAAGTCCGTTGTCGCGCACTTCAACATAGACATCATCTCCCTTCCGGTATCCCACAACCGTAATCTCACCGTCGCCGTCCATGGACTCCATGCCGTAATAGATTGCATTCTCAAGTAAAGGCTGGATCACGAGTTTTACCGTACAGCAGCTCAAAATAGCATCCTCCACCTGAAATTCCACAGTGAATTTATTCTTATAGCGGATCTTCTGGATGTTCATATAATTTCTGGCATGTTTTAATTCGTCCTCCATGGAGATGATCGTCTTTCCGCGGCTTAAGGAAATGCGGAACAGGCTCGCAAGCTGCGTCACCATAAACACCGCGTCCTCGTACCGCTCACCCTCGATCATCCAGACGATGGAGTCCAGCGTATTATATAAAAAGTGCGGGTTGATCTGTGACTGCAAGGCGTCCAGCTCGCTCTTCCGCTTTTCTTCCTGCTCCACCAGAATATCATGCATGAGCTCCCGGATCTGCGCTACCGTAGAGCGCAGCGTCTTTCCGAGATGCTCCACCTCAAGCGAGCCGCCCACATAGATATCTGGGTTCATATTCCCCGCTTCCCAGTCCTTCACCGAATCGTTCAGGCGTTTTAACGGCTTTGCGATATTGGCAGAGACAAACTGGTTTAAAAGAATAATCATCAGCATGGACAGCGACATCAGAAGAATCACGAACATCCGCATCCCGGAGATTCCCATATCAAAGGAACTCATCGGAACTACGCTCACGATCTTCCAGCCAGTGTAACTGATGGTCTTGACCGTGACAATGCGCTTTTCCCCGTCAAATTCCTCCTTGTGGCTGCCGTCCTCGTAGGATGCTGCCACAAGATTGTTCTCCGAAAACAGATCCGTGTAGATCAGCTTCTGCTTCGGGTGATAGATCAGTTCCCCGCTGCCGTCCATCAGATAGACATACTCCGACGCATTGTCCGTATTTGCCTTGGTCAAAAGCTGCTCGATACTGCTGTAATTCATATCCACAAGCAGCACACCAAGTGTCGAATTGCCGCCGCTTGTCAGCTCCACCGCCTGGCTTAGCGATACGACCCAGTAATAGCGGTAACTCGGATCGTCAAACAAATTCTGTACATGCGGCGTGGAAAAATGCACGTTCTCCATCTGTCCCGTCGCCTCCGTAAACCATTCCTGATCCACGATGTCGAGGTTGTTCTTCTCCGTGGCAACCGGCGCTGCAGCAACCAGTCTTCCGTCGTTGGTATAGCAGGCGATGCTGATCAGATTATCCTTGTTCGCCTCATAGAGAAGGTTCATCTCCTCATCAAGCGAGTCCGTCGCCAGATCCTTGTCCTTAATAACGCTGTAGTACATGGCGTCGGAAATACGCCGCATGTTGCGCAGATAACTCTCCAGATTGATTGCCGTCTGGTTCAGCAGCTGCTCCGCGCTCTGCGTCGTCATATCTTCCATTTTATTGACAAAACGGTTGTACAGGGAAATCCCCAGAATACCCATACTGATGACCGATACAATCGTAAAAGACAATGCAATCGTCATCTGAATGGACTGCGGCTTGATGTGTTTTTCCAGGAAGGAAGTGACCTTCTGCCGCCACTGTTTTACTCTTTCTCTCATCCTCTTTGCACCCTATGCGCCCTATGCATCCTGCGCAGCTTCCATCCGGCTTGTCTTATACTTGGACGGCGACATGCCGAACTGCTTTTTGAATACATAGCTGAAATAGTTCGGATCGGTATATCCGACTTTCTCCGCAATCACGTAAGTCTTCTCGTTCTGTGTCAGAAGCAGCTCCACCGCCTCCTCCATCCGGTAATCTGTCAGATAGTTGATGAACGTCTTCCCGGTCTCTTTTTTGAACACCGTGGAAAAATAAGCGGCGCTCACATTGAGGTATCCACAGATCGTCTCAATTCCAAGGTCAGTATCCGCATAATGCTCCTTCACATAGTCGATTGCCTTCGACACAAAGGACTTCGTCGTATCCTGGCGCTCGTTCTGCACCTGTTTTTGTAATTTCAGACAGTTCTCACACAGCCATTCCCGGAGTGCATCCGTCGACTCCAGCTGCATGGCGCGTGTATACACATCCCCGTTGCCGCCGAACACATCTTCCAGGTTGATCTGGTTGTTCGCCCCGAAACGCGACAGCTCCGTGATCAGCTCCATAATGAGAATCCGGTACCGCTGCAGTGACATCTTGCTGCCCGCAAGCTTCTCCGTAAATTCCGCAATCGCATCCAGAAGCGGCTGTTCCTCTCCCACCTTGACCTTTTTTATGATCTTCTGGATAAAGGGCTCCTCCCACGGCAGATCGGCATTCTCCTGCGGGTCGATCTCCGCAATATTGATGGCTCTGGTATTGCCGTAGAGCACACGGTAGGACACGGCATTCTTCGCGCCGAGATAGGACATCTGCAGTTCTTCCGGACCGCTGCACACATGTCCGATTCCCGCCGTGATCTTCGCCTTGCAGACACGCTTTGCCATCTTACAGATCTTATCCATGCAGTCGGTAAAACGCGTGATCGCCTCCTCCGCGGGCAGCTGGGTAATCACAATGCCATCCCCCAGATATGTCACGATCTTGCTGTCATATTCAGAAGCTGCCAGCTGCTCCTCCGCCAGCTTTTTCACGGAGACCGCCAGCAGAAACGGATCGATCGGAAGCGCCCCCTCCATCGGGTTGGTCGTGCTGATGTGCAGCACGGTCACCACAAAATAGGGACCCTTTAGCGTGAGGCTGCAGTTTTTTGCATATTCCTCGATGGAGTCCTCCGGAATCCGTCCGTCGATGAGCGACGTCAGGAAATTTTCCTGCAGCATCGGAAGACTCTCCAGATAATATTCCCGAAGCTTGTCAATATTGCGCTTTTCGTCCAGTTCCTTGTCCAGATTGTTCTTGATCCGCTCAAAGACCTCGCGCAGTTCGTTGGCATTAATCGGCTTTAAAATGTATTCTTCCGCCTCGATCTTGATCGCTTCCCTGGCATACTCAAATTCATCAAAACCGGAGAAAATAATGACCTTGATCTTCTGGTACTGCTCCTTTAGCTTCCGGCAGAGCGTAAGACCATCCATATAGGGCATCTTAATGTCCGTCATGACGACATCCACGGAAAGCTCCTCCGCCATCTCAAGCGCTTCCACACCGTTTCTTGCATAGCCCGCAATGCGAAAGCCCATGCCTTCCCAGTCCAGCTTTTTCATGATGACCTGGAATACCTCTTCCTCGTCATCCACCAGCAAAACGGAATACAAACTCATATTCTCCCGCTCCTTTTCACTCGCACTCATTCATTCAACCTCCGTACTGATCCTCCATCCGCTTCCAGAGAATGCCGAGAATCACCGTACAGATTATGATCTCCGCCACTGCCACATAGACATTCACAAACACCAGAATCGCCATCAAAAAGGTAGCCGCACCGAAGAACAGCAGCAGCTTTCCTCCCGCCTTGCAGTACGCTTCCTCGTCCTTCACCGGCGGCTTATTTTTCCCGCGGATCGCCTGACTGTCGTGCAAAACGATCAGCCGGATTGCATAATACACACAGATCACAAGTAAAAGCAGCGGAATCCCCGCCTGCTCAATAATCGTATCAACCGTCACCTTAAAAATCCTCCTGTACTCTCAAATCTAAAATAGCGGCTGGTTCTAATGTCCCAGCCGCTATTCATTATAATATACTTTTTACTTTCTTGCTATATACTTTCTGATATCCAGAGAGATTGCGATGAAGATAACAACACCGATTGCAATGTACTGTGCGTTTGCATTCATACCCAGGTACTGGAGAGCTACCTTTAACAGCTCGAATACGGCAACACCGATAATTGCGGATGATACTTTACCACGACCACCTGTTACAGATACACCACCAATCGTACAAGCTGCGATTGCTTCCATCTCGTAACCATATCCGGTCTGGACGGATGCACCGCCGGCTTTTGCACCGAGCATGAAACCTGCAAGACCATACATAGCTGCTGCTTTCATGTAGATTAAGATCAGAGTTGCTTTTACCGGAACACCGGCAACCTCTGCTGCCTGTGGGTTACCACCGATTGCATACATGTACTTGCCGTGACGGGTCATGTTGAAAATGAACCATGTGATCGCCGCCACAATAATTGCGATCCAGATCAGGTAGTTGATGCCGAGGAACTTACCGTTAGATACGTTCGTGTACTGCTCTACATAGCCGCCGAGCGGTGTTGCATTGGTTACGATAAGTCCGATACCATAGACGATCTCCATCATTGCCAGTGTGGCGATGAAAGGCGGAACGTTTAAGTAAGCAATGAAAAATCCGGTAACCGTACCGAATGCCGCACATACCAGCATGGCAATCAGTGCTACGACGAATACGTTGAGCGGCTGCATATCCGGGAAGAATTTTCCGGAATAATCCATACGCTGTAACAGCATACCGGAGATACATGCACCGAAACCGATCATACGTCCTGCGGAAAGATCACATCCTGCTGTGATAACACAGCCTGCGATACCAAGTGCAATGACGAGTCGTGAACTCATATTCATCAGAATATTCATGAAGTTGTTCTTTGTGAAGAAGTTATCGGATGTGAATCCGGTATAGATTACCAGGATGAACATGACGATGATAACTCCGTTGTTGATTAAGAAATCTTTTACTTTCTGTTGATTTGTCTTTGTCATTTTCGTCTCCTCCTATCTCATCAGAATCTCGTTGCAAAGTTCATAACCATTGCCTGGGTCATCTCTTCCGGCTGGTCGATCTCGCCAGTAATCTTACCGTTACACATAACACAGATGCGGTCTGCCATACCAAGCAGCTCAGACATTTCTGATGAAATCATGATGATTGCCTTACCCTGTGCCGCCAGTTCATTCATGATCTCGTAGATCTCATGCTTTGCACCGACATCGATACCTCTTGTCGGCTCATCCATGATCAGCACATCCGGATCATTGGCAAGCCATCTGGAAATAATAACCTTCTGCTGGTTACCACCGGATAAGTTTGAAATGTGCTCGTTCATGCTCGGTGTCTTGATGGACAGCTTCTTGATGCTGTCATCCACAACTTTGTTCATCTTCTTATGATCCAGCACGAATCCTGCTTTCAGGTACTTGTTATAAATGGAGACGCCAACGTTGTCCTTGATGGACAGACATCCAAAGATACCGTTGCCTCGGCGGTCCTCTGTAATGAGTCCGATTCCTGCGTTCATCGCATCGATCGGATGCTTGATCTTTAACTTCTTGCCATGCATATAGATCTCACCGGATGCGATGCCGCGGATACCGAAGATACCTTCCATCAGCTCTGTTCTCTGGGCTCCAACCAGTCCGCCAAAGCCTAAAATTTCGCCCTTGCGGAGCGTAAAGCTGACATTCTGGAACGAATTTGCATGGATTGAGCAGAGGTTCTTGACCTCCATGATGACCTCGCCCGGTGTATTCTCCTTCGCCGGATATACGTTTGTGAGCTCACGTCCTACCATCTTTGCGATGATCTGATCGGTCGTCAGCTCTGCCGCCGGCCAGGTTCCTACATAGGTACCGTCCCGCATGATCGTGATATCGTCTGCGATACGCTTGATCTCATCCATCTTGTGGGATATGTATACCATTGCAACACCCTTATCACGAAGGTCATTCATGATACGGAAGAGTGCTTCTACCTCATTATCGGAAAGAGATGAGGTCGGCTCATCAAAGATCACGACCTTCGCCTGCTGGGATACCGCTTTTGCGATCTCCACGGACTGCATCTGACCGATGGAAAGTGTGCCGAGCTGTGCCTTCGGGTCGAAATCCATCCTTACCTCTTTCAGCCACTTCTCCGTCTCCGCATACATCTTCTTGTGATCAATCACCTTGAGCGGTCCGTAATTCTTTGTCGGGAATCTTCCCAGATACAGGTTCTCAGCCACGCTTCTCGCCGGAACAGGCTGTAATTCCTGATGTACCATGGCGATGCCGTATTTCATTGCTTCATCCGGGTTATTGACCTCAATCTTCTGCCCGTCCAGATAAACCTCTCCCGCGTCCATCTTGTAAATACCGAAAAGACATTTCATCAAGGTAGACTTGCCGGCTCCGTTCTCACCCATCAATGCATGGACGGTTCCGGGACGAAGGGAAAGCTGTACATTGTCAAGCGCTTTAACACCTGGGAACGATTTGCAGATACCCTTTAGCTCCAGTTTGTACTCAGCCATGTTTCTCCTCCTTCTATATTGATACAGATTCTGTTGTTATCTGTGTACTGTCGATGTTATTGTCGATGTTCTTTAATTTTTTCTAATCTGGTCTGTCACACAACTATTTCATATCTTTAAGACAGGTGCGGATGCCCGAAAACACCCGCACCTTCTGTTTACCTGCTATCAATCATCCTGCGCAGTAATTATTTTACCATGTCAAGGATTTCCTGTGCATTGTCTTTTGTAACCTTTACATAGTCACAACCAATGTAATACTCGTTGGTCTCACCATTGATGAAGTTGATTGCTGCATCAGCTGCACCGTGGGACTGTGAGAAGTGATCATTGAATACGGTACCTGTCATGGTTCCGGCTACAACATCCTCAAGAGCCTCGGATAATGCATCAACACCTACTAAGAAGATATCCGTACCTACGGTACGTCCTGCAGACTGAATTGCCTGTAATGCGCCAAGTGCCATTGCATCGTTGTTACAGAATACAACTTCTACTTTATCGCCATACTGTCCAAGAGCGTTTGCAACGATCTGCTGTGCCTGATCCTGCTGCCAGTTACCAACCTGATCGGAGAGGCATTCAACCTCAAGACCTGCATCGGTAAGAGCCTTTACGGAATACTCGGTACGATACTGGGCATCAACGTTCTCCGGATCACCTTCTACCATAACGTACTGGATTTTTCCATCGCCGTTTAAGTCTACTGTGTCAAGACCAAGGTCTACGATCATCTCGCCCTGGAAAGTACCGGACTGACGTGCGTCACATCCAACGTATGTAACATTCCAGCCGTTGTCTTCCCATCTCTGCTCTTCCTCTGCATCCGGCTCACGGTTGATGTATACGAGCGGGATATCTGCTGCTACAACCTTATCTGTGATGGTAGCTGCGGATGAAGAGTTTACCGGGTTAACAATGAGAACATCTACGCCCTCGGAAATGAAGTTGTCGATCTGACCTGTCTGTGTCGCCTGATCGTTTGCTCCGTCAACGATTGTGATATTGTCTTTGGAGAAGCCCTGCTCTACCAGATAATTCTCAAGCTCTGTGCGGAACAGTGTCATGAAGTTATCGGAGAACTGGTAAATGCATACGCCGACTTTCTTGTCTGCATAGTCACCGCCTGCTGCTTCTGTTGCTGCTGCTGCCGTATCGGAAGCCTCGGTAGCCGGTGCTGCTGCATCGGTTGTCGTGGATGCTGCGTTATCTGTTGTGGTTGTCTCGCCAGAAGAGTTTCCACATCCTGTTGCCATTGTTGCAACCATAGTAGCTGCAAGGATTAAACTGATTACTTTCTTTTTCATCTCTGAAAAACCTCCCTTTTTGTATTCGTAACTCCTTGTTACATTATGAATTATAGCAATGGAGGTCTGTAAAGAACATACAATATTCTTCTCTTTTTCTTGAAAATACTTCTGTTTCTTTTGTGTGTTTCGTATAATTTTATGGTTTTTCATTTTTTCTTCTTGTGCATATTTTGCAGATGGCGGTTTTTGACCGGTTCTGTTTCGTGCAAATATACAAATGTCCCTGTGTGAAAGACAACGCTTCCACGCAGGGACATCTGCTCTGCTTCGACTTTATACCTATTATTATATCATCGTTGTGTTCCGCCTTTTGCGTACCGGAAGTTCCACAGGAACTTCTAAGATGAACTCGTCAGAGTTCATTGTAGTACCTTTTCCGCGATCGCAACCGCATCGCGGATACAGTCCGGACAGCTCCGCAAAACCACGCCGGTTTCCACACCCTTCAATTCCTTACAGACGAGCGCATGGTTCTTCTCGGCAAACTGTCTGGTGATCTCCCTGGTCAGCTGATAGGTCGCCGCCTTGGTCTTCGGGTTCTTAGGATCGGCACAGCTGTTCTTGAAGCCCGCAAGCATTACCGCACCGGAGACCGCTCCGCAGGTTGCCTCCATGCCGCCCATGCCGAGTCCGAATCCTTCCGCCGCGGCAAACAGCGTCTCTTCCGGCACGCCGATCTCCTCCGCAAACGCACACGCCACCGCCTGTGCACAGTTGCATCCCCTGTCATGCAATTCGATTGCTTTTTCCTGTTTTGTCATTTTATAACTTCCTTTCCGTTCCTTATAAAATCCTTATAATTTGCCTGTATGCTGTTTCTGTGAACATCTTATCACAACTTATCACAAGAAGTAAACAAGGAGGATTCCAGAACGTATGAATCAGACAACAATCACAAAACAACGGGGACTCTCAGACTTTGCGCTCAAATATTTTGCCATGGTCTGCATGATTCTCGACCACATTCACTATTTTTTCTCATTTACAGGGAAGATCCCACTGTTCTTTTCGTGGATCGGCAGGCTTGCCGCCCCGCTGTTCCTCTTCTGTATCGTGGAGGGTTTTCTTCACACGCACGACCGGAAAAAATATTTTCTGCGTATTTACGCCATCGCCATTTTCATGGGACTGGTGCAGTTTTCCTTCTATAATATTGCATCCGGCCTCGTCCGGCCGGACGGCTTTTTCCCGCAGAATCAGATGCTTGCATCCTTTTCCGTCCTGCTCGTCGTTCTTTGGGGCATCGACCGGTGTCAGAAAAAACAGTGGATCCGGGGACTTTCTGCCATCCTGATTCCGGTCTTTCTGCCCTTTCTTCTGTACGGGCTGTTCGCCGTATCGGAAGCCTTTAGCATTCCCTACGGCAATTTTCTCTTAAACCTTCTGGTGTACAGTGTCCTGCCCTGCCACACTGCGATCATCGACGGTGGCACCGCCACACTGCTCGGCGGCGTGATTCTCTACCTGACGCACAGACACCGCCGATTGCAGGCAGGTGCCTTTGCACTTTTCGTGCTTGCGTGGGACATCCTGCCCGTGCTGCTTTTTATGCCCGCAGGAACTTCTGCCTCTTTCTTTTTTACCGATGCTTATGAGTGGCTGGAAGTTTTTGCCGTTATCCCTATGTTATGTTACAATGGAACCCGTGGACACGGCTCCAAAAAGCTGTTCTACTGGTTTTATCCGACGCACATTTACGTGCTGTACGCACTTTCGTTCCTTTTGTACCTGACCCTTTATGGAATGGGTTCTTGATAGAAATGAGGTTTTTATGGCTCACATTCTCGCAATTGACGATGATCCCGGCATCCTCGCGCTGATTGAACATGCACTCCGCCGGGAGGGGCATACCATTACCTGCATGCCGCATGTACCGGCGGATCTTGCGGCGCACCTCGCAGAGTATGATCTCATCCTTCTCGACGTCATGATGCCGCAGACGGACGGCTATGAACTCTGCAGCGCCATCCGCGACGACACGGACTGCCCGATTCTGTTCCTGACCGCAAAGACCATGGAGGAGGACGTCGACTACGGTTTTTCCGTCGGTGCGGACGACTATATCAAAAAGCCCTTCTCCATCGTTGAACTGCGTGCGCGCGTTGCCGCACATCTGCGCCGGGAGCAGCGCGAAAAACACCACTGTCTCTCCATACAGGGCATCCGCTTTCTGCTCGCCTCCCGCGAGGTCGCAGCAGGCGGTGTCACGCTCCCCTTTACCAGGACGGAGTATGAGATCACACTTCTGCTCGCAAAAAACCGCGGGCAGACATTTTCCAGGGAGCAGATCTACGAAGCGGTCTTAGGATACGACAAGACAGGCGATGCGTCTGCCATTACAGAGCATATTAAAAATATCCGGAAAAAATTTGCCGCAGTAAATATGGCGCCAATTCAGACAGTATGGGGGATCGGTTATCGATGGAACGCATGAAAAAAAAGAAAAAAGAAATCCGGCTGCGCACATTTTTTGTGCGCTTTTTACTAAAGCTTGTCGCCGCGGTGCTTCTGGCGTTCCTGCTGTGGCTTCTCCAGATTACCGTCTCCGTCGGTACGGGTCTGATCCTGCCTGCGAACGCCGCCGAAAAAGAGGCTCTTGCCTACCTTCACACCATCGGCGCACATACGGACATCGTGTCTTCCGGGATCCCATCCGCCTGCGGCTACGCCATCTATGACGCATCCGGAGCGCTTCTTGAAACGGACATGTCCGGTTCCATCCGCGAAAATGCAGATCTTCTCGCACTTTCCGGGCAGGATTCCCTCTCCGCAAATATGCTCGGACGAACCTATGTTAAACGCCAGACCGACACCCGGATTGTGGTGCTCACTTATGATTTCCGGTCTGCCTTTGCAAATTCCACGCTCCGGCGTCTCTTTCCGAGCGCTGAACTGCTGGAAGTGTTTCTCCTGCTGTTCCTGCTTCTTGCAGCTTTTGTACTCGTCATCACACGGCAGGCAAAATACCTGTCGCGGGAACTTTTTCATCTGCAGGAAGCTGCCGACGAAATCCGCAATCAGAATCTCGACTTTACCATCCGGCCGACTGCCATCTGCGAATTCAACCAGGTAGCCGCTTCTCTGGACGCGCTGAAATCCGAACTTTCCGCCTCCTTAAAAGAGCAGTGGCACATGCAGCAGCAACGCAGACGTCAGTTTTCCGCGCTCGCCCATGACATCAAGACGCCGCTTACGATCGTCCGCGGGAACGCAGAACTTCTGTCTGAGACAGCGCTTGATCCGACGCAGCAAACCTGTAACCGGTTTATTCTGGAAAATGCCGCGCAGATCCAGGACTATCTGTCGAGAATTATCGAGCTCGCAAAGACGGATGATCCCGCTGCATGTTCCGCAGAGTGCCGTTTTCAGGCGCAGCTTCACACGGCATCGTTTTTCGACGATCTGCTCGGGAATACAAAAAGTCTCGGTCAGAAAAAAGAACTGCATGTTCTTTTTTCCACCGAGACTCTTCCAGCCGTTCTGCCACTGCCGGAACATCCGCTGCGGCGTATTTTAAACAATCTGCTCGACAATGCCGTGTGCTACTCACCGCACAAAGGAACGGTCACTTTAGATGCCTCCATCCGCGATTATAGGGATGCACCCGAGAAAGAAAGCACGCTCTTTCTCACTGTATCCGATGAGGGACCCGGCTTCTGCGAAGACGCCCTGCTCTACGGCACGGAAGCCTTTTACAGGGAATCCGCCGACCGGAATGACAAAAGCCACTTCGGTCTCGGGCTCTCCATCGCCGACCAGCTCGCCCGCGGACTTGGCGGATCGATCGCTCTGTGTAATGCCCCGGCAGGCGGAGCCGTCGTAATCGTAAGACTTCCTCTGACCGGGCAGATACAGCGCGATGCGGAATAAATCCTATTCTACCGGAACGGTCCAGCCGTACTTATCCGGAAGCTTGCCCCACTGGATACCGGTCAGTGTGTCGTACAGCTTCTGTGTCAGCTCGCCGATCTTGAAATCGTTGATCGTGACAACATCATCCTTGTAGCGGAGTTCACCAACCGGAGAGATCACGGCTGCGGTACCCGTTCCGAATACTTCCTCTAAGGTTCCGTCATGTCCTGCCTTCATCAGGTCATCGACGGATAATCTGGTCTCGTTTACCTTGTAACCCCAGTCTCTCAACAGATGAATCATGGAATCTCTGGTAACGCCCGGAAGTACCGTACCCTCGATCGGTGCTGTGTAGATCTCACCGGCGATCTTGAACATGATGTTCATTGTACCGACTTCCTCGACGTATTTGCGGTGCTCACCGTCCAGCCAGAGTACCTGGGAGTAACCAAGCTTTTCTGCCTTTACCTGTCCTAAGATGGAGCCTGCATAGTTGCCGCCGCACTTGGTGAATCCGGTACCGCCCTTGACTGCACGCACCAGCTCGTCCTCGACAAGAATCTTCACCGGATTGATGCCCTCTGCATAGTAAGCGCCTACCGGGCAGCAGATAATCATGAATTTGTAAGCGGACGCCATATGTACGCCGAGCGCAGCCTCTGTTGCGAACATGAACGGGCGGATATAAAGAGAGGTCTCCGGCTCAGACGGAACCCAGTCTGCCTCCACCTTTACCAGCGCTTTTACCGCTTCTACGAACATATCCACCGGGAACTCCGGCATGCAGAGTCTCGCGTTGGAATTGATCATTCTCTTCGCATTCATCTCCGGACGGAACAGCTGGATCTTTCCCTCTGCCGTGCGGTATGCCTTCATACCCTCAAATGTCTCCTGCGCATAGTGCAGCGTCACACAGGCAGGCTCCAGACTGATCGGTCCTTCCGGCACGATTCTCGCATCCTTCCAGCCGTCTTCCTTCGTCCAGTCCATGACGAACATGTAATCGGTCATATACTTGCCGAATCCGAGATGTTTCTGATCCGGCTTCTCCTTTAATACGTCTCTTTTTACAAATCTGATATCCATTATGCTACCATTCCTTTCCCGACATATAAAATTCTTGAAATCAATTATGATACTTTCTTTTTTCAGTGTCAAGATTATTCCAGCCGCTTATGCCGCTCATGATTGTAAGTTATACATTAGTCATCTTCCCATACCCATATGGAATGAAAAACGCCGCAAAAAAGCGGAGCAGGATCTTTTCTCCCGCTCCGCCATCGGAGTCTCTTTTCCCTATTTTACCACTTTTTTCAACGGAATCCAGAGAATAAATGCATACACGCTTCCGATCAGGGAAGTCACAAGCTGCGTCACGGAAAAGGTCGTCTGGAACACTGCCATCTTTGCCTCCATCGGTGCCGGCAGAAGGTTCGGAATCAGAATCAGCGAGATCACAATTCCCATGAACAGTGCCTTTACGACAGATCCTGCCGCCATGCCGGCAATCAGTCCGCCGTTTCCTTTGCATTTTTTCGTGACCAGTCCCACACCCAAGACCAGAAGGGCATTGCCCGCCATGATACACGGCATGATCGCCGGAATGGCACCGATGATCGGGCTTCCCGTAATAAAGAATGATGTGACCGGCGTGATCACAGAGAGAATAATGCCGCAGGGAATTCCCACACTTAACACCGCTAAGATCAGGCATGCATTGATGACCGGTCCGGTAATATAGACGCTCGTGTTCTTAAAAAACTGGCTCACGATACAGATCGCCAGAAGAACCGCTGTCGTTGTGATTTGTTTTGTTGTGATTTTCATCGCTTCCTCCTTCTGATGCAGCACTCCTTCGCAGATGTAATGCACTCTCCCGTCACTGCACCAAAGCAAGCATAATACTTCTCTCTCATAAAATCAAGCCGTCACTCCGCCAGCAGATTCTCCACAAGTGCGCAGAACTCGTCCCGGCTCAGTCCTTCCGACTGCACATTCACGGTCACACCGTTTTTCTTATAGGTCGCCAGATACCCGTCCGTGAACGTTCCTCCACTGCTGCCCGCCGGATAATGTGCTGCTGTCACCTTCACACCGGAAACCGTCATCGGCTTTAATCCGCCGGATACATAGGACGTCATCTCCCCCATGTCCGTTGAGCGTGCGCGAATGGTAAACCATCCCGCTGTCTCACTGTTCTCATAACGCATGACACAGTTGTCATCGATCACATTGCCATCTGCATCATAGCCAATCTGATACGTTTTCTCCTCATCCGTCTGCACATAGCCATCCGGAATTGCATCCGGAATCACCTTGATTCCGTAATAGTTCTGAAGCTGTTCCTCTGTGAGTGAAACCGTCTTCGCCGCTTCCGCCCCGCAGGCAATCGATGTCTGAAGTTCCTCCACTTCGTTAAAATACCAGTCAATTCCCGCAGCGCTCTCCGGCTGGGCAGCCTCTTGTATACCGTTGCCATCCCCCGCAGTGCTTTGTGCAGCCGCCTCATATTCCTCCGCACTCTCTGCGGTACCGTCCGGCGCTGCCGCGTCAGATGTCATGTCGCCGTCGGATGCCGCTGCCTCATAAGTGTCTGCCGTTTCTGCACTCTCCGTCTTTGCCATGTCCGTATGCGTGGCATTTTCATACTGCTGCCACATCCCGTAGGAACCTCCGATCAAAAGAAGTGCCACACAGGCAGCCATCTGCATAAAATGCTTCCTGCGTGCTCCGAGATAGCGTACGTCCTCCGCTTCCTGTATGTAGGCAGGATCCGCTTCGCCGAGCGCATCCAGTAAATCGTCCGTCTTCATATTTTCCGCTCCTTTCCGCCGCTATGAAAGCAGCCCCTCGCGCTCCAGATGCATCCGCAGTTTTCCCCGGGACCGGTACAGCGAAGATTTTACCTTACTCTCGCTGACCGCAAGCCTCCCGGCAATCGCTCCGATGCCATCCATATACCAGTATCTGCGCATGAAAATAATCCGGCTCTCACGGTCTAACCCCTCCAGGAACCGGTTGATGGACGCCGCCAGTTCCTTTCGCTCTATCTGCGTCAGCGGCTCCTCGCCCCCGGCGCAGTCATGCAGTTCTTCATATATATCCGGCATGACGCCTCCGCCTCTCTTTTCGGAATGCTTTCTGCGGTAGCAGTCCAGCGACAGATTGCGCGTGATCGCACCCAGGAAAGCCGCCAGAAGATGCGGGCGCTCCCTGGGCATGGAATTCCACGCGCGCATCCAGGTGTCGTTCACGCACTCCTCTGCATCCTGCGCATCATGTACAATGTTGTGCGCGATGCTCCCGCAGTAACGTCCGTACTTCTGCTGTGTCTCTGCAATCGCCGTCTGATCCCTGTCCCAGTACAGCGCTATGATTTTTTCATCCTCCATGCCTTCTCCCTCTCAGTTAAAAGCTCTCCACCGTTCCGATGAACACCGGAATACCGGTGTCCTTCTCCACGATCGCATATAAAAACGGCCTGTCTAAAATAATGCGCTCCGGCTGTTCAACCATTGCCGTCTCCTTGCACATCTCCACAACCGTGGCCGCTCCGGCTTTCGTTCCAAGCCCGTCCACATCGATGTGGGTCTTGTGCAGCACCCTGCTGATGCTGATATTTCTTCCGTCCGGGCAGTACCCCATTTTGGAAAAATCCGCCTGTTCCTCATCAAACGCGAGCGGCATTCCAAGCGCCGTGAGCGTATCTTTTAGTTCCAGATCGGTCTCGCCTGTAAATTGCGGCAGACCCGTCTCTATCATTGTATCATTTTCCTGCCGGATTGTCTCGTGAAACGTTTCCCCGTCCAGTTCTTCCAGCCATTTGCTCAGTGACAGTCCCTCCTCCGGAAGCAGCGCCACAAAGTCATAGCCCTCCTTGTAAGCCCGGCAAAAGCCCTTGGCATGTTCCATGGTCAGATAGCGGTACGTGGTATCGTACATCATGGAAACCTCCTGCCCGCTTCCGTCCTCCGCATAAAATGTGGCATCCTGTATCTGGCTCTCATCATAGGGCGTTTCCCACTCCGCATCAAACGCCACCGCATTCACCAGGTACATGACCGCAAGCTCCGGAATCTGATCCAGAATCTCTGTTATCATGCCGTCTGTCTCCTGCTCCACCAGGCGGTTGATGTCCCGGCAGGTCGTCTCGTCAAACGGGGCGCCATAAACCTCTGCGTCATACGCCGTTTTTACGGTGTCAAGGAAATTCTCATCCGGCACAAATGCATCGTCCGCCGTCTTCACCCACACCGAATCAGACATGTGGAATCTGGCGCCCTCTGCATCCGGCAGGCTCTTGCAGATCCTGCCAAGCACCATACTGCCATCCTCCGCCGACATCCCCGGGTACAAAACCGCTCCCATCTGCTGCTTCGTGTCGCCGTCCGCTCCGGTCCGCGCCATCTCGAGCGCCATCATCACGGAAAGAGGACACACCATCGTATTCTTCGCGTCCTCGCCGTTCTGCACCTGCTTTCTGCTCTCCCGCAGCAGATTTAAGGAAAACTGCGTATAGGAATCCTCAAATGCTTCCCTGATAGCACCGAGATCTTTTTCTTCCATTGCAGTATCCTCCGTTCCTGTATCTTCTGCCTGTCCTGTCTGTCCGTTTGCTCCGGTTCCTTCCGTCTGACCTTCCTCTTTGGTCCCGTATTGTCCGGTAAGATCAGTGGTTGTACCGGACATTCCGCTGTTCGCACAGCCTGTCATCCCCACTGCCATCACTGCCGCAAGCACACCTGCCGTCACCCGTTCCATTCCTTTTCTCCTCATAAGCTTCTCCCTCTCTTTTCTATCATCCGATTTTTTGTCTTTCATATAATAAGACGCAAAAAACCGGAAACGGTTGCACCCATTTCCGGTTTTTGTAAAAATTTTCTATCTCACATCTTCTGTTCTCTCTACAGCCTTAAATACTCAAACGCCTGATAGACATCCAGCGCACCGTACCCCCACTCCCGGTTCGGGTACCCCCTGTCCTCCGAGCGCTTTGCACCGCGGATGAGCATATTTTTGATCGCGGCGTTGGACATCACCGGATCGTTCTGCTGCACCAGCGCCCACTGCATGATCTGTGCGACCGCCCCCGCCGTCACCGCCGCCGCGGCGCTGGTTCCCGTGTAGGTCACATAGTTTCCACGCAGCCCCGGTCCGTACACATTCACCGCGGGCGCCACAAAATCCGGCTTGATCTCCCCCGCCACTGTGTAGCCGCGCCCGGAATCCGCATACATGCTGTTATTGGAGACCTGGTATCCGCCGACCGTGATGACCTGTGCCGCCGTCCCCGGCGCAGTGAGCGTCGTGTCCGGGTTGGATCTTAGGAAAATCACATTTCCGTCCGTAAGCTTCTGCATCGGGAGCCACATATTATAGTTGCCGCTCACAATATTTTCCGGGTAAACCCGTACAATCCACAGTCCTCTTCTCACATCGGAAAAGCGCAGATAGATTAACTGGTTTGCCGTCTCCTTTGTCTCGATACGGTAATCCACCGACACGGTCGTTCCCTCAAAGACGAACCGGAATGACTTGGAGGCACCGGAACGCAGCGACACTTTCGGAATCCGTTCGCCCGTCGGCGAAATCACAGATATCGCGTACAATTCCGGCGCGCCCGCCCACAGTTCTATGAAAAAGCCCGCCATATCCTGTTCCACGCTGATCTCCACATCCTCATAGTCCATCTCACGGCGGAGCGCCCCCTGAAAATGGTGCCTGGTGTTCGCCTCGTTTCCCGTTGCCGTCACAATCGAACGCCTCCGCCTGGTACTGATATAGTTCAGAAAATTGGGCAGCGGACCGTCCGTACCGTGTCCCCCCATGCTGTTGCCGAGCGCAAGACAGATCACAAGCGGCATATTCAACACATTTGCAACGCCATTTAAATAGGATACCGCCATCATCAGATCCGTCTCCTGAAAGGCAGGAACTCCCTCCGGAATGAAGAAAAATTCCCGCAGATAGCGCTTTGCCTCTTTTAGCTTTACAACGGCAATCCCGGCGTTTGGCACCGCCCCGATAAAGCCGTTCGGGATATCCTCTCCCCCGCACACGACTCCCGTCACGAACGTCCCGTGCCCGTTTTCATCGCGGGACGGCACCACATCATACGGCTGGTTTTTTTGCAATGCTTCATCAATCTCCTCTTTGCGGTACTCTGCACCGTACAGGATTCCCTCCGGCGGCGTTCCGTCCTGTATCGTCTGATCCCAGATCCTTAAGATTCTGCTGCTGCCGTCCGAATACCTGAACAGCGGGTTCGTGTAATCGACGCCGGTATCAATGACGCCCACCAGAACCCCCTCGCCTTTCAGTGCAAGCACCGGCTGATTCTGCAGCCGGGTGATTCCCGATGCATCGAGCGCCGTCGTATCGAGCAGCGCGTAGCATTTTGGTATCGCTGTATAGGTATAATTCCCGATGGAAAGCGGCGGCAGCCCCTCTCTCGGGTAGAAAAAAATATCGTAATCCTCCGCAATGCGCTGCACGCATCCGGGCGTGAACGGAACCTCCATCTCCACCCCGTACGGAATCAAGAAATCATAATACTCCTCTGAATATACCTGCTCCCTGCAATCTGGCATAAAAAAACTCCGGTCATCCATTGCTTTCTTAACAATAGATGCCGGAGTATATGCATTTATTCCATATTTATCAATTGCTGGCAGCGATCTGCGGATTCTCCTTACTCCCGATACCGATGCAGCCTCGCAGCGTGATGACCGGACTGCCCTTCTTCTCCACATAGTCCTTCGTGATCGTGACCATACCGATGTTGTCGTCCTTCGGAATCTCATACATGATATCCAGCATGAATTCCTCTATCACCGCGCGGAGCGCACGCGCTCCCACCTTCTTCTCTTTCGCCTTGTGTGCGATCGCGCGCAGCGCATCCTCATCGAACGCCAGCTTGACCTCGTCCATGGCGAGAAGCTTCTCATACTGCTTTAAGATCGCATTCTTCGGCTCCTGTAGAATCCGCACCAGCGTATCCTCCGAGAGCGGCTCTAGTGTAAACAGGATCGGCAGACGTCCCAAAAACTCCGGGATCATACCGAACTTGCGCACATCCTCCACCGTAACCTTGGAGAGCAGCTTCTCGTCCTTGTCGTACTCATCCTTTAACTTCGCGCGGAATCCGATCGAAGCCTCCTGATTCAGTCGCTCCTTGATGATCTCCTCCAGCTCCGGAAATGCTCCGCCGCAGATGAACAGGATATTCTTCGTGTTGACCATCGTCATCGGCACCATCGCGTTTTTGCTGCTGGCTCCCACCGGCACCTCGACCTCGGCACCCTCTAAAAGCTTTAACATTCCCTGCTGTACGGATTCTCCGCTGACATCCCGCTGGTTCGTGTTGCGCTTCTTGGCAATCTTATCAATCTCGTCAATAAAAATGATGCCGTGCTCCGCACGCTCCACATCATTGTCCGCCGCCGCAAGCAGCTTGCTGACTACACTCTCAATGTCGTCGCCTATGTAACCTGCCTCCGTGAGCGACGTCGCGTCCGTGATCGCAAGCGGCACATCCAAGAGCCGTGCGAGCGTCTTAACCAGATATGTCTTGCCGCAGCCGGTCGGTCCGATCATAAGCATGTTGGACTTCTCAATCTCCACGCCGTCCTTTTCATCCGCCGCAATCCGCTTGTAGTGATTATAGACCGCAACCGACATCACCTTTTTTGCCTGCTCCTGTCCGACCACATATTCATCGAGCGACGCCTTGATCTTGTGCGGTGCCGGGATCTTCTTAATGTCGATAACCGGCTCTGACTGCGCCTTCGGCTTTTTCTTCTTCAGCTTCTGATTGTTCGGCAGTCCGCCCTGCAGATCCGACAGATTGATCATGCTGATGTTCGGAATTCTTCCCATGTTCATATTCATCATATCATCCATGGAAAAACCGCTTCCGTTCATGCTGTCAAACGTCTTCTGCATACAGTCCTGGCAGATGCAGATGTTGTTCGGAATGCGGATCATCTTCCCCGCAATATGCTCCGGGCGTCTGCAGATATAGCAGATGTCCTCATACTCTGTATCCTGATTCTGGTCTGCGTCATCTGAAGCGGAACTCTGTGTCACCTCTCCGGTGCCTGATGTGCTCTCATGCTCCGCCACATCTTCTGCACGGGGAGCCTCACTTCCCGTCTGCGCACCGTGAGCCGCGTTTCCCGCCGGCACACCGTTATCCGCGCTTCCCGGCTGTCTGCTGCCTGCAGTTCCTGTATTTGTATCTGCGCCCGTCTCCGGCGCATCATCTATAATCTCTCTGAAATCATTGTGATTCATACTAATCCTCCATTCTTGCGCTGCTTCTAAGCGCATCTCAAGTTTGTGCGAAGCACAAATCTTGCGTGTGAAAAATCTTATTTTTCACACTAATATCCCCTATTCGCTTTCTATCATGAAATTTAGGTTCATTATAATGCAAACATTGTTTAATCACAAGGAAATTACGGAGATTTCATAGTTATTTTAGGAATTCATCAAAAATGGCGAAAGCCTCTTTTGCTTTCGCCATTCTCTATTTCCCTCATCCGTAAAACGCGCTCTATCTGCCGTTTCCGTTATTATCTGTGGTTCCGTTGTTATTATTGTCATTGCCGGTCAGATCATCCACACCGTTCTCCACTCCGTTGATGACATCCTTTCCAGCCTCGCCGACACCGTCTACCACGTCGTCCACAACATTGCCGTTTCCGTTGTTATCAGCTGCGCCGTTGTTGTCCATCGCACCGTTATCGTTTAAAGTTCCATTGGTATCGTTCACTGTGCCGTTGGTTGCTCCGTTTGTGCCGTTGGTCGTTCCGTTTGTGCCATTGGTCGTGCCGTTGGTTGTTCCGTTTGTGCCGGTTCCGTCTACGGTGCTCTCCGTGCCGGTTCCGTTCGTCGTGTCATTGACGTTGTCATTGTTCGTACCGCAGGCAGCCATCGCGCTCACCGCGAAAGTAAGTACCAGTCCTGCGAGCAGTGTTCTCCACTTTCTCATAGTCATATTCTCCTTTTTCTCAGAATCACTTCTGTTTTCAAGGATAGTATGACCCTGACGCTTTCCTTTTATTCCCGTGGACGCTGCTTTTCTTTTGAATTTTGTTTTTAAAAATTCAATCTTAAGATTTGTAATAGCCAAGCTCTCTCGACAGTTCTTCCTGTACTTTTTTCACATCCACCGCAAGTTCCTTAACGCGTTCTCTCGTCATACGGCTGGTCGGTCCGGAGATACTGAACGCGTATTTTACCTCTTTCTGGTAGCCGTGCAGGCAGGCTGCGATGCAGCGGACGCCCTTTTCGTTCTCCTCATCGTCCAGCGCGTAGCCATTCTGCCGCACTTCCTCCAACACTTCCTGCATCTGCGAGAAATCCGTGATCGTCTTGTCCGTTTTTTTCTCAATAATGCTCTCATTCCAGATCTTTTTGACTTCCTCGTCCGGAAGCGTCGCCATGATCGCTTTGCCGACACCGGAGCAGTACATCGGATGTACCATTCCCACATGGGATACCATGCGGATCGTTCCGACCTTCGCCTCAATCTTGTATATATATAAGATATGATTGCCCTCGCGCTGCACCAGATGCACCGCTTCCCCGGACAGATCCGAGAGACGTTCCATATACGGCTTTGCCACCTGCAGAATATCCATCCGCTCGAGAATCTTTCCCGCCATGTTGACCACCTTGTAGGAAAGCATATATTTCTGCGTCGCCTCATCCTGCTTTGCGTATCCCATATAAATGAGAGACATTAACAGTCTGTGTACAGTGCTCTTGTGCAGATCCAGCGCCGTGCTAAGTTCCATCAGTCCCATCTCCCCGTGGTCCGCAAGCGTCTCCATCACCTGAAAAATACGCTCTGCCGACTGTACCGGATTTTTTCCTTCTCTCTCTTCTGCCATAGTATCTCCCATGCTGTATCTCAGTCAGTTTCATCATTCAATCTGTCGTTCCGTATTGCGGAACTGCCTTGTTATCATACCATGACCGCTGTCCGAAAGTCAACTCTGGAATCTCTGCTGTCCCAGCGTTTTGTTTTATGGAAAATACACGATTTTGTTTCTTGAATCGGTTGACAAGGTTTTTCCACATGTTATAATAATTTTGTACCATTACATGAAACATAGTTCCGCATTATGGAACATGAATGATAAGTAAAAGGAGAAGAATCATGAACAAAGTATTAGAAGAGTTTTCCAAGATTGGTATTATCCCGGTCATCGCACTGGACCATGTAGAGGATGCCGCACCTCTGGCAAAGGCTTTATGTGACGGCGGTCTTCCGTGTGCTGAGGTTACCTTCCGTACCGCTGCTGCTGAGGAGTCCATCCGCATCATGTCCGAGCAGTTCCCGGAGATGTTAGTCGGCGCAGGTACCGTTCTTACTACCGAGCAGGTTGACCGTGCGGTAAACGCAGGTGCGAAGTTCATCGTCAGCCCGGGCTTAAACCCGAAGGTTGTAAAATACTGCGTGGACAAGGGTATTCCGGTAACTCCTGGCTGCTCAAACCCGAGCGATGTGGAAGTTGCAATCGAGCTTGGTCTTGAGGTTGTAAAATTCTTCCCGGCAGAGGCTGCTGGCGGACTGAACATGATTAAATCCATGGCCGCTCCGTACACCAAGATGAAGTTCATGCCGACCGGCGGTATCAACGCTAAGAACCTGACAAGCTACCTTGATTTCAAGAAAATCATCGCATGCGGCGGTTCCTGGATGGTAAACAAAGACATGATCGCAGCCAAGGACTGGGCCGGCATCACCGCTCTCACCAAAGAGGCAGTTGCTACCATGCTTGGATTCAAGCTCCTGCATGTAGGTGTCAACAATGCATCTGAGGAAGTTGCTTCCACAGAGTCCGCAAAGTTCGCAACTTTACTTGGACAGGATGTCAAGGTTGGCAACAGTTCCATGTTCGTTGGTTCCTTAATCGAGATGATGAAGAATCCGGGACGCGGAACACACGGTCACATCTGCATCCAGACAAATTATCTGGATCGTGCCATCTATCATCTGGAGAAGAGAGGCTTTGCTTTCGATGAGTCTTCCTTCAAATACAATGACAAGGGTGAGCTTACCGTTGCTTACTTAAAGGATGAGATCGCCGGATTCGCTGTACACTTCAACCAGAAATAAGGAGAACATCATGACAGATCAGAATTGCGCATATTGCATGGAAGGTGATCTGGTAGCCGCATTCGGCATCAAGATCTGTGAACTTCCTTCCTCCAAGGTATATCTTTTTAAGGAGCAGAGCCACAAGGGACGTGTCATCGTTGCACACAAGAAGCACGTGAGTGAGATCACGGAGCTGACCGCCGAGGAACGTGCCGCTTACATCGAGGACATCAACCATGTTGCCGAGGCACTGCATCAGGCATTCCATCCGCAGAAAGTGAACTACGGCGCTTATGGCGATACCGGTCATCACCTGCACTTCCACCTCGTTCCGAAGTATACAGACGAGTATGAGTGGGGCGGCGTCTTCGCTATGAATCCACAGCAGAAGTTCCTCTCGGATGAAGAGTATACCGCACTGATCGAGGAGATCAAGAAGTATCTGTAGGATATGTATTTCCGTTGGATTTTATGAAACCGAGGCAAACCGCAAAGGTTTGCCTCGGTTTTTGCTTATGCTGGCACTTGCAAGAGAAAAGCGCATGAAAACGGTAATGGCAAATCATTTTCCACCCTTGGCATCCAGCATTTTACCGGCGTATTCCTGCTCCAGTTCTTCTGCCAGATACACATCGCTCATACAGTGCATATCCGATACGCCATCACGAATCAGTTGATATACCTCGGAATGATAAAAGAATTCCAATGCCGCATCCAGTGAAATTCCCTGCCGTTTTGCAAAACACGCAATGACACGGCTATATTTTTTTTGTAGTAAAATCGGATTTGCTGTCATACAATTTCACTCCCTTCAAAATGCAGGAGAGACAATGCTCTCTCTGTGCGGAAACAAATTTGCACATTCGGTTTTTCATAACGCAGACGTTTGATAGCCTCCGCCTTATCAATCAATCCATCAAAAAACAATTCCACCGTATTAAATACCTTATCATTGGCAACACCACCAACAACGAGATCATAATCTGTCGCGTCTTTTCCAAAAGAACCATGGTAGAGAATCATACTTCCACGCCCCTTTCTTTCATCACATTAATAAGATCATCTACGATATATTCCCGGCTCTGTGTATGCAGCACTTCATATTCCGGCACAATATAACCGCTCAGAATATCACTTTTTTCGGTAAACGCCTGATACACACGCTCTGCATCCATCCCCAGTTTTGCCGCTACATTTTCGATACAAAATACAACAAACTCGAGTTCACTGGAATTTTTAATTTTTTCATCCGCCATCATAAGCAAGCTCTCCTTTATGACAATATGAAAAACAGCTTTCTCTTCTTATCACTGTTAGTATAGCACTTCATATCCATATGCTCAATCAGATTACCTCTAAAAAAGGCACCCGGGTCATTACGACCCAAGTGCCTGTATATCCTGATCCTTTTGCGTAAGCCCCTACCGGTGCGTATCCCACAGTCCGCAGTAGGCATCCACCGGGTCCTCCCCGATAAATGCGTCGCTGCCGCTCATCAGCTTCTCGATGAGCGCATCAAACGTCTGATCCGCGCTGTCGTAAGTGTTGATATACGTTCTCGCCTGCGGAATGTCTGCCAGTACGAACGGCTGTCCGCATCCGATCACGATAACCGGAAGTTCATGAACATACCACGGGATCTCTCCGCCGCCCTTGCTCATGCCGAAGCCCGGTCTTGCCACCGGCTGGAAACCGCCTGCAATGTCCACCAGTGTGATGATCAGATCCTGATTTTCGACGAAATCCTTGATCGGCGTCTTTCCGGCAAAGTACATATTGATGTCCACCTTTTCTCCTGCTGCTGCACGCTTTGCAAGTGCGTCGAGCGGGCTCTCGTAGATAAATGCTTCAAAGCCCTTCTCGATCAGCTTGTCACGCAGACGCTCTGCCGGGCTCTTCTTGCCGCCGCCCATATATTTTGCCATCATGGTTCCCATCACGCCCGCGGATAATCCGCTGACGGAGACGATCATGATGCGCTTGTAACGGCTCGGGATCATCGGAAGCACATCCTCGTCCTTGTATTTTACGAGAGTGATTCCTTTCTCGGAGATTTCTCTTGCCATCGCCTTGTGCTCTTCGCAGCCAACGACCTGCTCCATCACCTCCACCGGAGGAACGATCTCATTTTTCGCTTTTTTGTGCAGTCCCATGTGTGCTTTCAGAGCAAGAATGCGGTGCAGGGCGTCATTTAAACGCTCCTCGGTGATGATGCCGTTCTCATAGCCCGCCATCATGCTTGCAAAATCCTCATCCATCTCATTGAAAAAAAGGAACATATCGACACCGGCTGCAATCGTGTGCGGAAGCATCTCGCTGCGCTTCATACAGCAGGTCAGTCCGACCATGTGGGAAGCATCGGTCAGCACCATACCATTAAAACCAAGCTTTCCGCGCAGAAGTCCCTCGATCAGCTCCGGCGAAAGGGTTGCCGGCATGATGTCCTCATCCTTGATTCCCGGGTTAAAATGTCTGGTGTACGCAGGCTGCATAATGTGTCCTGCCATGATGGCTTCCAGACCGTTGTCAATGAGGTTCTGGTATACTTTTCCATAGCTTGCATCCCACTCCTCACAGCTCATGTCATTGACGCTGTCTGCCACGTGCTGGTCGCGGAAGTCCAGTCCGTCGCCCGGAAAATGCTTCGCAGCACAGCAGAATCCCTCATTGGTGTGTGCGCCGTCCATATATGCCTTCGTCATCTCGCACACGCGGTCCACATCGTTTCCATAGGTGCGCAGTCCGATGACCGGGTTCTCCCAGTTGTAGAGGATGTCGCTGACCGGGGCAAAGGAGAGATTACACCCGATCGCCGCCGCCTCTTTGTTGGACATACGGCCGAGCTCGTACGCGTATCTGGCGTCTCTTGTCGCACCGATCTTGGTCTGCTGGCCGATCATGGTTCCGTCAGTGCAGGCGCCGTTGCCGCCATTCTCCGTGTTGCACGCAATGATAAGCGGAATCTTGCTGTTCTCCTGAAGAATCCGGTTCTGCTCACGCACCTCGGCACCGGTTGCCGGGTTGTAGCGGATACCGCCGATGTGGTACTTGTCCACCGTCATCTTCAGATACTCTTCGTCTCTGGAAGATCCCATATTGAAGAAAAGCTGACCGATCTTCTCCTCGGTCGTCATACCCGCGATGGTCTCTTCCACCCATTTACAGTCCTCTTCGGACAGGTAAAACGGTTTTGCCTTCATATCTACCATAATTAAAATATCCCTCTCTTTCTCACTCCGAATCGGCATGAACACCGAGATTCTGCTCAAATGCCTGATTCAGTTCCTTTTGATATTCCGCATCAAAGCTTCCCGCGAGAAGTTTTGGAAACGCTTCCTCTAAAAGGCGTTTCCAGCTCTCCCCCTCATGTCCGACCAGAATCGGATAGAACCGGACGCCGTTTTTCTCTGCCGCGTCCCGGTCTCCCGGTGCATCGCCGACCATCAGAATCCGCCCGGGCTCATACCCCATTTTTCTCAATTCACCGATGCAGAAAGCCTTGGTTCCCGCCTCCTGCGTCAGAAGCGTACTGCAGTCTTCGGCAAGATGATGTCTGCCCCATTCCGCCTCGACCGCCTCCCGGTTCGCGGACGACACCGCCGCCAGATCCGCCTGTTTTGCCATCGCATCCATCGCAGACTTCACATTCGGAAACGGCCGGTCCTCTGCCGGAAGCGCATGGATCGCGCGGTTGGTGCGGATGCTCCAGAGCAGCGCTTTTTCAAAACACGGGTTATCACTCTTCTGCGTCACCGCAAGCAGCGCCGGGTTGGAGAGCTCCTTCGCCTCTTTTGTCCATGCCTCGTACTCCGCAAGTCCCTCGATGTTACCGAGACCTCTCTTCTCCACCTCCGCGAGCGCCAGCGCCAGTCCCTTGAACCGGTTGATGCCGCGCGTGATGGAGTAGAGGTTGATAGAAAGCCAAAGCTCCATGCACTCCGCTTCATGCTCCGTCAGTCCGAATGTTTTGATCCACTGCGGTCCGAAGCAGGTTCTGTGCTTTACCTCCATCGTGTCCATCGCACAGCCGTCGCTGTCAATGCACACGATACAATCACTTTTTTTCTGAAAATCAAAATACCCCATTGTTCCACCTCATGTATTGCCGCCTCTTCCGGCTCCTTTGCAAGCTTTTATACGCCGGAGTATGCCGCAAATGCTCCGTCGATCGGAATACATGCGCCATTGACAAATCCGCTTGCCTCCTCACATGCCAGGAACAGGACGGAACCGATCAGTTCCTCCACCTCACCAAAACGGTCCATCGGCGTATTGTTTAAAATCTTGCCGGTTCTGGCTGTCGGTGTCCCATCCTCATTGAACAGAAGCTTTGCATTCTGCTGTGTGGAGAAAAATCCCGGTGCGATCGCATTGCAGCGGATACCCACCTTTGAAAAATGCACTGCAAGCCACTCGGTAAAGTTGGAAATTGCCGCTTTTGCACCGGAGTATGCCGGAATCTTCGTCAACGGTGTGTAAGCGTTCATCGAGGAAATGTTGATGATGCTCGCACCTTTTTTGTTGACCATATCAAGCGCAAATACCTGTGTCGGAATCAGGGTACCCATGAAGTTCAAGCTGAATACAAAAGAGACACCGTCCGCATCCAGGTCAAAGAATGTCTTCATCTGTCCGAGATCCTCCGGCACAAAATACTCGTCGTCGGTCGTCGCTTTCGGGTTGTTGCCGCCGGCACCGTTGATTAAGATATCGCAGGTTCCGAAGTCCGCAGCGATCTGGTCTCTCGCCGCCTGTACGCTCGCTTTCTCAAGCACGTTGCACTTGTATCCCTTTGCAATATAGCCCTTTGCCGTAATGTCATCCGCATGCTTTTTTGCCGCATCCTCATTTAAGTCGAGCAGCGCTACCTTTGCGCCGGTCATTGCCATTGCCTCCGCAAGCACGGAGCAGATGACTCCGCCCGCACCTGTCACAACAACCACCTTGCCTGTCAGATCAATCTGAAATGGTAACTTCATGTTCGTCTTCCTCCTGATTTCTATTTTTCTGATATTTATTTTTCCTTTGAAGCCTTCTCCACAGCCTCAAATAATCCGTTGATATAGGTTGCTCCAAGCGCACGGTCATAGAGTCCGTAGCCCGGTCTTCCGGTCTCTCCCCAGATCATTCTTCCGTGATCCGGTCTCACATATCCGGTAAATCCATTGTCATGCAGCGCTTTCACAATCGCATACATATCCAGAGAGCCACAGCTGGAGAGATGTGCGCGCTCCTCAAAACCATTCTCAAGCACTGCAACGTTGCGCAGATGTGCAAAATGAATTCTTCCCATTGCCGCATATTTTGCCGCCATCTTCACCACATCGTTCTTGTTCGAGCAGCCGAGGGAGCCGGTGCACAGTGTGATGCCGTTGTGCGGATCATCCACAAGACCGAGGAAACGATCAATGTTTTTCTCGCAGGTGATGATGCGCGGAAGTCCGAAAATGCTCCAGCACGGATCATCCTCATGGATCGCCATGTTGACGCCGCACTCCGCTGCAACCGGAATGACTCTCTCCAGGAAATACTTCAGATTGTCCCAAAGATCATCCTCAGACATTGCGTTGTATTCTGCAACCACCTGCTTTAACTCTTCTCTGGTGTAGCTTGCATCCCAGCCCGGAAGTGTCAGATCACTGTCGCTCTGCAGCGGATTCACAGCATCCACCTGCTCCTGATAATATACCAGGGAGGTCGAGCCGTCCGGCAGCACGTGGTCAAGCTGTGTTCTCGTCCAGTCAAATACCGGCATGAAATTGTAGCAGATGCACTTCACTCCGGCTTTTGCCACACGTCTGATGTTCTCGCAGTAGTTCTCGATGTAGCGGTCGCGGCTCGGCTTGCCAAGCTTGATGTCCTCATGTACCGGAATACTCTCGATGACTTCAAAATGAAGTCCGGCATCCTCCACCTGCTTTTTCAGTGCTGCGATGCTCTCCTCGCTCCACACCTCTCCGACCGGAACGTCATACACAGCCGTTACGATCGAGTGCATTCCCGGAATCTGACGGATGTTCTCCAGTGTCACCTTGTCATCTGGTCCATACCAGCGAAATGATAATTTCATAGTTTCCTCCATTCTGCGGAAGGTCCTTTCCGCTCATGTGATATTTGCTTGTATACATGTCTATGATATTGCTCCATGTACGTTTCTTTGTTTCTTTTTCTTGACTATATCATGCTTGTATACAAGCGTCAACATCCATCTTTCTTTTTTTCTGTTTTGTATAATTTTTTGTATCTGTTTTGTCTATTATTCACAATTTACACCGGTTTTTCCGCAGGTTCTGCTTTTTCTCCTGTTGTATACAAGTGGGTATTCCCCGGCAGATTTTCCTTGTTTCATCTTCTTGCGCCGTGTTCCGCGCGTCTTAAGTTCCGGAAAGACTTTTTATCGAAATCCGCCAGAATTCCGTCTACTGTCCTGCACTGTTTTTCATCCTGCCCCAAGAAACAGCGTTCCCGTTTTTTCCCGATCCTATGTATACATATGTAAGGTGCATGTCCCAGGCTTTTGAAAAATAGATTGTAATTTGTTCCATTGGGATTTATATTAGAAATATGTTCACATTTTGAATGGTAAGAATGGACACCAAATTGTCCACAGAGGAGCATGTTATGAACGGAACCAGACATACCGGCACATCCGTTGCCGTTTATAAAGATTTAAAAGAACAGATTCTTCATCTGGAACTGCCGCCGGGATCTGCCATCAGCGAGATCGACACGGCCGCCGCGTTCCATGTATCGCGCACCCCGGTACGGGATGCCTTTAAAATGCTTGAGCGCGAGGGGCTTCTGGAAGTCCGCCCGCACATCGGTACATTCGTCTCCCTGATCGACCTCAACATGATCTCCGACATTCTCTATCTGAGGGAGACCTTAGAGCAGGCAGTGTTAAGAGATCTGACCGCAGGGTACGATAAATCCCAGGAATTCCGCATCCGTCTGCTGTTACAGCGCCAGTGCGGACTTCTGGAACAGGATCTGCCCGCCGAGGAACTCGGGCGTGCCTTCATCATTAACGATAACGAGTTCCACACAACGCTCTACGAGCTCGCCGGGAAACGCACCGTCATGGATTTTCTGACCGGCGTGAGCTCACAGTACGAGCGTTTCCGCACCTTTTTGAATCTGGGCGACCGCGATAATCTGCTGCGGCTGTACAACGACCATATCAAAATCTGGTCGTGTATCTCCTCACGGGATTATGAGGGGCTTTCGGATGTAGTTTCCCATCACATCTACGACGGCTTTAATGCCAGCACCGAGATCATCTCCAGACATCCGGACTATTTCTGTCCGTTTCACTAAAATATTTTAGAGCCAGCTCACAGAATCCGGCAATCCGCAGGCAGGCTACGCCTGCCGGATTGTCTCACAGACGCGGTCCCACTCCTGTTTTAATGACGTCATTTTCTCCTGCAGTCCTTCGCGCGTTCCTGCACGTAAGAGCGCAACAATTGCCGCGCTCTGCTCAAAAAGTCCCGTAATCCCCAGCGTTCCGGTCAGTCCTTTTATGGCATGCACCTGTTCCAACAGCTCCGCATCATCCTGCTGCTCTAATGCCGTCCAAGCCGCATCCATGTGTGCATCCTCCGGCAGCTTTCGCAGATATTTTTCATAAATCGCCTGCTTTCCCATAAAACGTGCCAATGCGGCATCGTAATCGATTCCGGCTGCGCGCAGTGCGTTCTCATCCATGGCAGTCTCCCCCTATCACGCTTTCTATGGTTAAAATTCTACTACCAGATGCACCAATACGCAAACATTTATTTCTTCATTTTCGGCTGGAAAATCAGGCTTGCCAGATAGCCAAACACCAGCGCTGCCGATATGCCCACCGCGCTTGCCTGAAAGCCTCCCATGAAAATTCCAAGGAAGCCATATTGATCCACCGCCTCTTTCACGCCCTTCCACAATACATTTCCAAATCCGAGCAACAGCACGCTGGCACCGGCTCCCGCAAATTCTACAAACGGTTCATAGACCTGTATCGCCCCAAGCAGTGTGCCAAGACACACCAGAAGCACCATGATGCGCCCCGGAAGCATTTTTGTTTTTTCCATTAAAATCTGCACCAGCGCGCAGATCAGCCCGCCAACCCAGAATGCATTGACATAATCCATAGCATTTTCCCCCTTTCTATCCCGCATGCTCGATGACGACCGCATGCGCAATTCCCGGCACCGTCATTCCCTCATTAAAGGAAACGGTGGAGAGCAGCGCTCCCGTCGGGACAAACAGGATTCTTTTCCATTTCCCTTCCTCGATCTGCCGCATAAAATGTGCCGAGAGCGTCACTGCCGCACACCCGCAGCCGGAACCGCCGGCGCCCGTTCCCTGTTTGTCTGCATCGTAGATCTCAATCCCGCAGTCGGTGTGGATGCTGCTGATGTCATACCCTCCAGTCCTCGTCAGATCCCAGAGAATTTCCTGCCCGACTTTTCCGAGATCGCCGGTAATAATCTTATCGTAATCCGTCACGTTCCTTCCGAAATCTGACAGGTGGCGGCAGATCACATCACTGGCAGCAGGTGCCATGGCCGCTCCCATATTCATCGAATCCTTGATGCCGTAATCAACGATCTTACCGGTCGTGATCCCCGTGATGCGCGCCTTGCTTCTTTTTTTCCCAAGCACGTAAGCACCGCTCCCCGTGACCGTCCACGTCGCTGATTTTGGGCGCTGATTGGCATATTCCAGCGGAAAACGGAACTGTTTTTCCGCGCTGGCAAAATGACTCGACGTCATCGCCACAACATAATCTGCATACCCCGCCGCCACACACATCGCGCCCAATGAGAGTGCTTCGCCGCAGGTGCTGCACGCTCCATAAAGCCCGAACAGCGGCACCTGATAGTCCATGAGCCCGAAGGATGTCGCAATGTTCTGCCCGAGCAGATCCCCCGAAAACAGATAACGGATGTCCTCGGTTTTCAAGCCTGCCTTCCCGACCGCCAGCGTAAATGCTTCCTTCTGCAGGGTGCTCTCCGCCTCCTCCCAGGTGTTCTGGCCGAATTTGTCATCCTCGCCCACCACGTCGAAACGGTTCCCGAGCGGTCCTTCGCCCTCTTTTTTCCCCACAATACTCGCACTGCTTATGATGTAAGGAGCCTCCGCAAACGCGAGGCTCTGCTTCCCGACCTGTATCTCCATATCACTGCTTCCTTTCGTAAGACTTTTCCTTAGTATGCGGCGGACAAACGTGTATTATACCGGTAAAATATCATTTTCGTTTCCTTCTGTTCACAAATTTTCCGGCTGCAGTTCGACTTTTTCTGTTGGGAATATGGTTCGTTATTTCGGAAAATTTCCCGCTGCCCGGAAATTGGGGCGGCTGGGCAGAAAATTGGTTTGACTGTTCAGAAATGTTTTGCTGCCCGGAAATTGGGGCAATCGGGCGGGAAATTGGGGCGGCTGGGCAGAAATGTTTCGCATGATCGGGAAATCATCAAACTGCTGGTCAAAAACGAAATTTGTTTTCGCCGGCAGACAAAAACAGAGGGTGCATGCGAGTGCCGGATTTCCGGCACGCATGTGCACCCTCTGTTTTATCACCTTTTTTGCGCTGTTTTCTGCGCATCTGAAATTCCGCTGGAACTTCTAATATGAATCTGTAAGATTCATTATATCATCTTTTTGCGCTGCTTTCTGCGCTTCTGAAGTTCCGATGGAACTTCTAATATGAATCTGTAAGATTCATTATATCATCTTTTTGCGCTGTTTTCTTAAAGCTCTTCTAGAAATCTACCTCTGTATCGTAGTAGCAACACTTCAACAGTTTTTCCATCTCCTCCTGGCTCGGCTGACGCGGATTCGATCCCGTGCAGGCATCCAGAATTGCATTTGCTGCAATCTCCGGCAGTCTCTCTAAGAATACTTCCTCCGGCACAAATCCCTGCTCAGTCGGATAACTGTCCGCGCCGTAATTCTTGATACAGTGCGGAATCTTAAGATCATCATTCATGCCGCGCAGATATGTAATGAGGAGCGCCACTTTTTCGTCCAGCGTACCTCCGCCCAGTCCCATAAAATCTGCGATCTCACCGTAGCGCTTTTTCGCGGTCTCATCCTTGGCGTTGAATGCGATGACCTTCGGCAGATACATGGCGTTTGCTGCACCGTGAATGATATGTGCGCCGTAATCTGCAAATGCAGCACCCGTCTTGTGAGCCATCGAATGGACGATTCCAAGCAGTGCATTGGAAAATGCCATACCGGCCAGACACTGTGCATTGTGCATGGAATCACGTTTTTCCATATCTCCGTTATAAGAGCCCACAAGATCTCTCTGGATCATCTTGATCGCATGCAGGGCAAGCGGATCGGTAAAATCACAGTTCGCCGTGGAAACATACGCCTCGATGGCATGCGTCATCGCATCCATACCGGTATGCGCTACCAGCTTCTGCGGCATCGTCTCTGCAAGCTCAGGATCCACGATCGCCACATCTGGCGTAATCTCAAAATCTGCAATCGGATATTTGATTCCTTTTTCATAATCCGTAATGATGGAAAATGCCGTCACTTCCGTCGCCGTTCCGGATGTGGAAGAGATCGCGCAGAAATGTGCCTTTTTGCGGAGCTTCGGAATTCCGAATACCTTGCACATATCTTCAAACGTAATGTCCGGATATTCATACTTGATCCACATTGCCTTTGCTGCATCAATCGGAGAACCGCCGCCCATCGCCACGATCCAGTCCGGCTTGAATTCTTCCATTGCCTTGGCGCCCTTCATCACCGTCTCCACCGATGGATCAGGCTCAATTCCCTCAAACAGACAGACTTCCATTCCTGCTTCTTCCAGATACTGCTTTGCGCGATCCAGAAATCCAAAACGCTTCATGGAACCTCCGCCGACACAGATCATCGCGCGCTTTCCCTCAAAATCCTTTAAAGCCTCCAGCGCTCCCTTTCCGTGATACAGATCGCGCGGTAACGTAAACCTTGCCATATGCTCCTCCAATCCGCCACTTCCTGTGGCAACCATTTTTTACAGCCTTTGCCCGCCGTTACTATCATACCCCAAATCCGGCGTCGTTTCTGCATATGTTAAGTATAACATATGGACAACCGGCGTGGCAATTCTTTCCGTTTCTATTCTGCACATTTTCACAAGAGATTTTCGCATCGTGCTCCGATATACCGTTCCCATATTCCGGCGTGGCGGGTTGGGGTGGGTTCCAGGGGCTTCACATCTAAAGCAGGTGGCTCGGTTTTTTAGGTTTTTTAGGTTTTTTAGGTTTTTTAGGGTTTTTAGGATTCTTACCGCCCGGGCTTGGCGGCATTCTTTCTGTCAGTCGCTTTCCGCTTCATACCACGCAGCATTTCTTTGTCCTCCGCACTTACACGGTATGACTCCAGCATTTTCTGAATTGCCTTATTATAGGTAAAATCATCCAGTTCATTTTCCAGCAGAAATGCATGGGTCTCCTGCGGAAATTTTGCATAGGCAGTCGCAATTCCCCATGCAACTCCCATTTTGCAATAATAGCCCTCATGCTTCAGGCTGTTATATACAGCGAGCACACGGTCAATATATTCAGGCACCAGAAAATGATCCATCAGCATCACTGCCACCACCCGCCGTTCAAATTCACTCTTAGACGCGCGGTATTGCATCAAAAAATCCCACACCTCTGCCCGGTGCTTTCGGACAATCTTAAATGTAGAACAAAACCCATCATTGACTGACCAGTCGTGGATTTTCGGAATAAACGCTGCGGCATATTCCAAAAGCTCCTCCATCTCCGCTTTCACGTAGCCAATCACAAGTCCCTGCAGCATGATCTCCTCGTAGGTGTCATCGCGTGCCTCCTTAAGATATGTTCTCCATTCTTCCTTTGCGAGCTGCTTCGCCAGCAAGCGCAGCACCGGAAGCCGCACTCCCAGAATCGAATCTGTCCCCGGAATCAGGCTGCTGGTAAAATCTTTGAACTGCTTTTCCGCATGTTTCTCTAAAAAATCACGTATCTGTTCGTTTGTCATTCTTTCCTCTCTTTGCACTGTCAATGAATTACTGTAAATGCGATTCTGTGTCTGCGCTGTTTTCTGCGCACAATATGAATCTGTCAAGATTCATTATATCATCTTTTTGCGCTGCTTTCTGCGCATCCGAAGTTCCGCAGGAACTTCTAATATGAATCCGATAGGATTCATTATATCATACATCAACGATACCCCGGCAAAAGGAATTATCGCAATAAGCCTAGACCTCTTCTGGGTGATGTGTAATATTATTACAAACACACTTGGGGATTTCTAATAATATTACTTATCAAAGCAGGGCGCAATATGCTTATTGCGGCAATTCCATGCAAGCGCGTTCGCATGGAACATATCCGTCCGCCGCACGTAAGCATGCGCATCCGTCTTTGCTTCATGCTCACTTTTGTCTCCGCGAACATTATGTTACAAACCGTGGATTCGGGTCTATGCACGCAAAAACGTGCTCTCAGACCCGCAAAATGACAGAATAGTTGACATAACACAGTATAAAAGAGTAAAACGGGTCTATGCGTGCAAAAACGTGCTCTCAGACCCGCGAAATAGTCAAGAACGGGTCTCAGATGGCAAAATGCATCTCCCAGACCCGCAAAACAGCAAAATGGTCGACATAACACCAATGTAAAATGGTAAAACGGGTCCCAGATGCCGAAAAATGTCTCTCAGACCCGCGAAATAGTCAAGAACGGGTCTCAGATGGCAAAATGCATCTCCCAGACCCGCCACGACCCCAAATGCCGCTTTTTATAACCTCATTTTCTGCTGCATCCACTCTGGATCAATTCTTTATAACCTCATTTTCCTGCTGCATCCTCCCAGAATCAGTTTTCGTAGATCTCACCGTCCACAATTCTTACCACACGGCCTGCATGTTTTGCCACATTCAGATCATGGGTAATCATCACAATGGTATTTCCCATCTGATTCAGATTTTCAAAGAGCTTCAATACCTCTTTTCCGCTGTTCACATCGAGCGCGCCTGTCGGTTCATCTGCAAGTAGAATAGCCGGTTTTCCGACCAGCGCACGCGCAATCGCCACGCGCTGCTGCTGACCACCGGAAAGCTCATTGGGCTTATGTCCGATACGCTGTGAGAGCCCGAGCATGTCAATCGTATCCATACCCGTCTCCTGCGCTTCCGCAAGCCCCATTCCGCGCATCAGAAGCGGCATAACGATATTCTGCAGCACGTTGTAGGTCGGAATCAGATGATATTTCTGAAAAATGAAACCTATTTTCTGATTCCGGATTTTTACCAGTTCCTTTTCCTTCGCCTGTTCGATTGCCACGCCATCCAGCAGATAGTTTCCGCTGTCCATCACATCCATGCACCCGATGATATTCATGAGCGTACTTTTTCCGGAACCGGAAGGACCCAAAATGGCAAGATATTCTCCCTGCTTTACGGTCAGCGACACATCTTTGAGCACATGGAGGGACTGCGTTCCCATGCGGTAGGATTTGTTGATATTTCTCATTGTGATTACATCTGTATTTTCTATACTTTCTGCTTTTGTGGCCGCGCAGATCGCCGGCTCCATATCCATCACTGCATCCATATCTCTATAATAACCTCCTCACCGTCTTCGCTGGTCACTATCAGAAGCTTCAGCAGATCGCCAGCCGCCAGCCGCTGAAACGTCGTCTCGGTACCTGCCGTGGTGTGCACCACCGTGCTGACCGGAATCAAGGTTGTCACACTTTTACCGCTCATGCCGCCATTTCCGCCCGGTGCTCCTCCACCGTTACTTCCTGTTCCGTCCGATGTTGCATCGCCCGGCATGTCGCCATTTTCTTCCTGCGGCATCCCGTACGACATCTCCGTGCTATCATTTGTTCCGGAAGTTCCCTGCGACATCCTGCCAGGCGCCCCCGATCCATCTCCCGGCGCCCCTGAACCATCACTTCCTCCTGGTGCTCCCGAGCCATCTCTGCCTTTTTCTGTATTCTCGGTGTCTTCCGTGCTGCTTGCAAGATATGCCTCCACCACCGATTCATCGACTTCCATATATGTCAATTCATTTCCCTCGATGCTGGTCACATAGGCATACACATATTTCTGATTATCCGCCAGTGTCTCCGTGTCTGCCGTCCTGCGGGTCCATGCGAAAATGCCTCCGCCGCCGAGCACTGCTGCAAGCGCCACAATGCCGCCCGCCACCGCTTTCTTCTTTATCATGCCAAACCTCTTTTCAATTATTTATTCCGCGCCAAGTGCCTCCACTGGAACCAGATTGGACGCCTTATAAGCCGGATAAAATCCGAAGATCGTTCCTGTTCCCACCGCAAACACAAGCGCAATCAAAAATGCTGACGCCGACAGTTCCACACGAACGCCGAGATACTGCACAATCGGCGCCACCACCAGCGACGCCAGATTTCCCAGCACACCACCGATGAGACTGATTGCAGCCGCCTCCGCAAGGAACTCCAGCAGAATGTCCCGCTTGGAACAGCCGATCGCTTTTAAGATACCGATCTCATTGGTCCGCTCTTTTACAGATACAAACAATACGTTCATAATGCCGATTCCACCGACCACGAAGACGATCGCCGCCATCGCAATGAGAAGCATCGTCAGAATCTGGTTGGAAGCCTCCGCCGCCTCCATCTTGCTTCCTGCATCCTCAAATGTGAACTCAGCGTTCGGGTAACTGGTGGCAAGCACTTCTGTCACTTCCTCGATCACGCCTTCCACATTATTCACATCTGCCGCCAGCACCGTGATCGTCGGGCTGACCGATGATCCGACCAGATATTTCACACCGGTCGCATAAGGGATAAAAATGGAATCATCCGGGCTGATACCGGACGCGACCGTTCCCATGCTTTCCAGCACACCGTTTACCACATAAAGCCGGTCGTCGATATAGATCACGCTTCCGTATGCCTCAATGGCACTGCCGAAAATCTCTTCGGCAACGCTTGCGCCGAGCACGCAGACTTTTTCTTTGTTCTCATCATCATCGTCGGTGATAAAGCTTCCGACCGCGAGGGAGAGGTTACTGATCGTCTCGTAGTTACTTTTCACTCCTGCGATGGTATAGGTATCGGCTTCATCGAGATCTCCGCCATCCACACTGGATTTTGTGGTGTAGGAAATGGTCGCTGCCGAGATGCCGGACGCAAATGTTTCGATGTCATCCACATCATCCTCGCTCAGCGTGATATTTTCCTGATTCATGCGGTCTTCCATATCGCTCTGTCCGCCGAAAAAGCTTCCCATATCCGGCATACCGCCGCCGTCACCGGAAGGCATCTCTCCCCCCGGTGATCCGCCCGGCGCCTCGCCTCCCGATGAGGAACCGCCTCCCATATCGCCGGAGGGTGCTCCGCCAAAACCGCCTCCAAAGCCTCCGCCGCCACCCGGCGCCATCATTGCCATGCCGGAGTCCGAATCATCGCTGCTTCCTCCGCCGCCAAAATCTGTCCCGCCGTCGTAGGAAATGTCCACCGCACCGGCATTTAAGTTTTTAAACTGGTCTGCCACGTCCGCCTGACCGCCTTTACCAATAGCAATGACCATCACAATGGTGGCCGCACCGACGATAATGCCGATCGAGGTCATGACCACCTTAAATTTGTTCTGTGTGATATTGATCCAGACCAGTCTCAATAATTCTTTTGGCTTCATTCTGTCACCTGACTTTCTATCAGCACAGTTTCACCTTCCGTGAGCCCGGACGTGATTTCCACGTTGATCCCGTCGGAAAAGCCCGTCTCCACATCCACCATGCGGATCGTTCCGTCCGCATCCTTCACTTTGACATAGGATGTCGTTCCGTCAGACTGGACCGCCTTGTTGGATACATACAGCACATCCGTCACCTGCCTGCTGATAAATGTGACGTTTCCTGTCATGTCCGTATATATTCCAGTGATGTCCCCAGTAAACGCGGCGGTCACATTGTAAGACACCGTGGAGGAACCGCTGGAAGATGAAGTGTCAATGCTCTCCACCTCCCCCGCAAACGTCTGATCCTCATAGGCAGACAGCTCAATCTCCACGACGTCTCCAACTGCAATATTTGTGATGTCCTCCTCCGACACGGAGACGGTGATCGTCACCGCATCCGTATTGGAAAAAGTGGCAACCGTTGCGCCGGAAGAGATAGTATCTCCTGCCTCATACGACAGATCGGTAATGATTCCCGTATACTCCGCATAGATCGTACCGTCATCCCCGATGGCAGCTTCAAATGCCTCAAGCGCCTCCTCCGCGTCGGACAGCGTGTCTTTTGCATCGGTAATATCATTGTCCGCCCCGGAGACATCCACACTGTACTGACTGGATGCATTTTTTGCCGAGAGTTCTGCTTCTTTCAGCGTTTTCTCCGCCTCAATTGACTTCGTGGTATAGTTGTTTTTCGCTGCCACAAGCTTTGTGTACAGTTTGTCGTAATTTTCCTGCTCCTCGGTAAGCGATGCACTTAAGTCCACGCCCGCATCGATCTGCTCCTGATAGTAATTGATCAGGGACGCAGATGTATCCACCGCTTCCTGCGCGTCATCCACGGCCTCCTGCAGCTGCTTGATGGCAGCTTCGTAGGTCTCCTGTGCAACAGATCCCTCCGCCGTGCTCAGATTGTAGGAGTAGCTTGCCGATACCTTTTGCTTTTCTGCACTTAAACCCGCCTCGCTGACGGCTGTCTTCGCCTCGGTTACCGCTTCCTCAAGATCTTTTTTATAAGATGCCACGCTCTCCTCCGTGAGCTTTAAGATGGGATCGCCCTCCGCAACCGACTGCCCTGCGGTAACGTAGACCATTTCCACCTCAAGGGTCGATGCCGTGCTGGTGGACGAAGTCGCATTTCCTCCCGCACTGTTCTGCGCGGACGAGTTGTTCTGCGTGCTTGCAGAGGAAGAATCCTCCGAAAAATCAAGAGTCTGATCCAGCGTGCCGATCGTTACGCTGCCGCTCTCCGTCACGCCCGCCGTCAGATTTCCTTTCTCCACGGTTACTTCCTTATATACGGTCTGCTCTTCACTGTCACTTCCCGACTGATATGCAAAGGTGACGGTTCCTGCGGCAAGCACTGCCGCCGCAGCCACTCCGGTCACCAGCCAAAGCTTTTTCTTCTTCATTCTGTCTTTCCTCCTTCTTCCTCTGTCTCAGACGCTCCGATCGTCTCGGTTTTTCCTGCGGTCTTAGTCTCTTCCATTTCTGTGGCTCCAGTCGCCTGTGTTTCAAACTTCACCGTTGCCTGTACGCCAGTAGTAAGTGTGCCATCTGTATTGTCCACGGCAACAATGACCGCATACGTCACATTGGACATGCTTCCGCCGGATGTTTTTTCCGATGCGATGGAATAGACGGTTCCGTCGATTGCTCCCATTCTGCTTCCACTGATCTGTACCTGCACGGTGTCGCCGACCGCAAGTTTTGCAATATTGTTCTGTGATACCTCCACAGAAATCAGAATCGTATCCAGATCGTAATAGCTTGCAAATGCGGTATTTTTGATCAGTGTATCCCCCGCCTCGTAAGTCACCGATGCAAGCGTTCCGTCACGGTCCGCACATACAACGCCATCCTCGATCGCTAAGAGTGCGCTCTGCTGTTCCTTCAGCTCATCCAGCGTATCCTGCGCTTCGTCCACAGCACTCTGCAAGGTTTCCAGCGAAGCTTCATACTCGGTATCCGCATATTTTCCCTCCAGAACCGCCTCTTCATACTGCTGCAAAAGCGCCGGCTGCGCTGTCGTCTCATTGCGCTCCGCCTCGTCGCAGGCGTCACTCAGTTTCTCCAGCTCATCTGTCAGCTCCGCAATTTTCTCATTTGCCTCTGTCACCTTCGTGTTATATTCCTCAACCGCTTTCTGGAATGTCTGATTGGCTAGCTGCAGTGCACTGTTTGCGCTCTCCGCCTCTGTCTGGCTCTGCGACAGGGCGTCGGCTGCCTCCTGCACGGCGGTATAGTCCGCAGCCAGCTGATCTGCCAGCGCCGCAAGATCCGTGTGGGACGCTCCGGCTTCAATCTGTGTTTTCAGATTCGCCATATCCGCGGCGTATGTCTCTTTTGCCGCCTGGCTGCAGCTCTGTGCATTGGAAAGCTGCGTCTGCTTTTCCGTGAGCGTCGCCTGCGCCGTATCGACTGCCGCCTGTTTTTCATTGATCCCGACCTGTGTATAGTAGGTGCCGTTGTCGATGGCATCCTGATAATCGGAGATCTCCTCCACCGCCTCATCGTACGCTTCCTGCGCCTCGCTGGTCTTTACCGACAGCTCGCTGACTGCCGCATCATAAGTATCCTGCGCGGTGTCCGCTGCAAGTTTTGTGGAGGAAAGCTCGCTCTCCGCCTCCAGCACGCCGTTCTCAAAATTGATCTGCGCAGATTGCAGTGCCGTTTCCGCATCTGAAATGGCATCCTCATAGTACGCCTTTGCATCCGCCATGCTTTCATCGTCGATCTTGAATAAGGCGTCGCCCTCCGCCACGGTGCTTCCCGCTTCCACGTAGACTTCTTCCACCGTCATGGTCACCGCATTCACAGAAAAATCAGGAAGCTGGCTCTCTGTTTTCACCTGTGTGGTTCCTGTCCCGGAAAAGCTGCCGTCTTCGTCTGTCTCATCTATCTGTGTGTCCTCCTCCGTCTGATCCGCTGTGCCCGAAGCCGCTATCACATGATAGCCAACTCCGCTTCCCGCAACTGCGGCAGTCAGAATCCCGGCAAGTATTCCGTAAAATTTTTTGGAATGTTTTCCCAGGAGTTTGTGTACCCACGCTATTTTCATTGTTTCATCCTTTCCCTTCCGGCATTTTATCCTCTCTCATGTTTCACGGTAAGGATAGCATCGCTTTCTAAAGGGTAGCTGAATGTAATGTGACGGTTATGTGACGGAACCGTTAAATATCTGTGTTTCACGGCAGGCAGGGACACTTCCTTTGACAGATTAGGAAAAAAGTATTACAATACTCCCGTTTCTATAGATCTGTTACATTGGAGATTATTCATGAAGAAAATTGCTTTTTTTGATATCGACGGAACACTGACTTCCGAGATTGACGGTTCGATTCCGGAAAGTGCCGTCTATGCTATACGGGCGGCGCGGGCAAACGGGAATCTGATGTTCATCAATACCGGGCGCTGTTTTCAGAATGTGGAACAGCGTTTCCGTGATGTGGGTTTTGACGGCTTTGTCTGCGGCTGCGGCACAGATATCTACTGCGACGGTGCCGAAATCCTTCATGTCGCACAGACGCACGAGACCGTAATGAAGCTGCTTCTCGCAGCCAGGGAGTGGGATATCGATATCCTGTTTGAATCCAGGAAAGAGGTTGCTTTTGATCTGGCAAGACCGCTCCGGCACCCGGATGCCAGACGGCAGTATGAGGCGTTTGAAGAACGCGGCTATGAGATGCCGGAGCACCTTGAGAATCCTAATTTTTTCTGTGATAAGTTTGTCCTATGGTTTGAGCACCCCGAGCAGCTTGCCGGTTTCCGTACCACAAGTGACCGCTATTTTGAGTGCATTGACCGGGGCGGCAATTTCCGCGAATTCGTTCCGCTCGGCTACTCCAAAGCCACCGGTCTTAACTATGTGCTTGATTATTACCAGATAGACAAAAAGGACGCCTATGCCTTCGGCGACAGCAACAACGACCTTCCCATGCTCACTGCTTTGACAAACAGTGTCGCCATGGGCAACGCCTCTCCTGCCACGCTTTTTGACAAGGTGTCCTATGTAACAAAATGTGCCAGCGAAGACGGCATCCGCCTTGCGCTGGAACATTTCGGTTTTATCTAAAGTCTGCGGTTATCCCGCACAAGCACCACAGCCATTACGATGGCTGTGAGAAGCTCGGATGCCGGGAACGACAGCCACACGCCATTGATGCCAAATACTGCGGCAAAAAGCAGCGAGCAGCCGATAATGCAGACAAATCCTCTCATGATCGATGTCACAAACGATTCCCGCGCACGTTCTGTCGCGCTTAAAAATCCCGCCCCCACAATATTGATTCCGGCAAACAGGAAGCCGATGAAGTAAAGGCGCATTCCCGTGTGAGCATACGCTGCCAGTTCCGCAGAATGTTCACTGTTAAACAGGCTTACCAGAGAATCCGTAAATCCGTAGACGGCTCCGACGAGCACTACCGCGATGCCCAAAGCCGTGACAAGTCCGAGATTTCTTACTTTCCGGACAGATTTCACATCTCCTTTTCCGTAGCAGTCACTCACGATCGGCTGCGCTCCCTGTGACACTCCATTGAAGATTGCCATTGCCACAAGCGCAAAGTTCGCGATCACTCCGTAAGCCGCCACACCGATATTTCCCACAAGACCGAGAATCAGGAAATTGAACACGGTCGTGATGACTCCGGAAGAAATCTCCCCCACAAATGCCGGGACGCCAAGCTGACACGCCCCGAATAACTGGGCGATGGACGGCGCGTGCAGCCGGAACCGCACAGTATTCTTTTTTCCAAGGAAATGCGCGCTGCAGATCAGAATGCTGATGATCGGCGATGCCGCCGTGGCAAGCGCCGCTCCCTCTAACCCCATGCCGAGCGGAAACATAAAAATATAGTCAAACAGAATGTTGGAAAAACTTCCCGCGAGGGTTCCCGCCATCGCTAAGGACGGCTGGTTATCGTTGCGTACAAATGCCATGATGACGTAGTTCATCATGAAAAACGGCGTAAACAACAGAAAGATCCTCGTATACCCGGTTCCAAGCGCCACAATTCCCGCATCGCCGCCCATCAGCGCGATGATTTTATCCGGGATAAAAACGCCCGCAAGTGTAAACAAAATTCCAATCATCCACACAAAGCAGATGGCATTGGAAAAATAGCCGTGCGCCCGCTCCTCGCCCTGCGCCCTTAAGATCGTAAAGCGCGTCGCAGAACCGACGCCGATCATCGAACCGATCGCAAAAATCAGATTGTAGATCGGAAGCACCAGATTTAAGACCGTGATTCCGTCCGTTCCCGCCGCCTTCGCAATAAAAAAGGTATCAGCGATGATATAACAGGAGATACCTAACATTCCGAATATATTCTGTGTGACATACCTGGCAAATTGTTTTGTGACTGACATTTACTTTTCCCCGCAGTTCTTTTTCATACTCATTGTTTCTTATCTTACATCCGGAGCGAACCGCATGTCAAGCTGTGGAGACGGCAGAATGCGGTGCTTCCCGGCTTGATATGAGATGGTATCTTTTTCATTCCTTCGCTTTGCTTTTCGTTTGTAGTATGGTTTGATAAAAAACAGTATATCCTCTTTTTGCGCTGTTTTCTGCGCATCCGAAGTTCCTTTCCCGTCTACACTTAAAACAGCAAAGGTCATTTTTAGCACATAAAAATAAACCGGATCCTTTTAACACACACCATCTATAGAATAGGAGAATACCATGACACCTTTACACTCACAAATCCTCACTGCCCGCGACCGCAACGGACAGGAACTCCGTACCATCCAGAAGCAGCTTCAGAAGCTCCCTCCCGGAAAGCTCATTTGCTCCCGCAACGGAACCACCGTCAAATGGTATCAGGGCGACGGTCACTCCAAGGCCTATATTCCGAAAGCGAACCGCACTCTCGCCGAACAGCTTGCGCTGAAAAAGTATCTGCAGCAACAGGAGCAAATACTCTTGCAGGAGCAGGCAGCAATCACTGCCTATTTAAAATACTCCCCCGCGGGCAGCCTCTCTTCCGATGATCCACATCTTCTCTCTGATCCCGCCTGTGAAAATCTGCTTCATTCTTATTTTTCCACCTCAAAAAATATTCCGGACGTCTCGAATGTTTCAGATATCTCGGATATTTCGACTCGTTCCGCTGTCGAATGGTCTGCCGCTTCCTACGAACGCAATCCGCTCCATCCCGAGCAGCTGCTTCACAAAACCGTCTCCGGCGAGAGGGTGCGTTCCAAATCAGAAGCCATGATTGCCATGCTGCTCCACCTAAACACCATTCCTTACCGCTACGAATGTGCGCTCTCCCTTGGCGGCATCACTCTGTTTCCGGATTTCACCATACGTCATCCCGGAACCGGCGCACTCTACTACTGGGAGCATTTTGGTCTGATGGACGATCCCGCCTACGCAAAAAACGCCGGCTCGAAGCTTTCTCTCTATGCCGCAAACGGCATCATTCCATCCGTTCATCTGATCACCACGTACGAGACCAAAGCATATCCCTTAAACGCCGGCATGATTGAGCATCTGATTTCCTACTATTTTCTGGATTCCGCGGTCTGAATCCGAGCTTCTCTCTTCCACTGTCATTTCCTTCTTTTCGTCCACTTCTCGGGTCTGGAACAGCGTTTTTCCTCTCTCAGACCCGAAAATCACAATATTTCGGGTCTAGGAGAATGTTTTTCCTCTTCCAGACCCGCACGGAAAAGGCACTACACCATTCCCCACCATTTTAATCCCCAATAGATGAGTCCAAGCACCCAGCTTGAAAATATTCCGTATAAAATGACCGGCCCGGCAATCGTAAAGATCTTGCAGCCAATTCCGAAAACCTGTCCTTCTTTCTGGAACTCTATGGCGGGCGCGGCCACACCGTTTGCAAATCCGGTAATTGGCACCAGCGCGCCCGCGCCTCCCCAGTTTGCAATCGAAGGGTACAGATTCAGACCGGTGAGCAGTACAGACAGCAGAATGAGCAGCATAGAGCACCAGCTTCCGGATGTCTTCTGATCCAGTCCGTAATTCTCACACGTATTCAGAATGAACTGCCCGATGCAACAGATGATCCCGCCTGTCACAAACGCCTTCGCCATATTCCACCAGAGATTATGGGTGGGAGTCACCTGCTTCACATAATCATTGTATTTTTTTTGTAAACGTTCTTTTTCCTTATCCACTGCGCAACCTCCGTCTTTTTTGTCAGTATGCGCATTTTATTTATTTCTATTCCTCCGACCGCTCCTCCCGCCATTTCTCCTCTGTGATGCTATGCTGCTCTACCTTTATGCGTTCTGCCAGTCATCCGGCAATGTGACCGTCCAGAGATATTTTTCAGTGCATCCCCAGTCTAAAAGTTCCCGCATCTGCTCATCATATACATCTTCGGGACGGTAGTCCGCCACCATCCCGAACAGATACTTTTCCTTCTCATCCGCTGGTGTCAGCGTCGGTATCTTCTCTGACAGAAGCGCGAGCAGTTCCTCCGGCTTGATGTCCTCCGGGATCTCAACTCCGGAAAGGTTGGCGATAAGTCCCGCAGCATAATAAAATTCATAATTTCCTGTCAGAATTGACTTCTGCATATTGCACTTGATAATCACGCTCTGGCGTGCGATGGATGGTACCATAATTTTCCTCCGTAAAAGAACAATCTCCCATCATTGTACTACTGTGCCTTAAAATTTCCAAGGAAATAGTACAGCGATCCTGCCACTTTTCCTGCCGCCATCGCAAGCATGACCCAGAAGAGTCCGACCTTTAAGCCCATGCGCCGGAATGTAATCGGAAATGTATTCAGGATCTCCGCGAGCGCCACCGCGATGCTTCCCACAAATATCCCGGCAGAAATACCGTACACGCACAGAAGCGCCGGTCCGAACGGAATCCGGATCTGCAAAAAAACAGACGCCAGATTTCCACAGATTCCGCCCAGAATCACGGCATTTTCAAAATGCAGTGTCTCTGCCGCGCGGTTGCACTTTCCAATCATACGCGGAATGACACCGATGACGATCAAAAACGCAAATGTTCCCGCAGAGACGGCAAGTCCCGCGGCAAGCCCGCAGAAGCCCAAAAATATATGCTCAATTAACATCGATGCTGTGTCCCTTTCTCTCCGCGTTCTCTATGAATGTAGTATCTATGTCCTTCTCATATTTGCGCATCTCCACCTGCATCGGCGTCGGATCCGGCGTGATCTTCTTACTGCCCACATGATTGAAAAACAGCGTAATGCCAATGGCAAGTCCGATGCTGTAACAGATTTCAAGTTCTGTCACGCCGCTTGACTCCTTTCCCATCACCTGCCGATAGAATTTGGAAAAGACATCTCCCACGGATACATCGTTGTTGAACGCCATAATCGTGAACGCCGCCCCGAAAAAAATGACCACGCAGAGCGCGGCGGTCTTTAACGCATTGATCCACTTCGGTTTCTCGGGATTGGAAATGTATTCAATGATAAAATCCTTCTCTCCCTCATTGCTGATGTCCACATTCGGATATTCCTCATGAATCAGTTCGACGATCTTTAATATGGAAAAAACCTTCATCTGGTTCTTCTGTTTGCGCGGATTCATCGCCTCCGCAAACGTATAGATTTTTTTCTGCTTCAGCTGGCGCACAATCGAAGCATCCGGGCACTCCATTTTCGCAATGTCCCCAAGCGTCACATGCCGGTCTGTCACGATTGTATTCTGGTCAATCTTAAGATACAGTGTCTCACTCTTTGCACTCATGCCGCAGTTCCCGCTTCCCATGTAGAATTCCGTTCCACCAGCACGCCGTCCACCGGGGTCTCCCCCTCTCTCCCGTATTTCAGATATAAAAGTGCCCCGCAGATCAGCGCGATGGCCAGCACTCCCACAAGGCATGCTCTGTATTTTCTGCAATTCATATTCCTGTCCTCCTGTCCGTTTTTACATCACTTGCATGATTTATGCATTATTATGCCTGTCCTCACAGATATTATGTACAGGACAACTGACAAAAGTACCAGATTGCTTTTTTTATAAAAACGTGTTACTTTTTCATATGGACATTTTATTATCAGAAAGGCGGACATCCAAATGGCTGTAACCAAGGAAATTCTGGCTCTCGCCGTGGAAATCGGCGATGCACTGCTTCGGAATGGTGCCGAAGTCTACCGCGTCGAGGACACGGTCATGCATATTCTTGAGGCATACGAAATTGAAAATTATGATGTTTATGTGCTTTCCAACGGAATCTTTGCAAGTGCAAACGAGGATCGTGAAGATGCCTGCAGCATGATCCGCCACATTCCGCTCGGCACCACGCATCTCGGGCGCATCGCTGCATTAAACCAGCTTTCCCGCGAGATCTGTTCCCACGAATGTTCGCTGATCGACGCCTGGAACCGTCTGGAAAGATGTAAAAATATTTCGTTCGGTAAACCTGTCGTCCACATCTTCTTCTGCGGACTAGGTTGTGGCTGTTTTTCCTACCTTTTCGGAGGTACAGCCCTGGACAGCATCGTCGGCTTTTTTATCGGCATGCTGCTGCAGGTATTTCTGTTTGCCTTAAAGCGCCATAAGAATTCCAAGTTTATCACGAATATCCTGGGAAGTGCATTCGTAACGCTGCTGTCGCTGATTGTACTCTCCTTTGGTACCCCCATCCTCTACGATAAGGTCATCATCGGAGACATCATGCCGCTCGTCCCCGGAATCGCGCTCACTACGTCGATCCGCGACTTTTTTAACGGAGATTATCTGTCCGGTGCCATTCACATGATCGATGCCATCCTGACCGCATTTTGTATCGCTGTCGGCGTCGGCACCGTCATTACGATCTATCATTTTGCTATGGGAGGGGCAGCGCTGTTATGATTATCCAGTTTATTGTAAGTTTGTTTGCCACACTCTCTTTTGCGGAACTGTTTGGCGCGCCGAAAAAGGAACTGTTTTTCTGCGGTCTGACCGGTGCCATCGGCTGGGTCGTCTATGTGATCGGCTTAAACAGCAATATGGGCACGGTGCTTGCGAATCTGACCGCCACCTTCGCACTCACCGTATTTTCGCGTATTCTGTCCGCGATCCGCAGAAATCCGGTAACCGTTTACCTCATCGCCGGTATTTTTCCGCTGGTTCCCGGAGCAGGTATTTACTATACGTCCTACTATTTCATCATGAACGATATGACGCAATTCTCCAACTATGGCATGGAAACCATCAAGGTGGCAGGTGCCATCGTGCTGGGAATTGTCTTTGGCTTCGGTCTGCCGCAGAGCTGGTTTAACGCACTGCAGCGAATAGAAAGAAAAAAGACGGCTTTGTAAAATGAAACGTTATATTCTTCATTCCTGCCCCGCAATCTTCGCCGCCAGCTCCTCCAGGTACTCCCAGCGCTCCATCTTTTCCTCGAGTGCCTGTTCTGCCGCTTCCTTTTCCGCCAGAAGTTCCCCAAGCTTCACCGAGTTCGTGGCGTTTTCCGCCATGTCGGCATCCAGCTGCTCCACTTTTGCTTCCAGATCCGCAATGTCATCCTCGATCGTCTCGTACTCCCTCTGTTCCTTATAACTGAATTTCAGCTTCTTCTCACGTTTCCAGGTGTTTCTGGAATCCGCCTGCTCTGCTGCATCCTGCCCGGATGTCCCGGTCACACCGCCGGCCTCCTGTGCGCTTTCCGCCTCCGAAGCACTGCGTGCTGTCATTCCCTGAACTTCCACCGTTTCGCCCGGCTTTCTGCCTTCCTCTGCCAGTCGGTTGACATAATCTGTATAACCGCCTTCATACTGCCGGATCTCTCCGTTTCCCTCGAAAGCAAAAATACGCCGCACCACGCGGTCGAGGAAATACCGGTCATGTGATACCACAATCACGATTCCCTCATAGCTGTCCAGATAATCTTCCAGAATCGCAAGGGTCTGCGTATCCAGATCGTTCGTCGGCTCGTCTAAAATCAGTACATTCGGCGCCTCCATCAGCACGCGCAGCAGATTTAATCTGCGCCGCTCACCGCCGGAAAGCTTTCCGATCGGACTGTACTGCTGCGCTGCCGGGAACAAAAAACGCTCGAGCATGTTGGATGCCGAGACCAGACCGTCGGTCGTCCGCACATATTCCGCCGTGTTCCGGATATAATCAATCACTTTTTCCTCCGGGTCCATGTAGGCGATTCCCGCTTCGCGGCCCGTCTCAATCTCCTGCGTATAGTAGCCAATCTTGATCGTTGCCCCGACTGTGATCGTGCCCGCATCCGGTTTGATGCGCCCCGCAATCATCTTCATCAGGGTCGTCTTGCCGCTTCCGTTTGCCCCGATGAATCCGATCCGGTCCCCTTTCAGAAAAATATAGGAAAAATCCCGCAGCAGCGTCCGCCCGTCATATCCCTTGGTGATGTGATCCAGCTCGATCGTGGTTTTTCCCATTCTGGAATAGACGGAACTCATCTCCACCTGGCTGTCGTGCTCCGGCGCCTTCTGATTCTTCAATTCTTCATAGCGCTGCAAGCGCCCCTTCTGCTTGGTTGTGCGCGCTTTCGCCCCGCGTCTGACCCATTCCAGTTCCTTCCGCAGTACGGACTGACGCTTGCGCTCACTCGCCTCGGCGCTCTCCTCCCGCTCCGCCTTCCGCTCCAGATAGCCGGAATAATTCGTCTCATAGCTGTAGATTGCCCCCTTGTCCACCTCGACGATACGGTTGCAGACGCTGTCAAGAAAATAGCGGTCATGCGTGATCATCACCAGCGCGCCGCGCCATTTTTTCAGGAAATTCTCCAGCCAGTCCGCCATTGCCGAATCCAGATGGTTCGTCGGCTCGTCTAAAATCAGCACATCACACGGCACCAGAAGCGCTGCCACAAGTGCCAGACGTTTTCTCTGTCCACCGGAAAGTTCTCCGGTTTTCTGTGTAAAATCGGTAATGCCGAGGCGCGTCATCATGCTTTTTGCATCGCTCTCAAGGCTCCATTTCTGTTCCTGTGCATGCGCGTCTGCATCGGTGCGCTCTGTCCTCCCGCTGCCGACAAAATTTAAGACACACTGTGTCAGCACACTGTCAAGTACCGTCATCTCCGGATCGAACACCGGATTCTGCGGCAGGTATCTTACCACAATATGGTTGGCGCAGGTCACCTGTCCTTCATCCGGTTCCTCCAGCCCCGCAATGATTTTTAACAGGGTGGACTTTCCCGTCCCGTTGATACCGATTACCCCGACTTTTTCTCCCTCCTGCAGATAAAAGGAAGCTTTGTCCAAAAGCTTCCTCTCTGTGTATGATTTCGTTAAATTCTCCGCGTTAATAATATTCATGTCTCTTCTCTTTCTTTCCTGTTTCTGTATGACTCAAATGGCTCTCACCGGCCGGCTTCCACCTGCGTTTCTCCTGAAACAGCCGCCTGCTGCCTGTCGTTTTGCGCTTTCTCCTGAAACGTGCGGATATACCGCAGGCACTCCTGTTCCGGCAGAGGTCTGCCATAATAGTATCCCTGAATACATTCCACCCCAAGCTGTTCCATTGCTTCGCTCTGCTCCCGCTCTTCGATTCCCTCGATAATCAGCGGAATCCCCAGCTGTTTGATGGTGTGAATCTCATTTTCAAGCACGATGCGCGCCGCCTTGTCGCGGAACGACGCCCACACGATCTCCTTGTCGATCTTGATCTCCTGGAACGGGAAACGGATCAGATAGGAGCAGTTCGCATTTCCGCTTCCATAATCGTCAAGTGCAAACGACACTCCCATTTTTCCCAGCTCATGCATATGCCACAGCATCCGTTCCGGGGCACTGATCGCCGTGCGCTCCGTCACCTCCAGCGTCAGCATGGACGGCGGAATATGGTAACTCTCAAGCACCGGCCGGATGGTCTCAGTCAGATTCTGGCGCAGACACTGCACCATCGAAATGTTCACATGGATCGTACGGATTCCAAGCGAGCCGTTCGAGAGCACATGCTTTGAAAGAAACCGGCAGCACTGCTCCAGCACCTGTTCCCCGATATGGATGATATTGCCATCGCGCTCCGCAAGCGGAATAAACTCCTCTGGCGAAATAAATCCCAATTCCGGATCCTTAAGCCGCACCAGCGCTTCCAGGGACACAATCTGCCGTTCCTTCAGGGAATATACCGGCTGATAGTAGACCAGAAATCCCTTCTCCCGGATCGCCCTCGCCACGGCAATCTCCACTTTTCTGCGGCGGCGGTACTGTGCGATCATGTCCGCATCCGCCTCCACAATGACCTGCGCGCCGGACTTTCCCGCATTTTCAAGCAGGAACTCCCGCATTCCGTAATATTCCGCCATCGCCTTAAAGTCCGTCGGATAGTGCTGCACCACCATCTCCATATCCAGCGCAATGCGGTTCTCCTGCACCACCCAGTCACTTTCAAACCGCTTTTGTATCTCACATTTTAACCTTTCACACTGCTCTTTGGTGTCTGCAAACACCGTAAATGCATCTCCTGCCGTGTGAAACACATGAAATTTTCCACACAGATCATACAGATACGCCCCGATCTCGCGCAGCAGTTCATTGCTGTTCTCGGTACCCAGAATCGTGTGGATATGATAAAACTTGCTCAAATGAATCGTGAGCACATAGCCCTCGCCCTTTCTGCGGAGCCGGTCCTCCAGCTGCGATTCAAATGCCGTCCCGTTCCCGATTCCTGTTGTCGTGTCCAGAAACACCACCGGATTCTGAATCTGCAGATAGAGCATTATGAGCACGACCGTATTGCTGACGCTGGTGCAAAGCATCTCCCTGTGCCAGTATTGCAGCCCGATCATGGCGGCTGCCACAGCCGTGTAGGCGCACACGATGACCTTCGTGCGAAGCGTGGTATATTTATGCTGCCGCACGACAATCAGAAGCCCCAGCAAAAAGAAGATCACAATATACGCATATCCGTAATCCGCGCCGACGCCCTGATAATAACTGCCGTCCCTAAAGTAGTAAAAAAATCCAGTCACCGGCGTCACTGCCACCAACACAAGAAACACGGCAAACGGAATCATGCCGGCAGCCGCAAATACCGTTCTCTCCCTGCCGCGGAGCGCACATGCCGCCATAAAATACCGGTAAATCAGATATGACGAAGCCCCCTCCAGCACAAAAAAAGCAAACGCCAGTACCTCGTTCAGACGCTGCGGAACGAGGGCTGCATTTGCTAATCCCACACATGATAGAATGTTCATCAGACACTCTGCTTCACACACAAACAGAAGCCAGCCGAATACCCGTGTCTTCTCCCCGGGAAACTGGCGCACGAATACAAAGTGCAGTAATATAATTGTCATAATTAAGAGTGATGCGATCTCAAAATCATAATTATACTGCACCTGTATCTCCCTCCTGCTCTTCCTGTGCCGCCTTTGCCTCAAGAATTGCCTCATTGAGCTGGAGCATCTTTGCGTCCAGCATGGAAACGATTCCCGAACACTCGCGCAGATCCCTGCTGATGTAATCCGGCGCATTTCCCTCAAACTTATAGTAAATCTTGTGCTCGAGGCTCGCCCAGAAATCCATCGCCATCGTCCGGATCTGAATCTCCACCTTCGTGTCAATAATACAGTCCGACAAAAAAATCGGCACCGTCACCAGCATGTGATAGCTTTTGTATCCGCTCTCCTTAGGATGCCGGATATAGTCCTTCACGGAGATTACCGTGAGATCATTCTGCTTGCCGATCATCTCGGCAAGGCGGTAAATATCCGACGTAAAAGAACAGACAATCCGGATTCCCGCAATGTCGTTGATATAATTCACCATATTGTCGATCGAGGAGTCATAGCCATACCGCTTTAACTTTTTGACAATGCTCTCCGGCGCTTTGATGCGCGACTTGATATATTCAATCGGATTGTACTGATGTACCTGTTGAAATTCGTCATTTAAAATCTCGACCTTTGTTCTCACTTCCTTTAGTGCCGAGTTATAAAGAAAAATAATGGTGTTCCAGCTATCTACGCCTTCACCCAGGGTTACTTCCCCTAACGCAACCGGCTTGTCCATATGTTCCCCTCCAGATGTCTCCCCTTATCATTTATTGCAATACGCTCCGGCAAATGTCCGGCTTCCCGGACTCGCGGGCGCGTATTTCGCAGTACACGTCCAAGAAATCACAGATTTCTTGGACTATCGGGCAGTCGCCCTATCAAAATCGTGCCAGCGAAAATGTGCTCTGCAAGCAGGCAATTTTTGCTGTTACGATTTTGGCACTGCTCATTGCTTATGTACATTATACCATATTCCGGGGGGATTAGGCAAATCGAAACACAGCCTGCTGAAACCGGTTCTTTATTTCCTTCCATAACTTATGCAGCTTAATCCTCCTCGATAACCTGCATTTCCAGAAAATCAAAATCAATCTGCTCGATAAAGGAATCCTGCGTAAAGCGCGTCTTGGCATGGCGCTTGAATTCATTCACATTCGCCTCCAGCCAGATCGGTTTTCCGAGATCAAATTCATAGCACACTTCCTCGAGCGCATGAAAGACTTTGTGCGTCCTTGTCTCATCGGACTCATCCGTGATCGTCGTGTCCCGCAGCAAGTGGTTGTTCTTCATCATCTTAAACCAGATTCTCATTTTCCGTTCCTTCTCCTCTGCCTGTTGGTCTCATACATAAGCAGTGCTGCGGATACTGCCGCATTCAGGGATTCCACACTTCCCTCCATCGGTATCCGCACGTAGGTATCTGCCAGCCCCGCGATCTCATCGGACAATCCATTCCCCTCGTTCCCGATCAGAAACGCCGTACCTTTGCAGTAGGACGGTTCGTCATACTGCATCTGTCCCTTCAGATGCGCCGCGTATATGCCAACCTTCTGCCGTTTTAATTCACCGATCGTCTCTGCCAGGTCGTCCGCAATATAGTAGGGTACCCGGTAAATGCTTCCCATCGTAGAGCGGATGGTCTTTGGATTAAACAGATCCACCGTCGTCCGGTTCATAATAATGCCGGTAATTCCCGCACCCTCGCCGGTCCGCAGCATGGTTCCCAGATTCCCCGGGTCCTGGATGCTCTCAACGATCAGCAGATGTGTCCTGTTCCCGCGCAGCAGATCGGAAAGCGGGTACTGCGGCATGCGCACCAGACATAAGATCCCCTGCGGTGTCTGTGTGTCGGAAATGCTCTTAAATACCGCATCGGCAACAACTTCATAGGTCTTTCCGGCAAGCAGCTGCTCCGCTTCCGGTTCCTCCAGAAAGCGCTCGGAGACATAGACCTTAGAGAGCCACTCCGGCGGGACCTCCTCAAACATCTTTCTGCCTTCCACGACAAACAGGTTCTGGCTTTTGCGCTCTTTTGCCTTTTTCATCAATGCCGTAATATTTTTCATCTGCTGGTTGCTGCTGCTCGTAATCATGACTGCTCCTTTTTGTTCCCTAAGCGGAAAAAACTCCATGAGTTCCCGCCCATGGAGTCTTATGATCGTTCCAAATACTGTTATGTATCTTACATTGAAAGGTTCTTGCTGATCTGATACTGATACTCCGGAATGGATTTCTGCATTGCAAGTGCCTCATCGATGTCGTCATCCACGAAATCACCGTGACGATAACCAACGACACGGTTGCTCTTGCCCTCGCAGAGCAGATCCACTGCCAGCGCACCCATCGTGGATGCATAGACACGATCCTTACAGGTCGGGCTTCCGCCACGCTGCATGTGCCCCAGAATCGTCGCACGCGTCTCAACGCCGGTTGCAGCCTCGATACGCTTTGCCATGCTTGCAGAATGTCCGATCCCCTCCGCATTGACAATAATGTGATGCTGTTTGCCGCGCTTACGGTTCTCGATGATATGGTTTACAATCTTCTGCTCATCGTAATCATATTTCTCCGGAAGCAGGATATCCTCTGCGCCGTTCGCAATACCGCACCATAATGCAATATAGCCCGCGCCGCGTCCCATAACCTCGATGATGCTGCAACGCTCATGAGAAGTAGAGGTATCACGTACCTTATCGATCGCTTCCATTGCGGTGTTTACCGCTGTATCAAAACCGATGGTATACTCTGTACATGCGATATCAAGGTCAATCGTTCCCGGAAGACCGATCGTGTTGATGCCGAGTGCCGCCAGCTTCTGCGCACCTCTGAAAGAACCGTCACCGCCGATAACGATAATACCGTCGATTCCGTGCTTCTTGCAGATCTCTGCTGCTTTCTGCTGACCTTCCGGTGTCTTAAACTCCATGCAGCGTGCTGTCTGTAAAATAGTACCGCCGCGCTGGATGATATCGGAAACGTCTTTTGCTTCCATATCTATGATCTCTTCCTGAAGAAGTCCTGCATAACCTCTCTTGATTCCCTTGACTTTCTTACCCTTTGCAATGGCTTCCCTAACCACTGCACGGATTGCTGCGTTCATACCCGGGGCATCGCCGCCGCTCGTGAGTACACCAATGGTGTTTATCTCTTTCGCCATTTATCGTTCCCTCCTCATATAATATACCCATTTAATCTATCTTATTTTAATCTCTTTATGGCTTCTTTTCAATGCTCTTTTTGACAACTTTTACGTTATTTTCCCCCAAAAACTTAGTTAAATTGTTCACAATCTCCGGTTCGATGCAGATACTGTAGTTTTCGGGCAGCCGCTTCATCGCCTTGACCGATGAAATATAGATCACCACCGTGTCTTTCCCATCCGAATCATGGAGCATGGCATAGAGTTCTTTTTCCTTTTCCGCAAACGCTTCCTTGGTCTCAAACTGAAGCCATAATTCATCGCCGCGCCGCGCGGGAACCTGCGCGGCTGCACCGCCACGGCTTGATCCGCCGTCTCCCGCGGATGCCGGACTGCTGCCCGCATTCCCGCCTGCACCGCGCCGGTATCCTCCGCCCTGCCGGTAAGTGCGCTGTTCCTGTGGCATTCCGTTCTCTGCCTGTTCAAACGTACAGATCTGCTCGCAGACGATCTTGGCGTTTTTATCCTCCTCCACGTTGGCATGTCCGCGGATAAATACCTTCTCATCCTCATTCAGCAGCGTATGGTAGCGCTCATACTCGCCGGGGAATACGATCACCTCCACCGTACCGAACAGATCCTCGAGCAATAGAAATGCCATCGTCTTATTATTCTTCGTATATTTGATGTTCTTCTCCGTAATCATTCCGCCGATGATAACCTTCTGGTTATCCCGCAGCTTGACCTCGCCGCTCTCCTCGTCCAGCAGGAAATCCGACGTCACTGCCGATATGATTCTGCGCCATTTCTCCTCGTATTCCTCCAGCGGATGGCCGGTCAGATAGATACCGATGACTTCCTTTTCAAAGCCAAGCTTGATCTCCTTGCTGTACTCTCCAACGTTGGGATACTGAATCTCATAGGCTTTTTTCTCCTCCTCCGACACCAGATCAAACAGGCTCATCTGTCCCGCCAGCGACTTCTTTTTCGTCTGCACCTGCTGATCCATCAGAGCGTTGTACACCATCATCATCTGCTGTCTGTTGCCGTCTAAGGTATCGCAGGCACCGGATTTGATGAGATTTTCGACGGTGCGCTTGTTTACCTCAGAGTCCGCCACCCGCTCAATAAAATTCTGCAGGGTACGGTAGGGACCGTTCTGATTCCGCTCCGCTATGATCGCATCCACCACCGAACGCCCGATACTCTTGATCGCATACAGTCCGTAGCGGATGCCGTCTTTCGTCGCCGAAAAACGTCCCTCGCCCTCATTGATATCCGGGGCCAGCACTTTGATGCCCATCTGTCTGCAGGTATAGATATACTCCGCCACCTTCCGCGGGTTATCAATCACGGAGGTCATCAGCGCCGCCATAAATTCCACCGGATAATAATATTTCAGATACGCCGTCTGATATGCGACCACCGCGTATGCCGCCGCATGGGATTTGTTGAATGCGTACTTCGCAAAATCCACCATGGAATCGTAGATCTCATTCGCCGCCTTCTCACTGATACCGTTTGCAATACAGCCTTTGATCCCCTGCTCCTCATTTCCGTAAACGAAATTGTGGCGCTCCGCATCAATGACATACTGCTTTTTCTTACTCATCGCACGGCGGATGTTATCCGCCTGTCCCATGGAATAGCCGGCAAGATTCTGCACGATCTGCATGACCTGCTCCTGGTAGACAATACAGCCATATGTCGGCTCCAGGATCGGTTCCAGTTCCTTGCAGGTGTATGTGATGCTCTCCGGCTCGTTTTTTCCCTTAATGTACTTTGGAATGAAATCCATCGGTCCCGGACGGTACAGAGAGATTCCGGCGATAACATCCTCCAGACTCTGCGGTTTTAACTCCTTCATGAAGTTCTTCATCCCGGCACTTTCAAGCTGGAAGACGCCCTCGCATTTTCCGGTTCCAATCGCATCCAGCACCTTCTTGTCGCCGTAATCAATCTGGATCGCATCCGGATCGCTGTTGTCATTATAATCGATGTGATCGACGTCGATCCGCACACCGTGATTCTTCTCCACAAGGGCAACGGCATCTTTGATTACGGTAAGCGTCCGAAGTCCGAGGAAGTCCATTTTTAACAGACCGAGTTCCTCGATCGTTGTCATGACGAACTGCGTGGTAATCGTGCCGTCTGAAGCTCTGGAAAGCGGTACATACTCATCCATCGCCTTCTGTGAAATCACGACACCCGCCGCATGCATGGACGTATGGCGCGGCAGTCCTTCCAGACGTTTTGCCATATCGATGAGTGTATGCACCGTGTCATCCGTCTCGTACATGGTGCGCAGCTCTGGATTCATGGTAAGCGCCTTATCGATGGTGATGTTCAGTTCGTTTGGAATGTTCTTCGCAATCGTATCACAGAAATTGTACGGCAGATCCATCACACGCCCCACATCACGGATGACTCCGCGCGCAGCCAGCGTACCGAATGTAACGATCTGCGTCACGCAGTCCTTGCCGTATTTCCCGATTACATAGTCGATGACCTCACTTCGTCTCTCATAGCAGAAATCAATATCAATATCCGGCATCGTGACACGCTCCGGATTTAAAAAACGCTCAAACAGAAGATTATACCGGATCGGATCAATATTGGTGATACCGGTCGTGTAGGAGACAAGACTTCCCGCCGCGCTTCCACGCCCCGGTCCGACCGGGATGCCATGCGTTCTGGCATAATTGATAAAATCCCACACGATCAGAAAGTAATCGACATATCCCATCTTCTGGATAACGGAAAGCTCATAATCAAGCTGCGGCAGCAGCTCGTCATGGCGGTCCGGATAACGCTGGATCAGTCCCTCATGACACAATTTGTTCAGATACGTCCAGGAATCATACCCGTCCGGCACTGTAAAGTGCGGCAGCTTCGTCACGCCGAATTCAATCTCCACATGACACCGGTCTGCAATCTTCTGGGTATTCTCGATTGCCTGCGCGGCATAGGGAAAAAGTGCGCGCATCTCCTCCTCGGATTTGACATAATACTGTCCGCCCTCATAGCGCATCCGGTTCTCATCGGACAACTTTTTCCCTGTCTGCAGGCACAGCAGGATATCATGTGCCTCCCAGTCCTCCGCATAGGTATAGTGCACGTCGTTGGTGGCGACAAGTTCAATACCCAGTTCCTGGCTAATCCGCATCAGACCGGCATTCACTGTCTTCTGATCCGGAATTCCGTGATCCTGCAGTTCCAGGAAATAATTGCCCTTACCGAAGCATGCCTCATAGCGCTGCGCCGTCTTCTTCGCCTCATCATAAAGACCTCTGACAAGATAACGCTGCACCTCACCTGCCAGACAGGCACTCAACGCAATCAGCCCCTCATGATACTGTTCTAAAAGTTCCATATCGACACGCGGTTTATAGTAGTATCCCTCCACAAATCCCTTCGATACAATCTTCATGAGATTCTGATACCCCTGGTTATTCTCCGCCAACAGCACTAGGTGATAATAGCGATCCTCCCCATGGGACATCTCCCGGTCAAATCTGGAGTTCGGTGCCACGTAGACCTCGCATCCCAAAACCGGATTGATCCCTGCCTTCTTCGCTTCCTTATAAAAATCAATCACGCCGAACATGACACCGTGATCCGTGATGGCTCCCGCTGTCATGCCAAGTTCCTTGATTCGTTTTACATATTCTTTGATTTTATTGGAACCGTCCAGCAGACTGTACTCTGTATGGACGTGTAAATGTGCAAATGACATAATAAATCCTCCGTTTTTTCATTATATTATGAACAACGGAATTATTCAAATCTTTTCACGGATCATTCCCGTGCTTTCCCATAACAGAAATAGATAGACAGACACGTCCCGAAATTGTTTGGTTGATAACAGCGGCAGACCCGCCGCTTAAGAATGAGACAGACTCGTCTCTACATTCCAGACAGGAACTCTTCCACAGTTGTTGAGCGCGCAGCAAGTTTCAGCCACTTTTCCAGTGTCTCATCATCCTGTTCTCCTGCGATGCGCTGCTGCTCTTCTGCCGGAATAGTTCCAAGTTCGGCTGCTAATGACAATATACTCTGTGCTACTTTTGACGCTGCAAGTGACTCCGCCATCGACTCCGCCATTGACTCCGCTATCGAAGGTGCCATCAATTTTGCCCTCCGCTCCGCTTCCTCACGGATATACTCTTCCATCGTCATATAGCCTGCCTCCAATTTTCGATCACGTTTTAGATATTTGACTCTCTCATGAATATTACGGATTTTTTCATCCGGATGCATACACATCGAAACGCACACTCTTAAAATCGCTGTCAAGAAACAGTGTGTGCTCCGCATGCGCCTTCACGCGTGGAATCTCCTTATTCAGGACAATCTCCAGCAGATTTCTGCAGATCTCCTCGTCCTGCAGGGCTGCTGCAAACAAATATGCATTGGTCAGATTCAGTTTCTGAAAACTTTCTCCCATATACAAGTACCTCCTCTGTGGGAAGTGCCTGCCTGTAAAATATTATAAATCATTCTTACGTCAAATGTCTATTGGTCGAAATCACGAATTTCCAGATCAGGTTTCTGGATGTCGACTATCTCAGGATGCATTTCTTTCTTTTTTGTGTTATAATGCGTTGCACAAATGTAACAGAAGGGATCTTGATCTACATGGGAAAAACAGGACTGATTGTCGAGGGTGGCGGTATGAAATGCGCTTACAGCGCCGGTATTCTGGACAAGTTTTTAGATGATTCTATCGCATTCGACTATTGTATCGGCGTCTCTGCCGGAGCTGCCAACACGCTCTCCTACCTTGCCGGTCAGCGCGGCAGAAATCTGCGTTTCTATACCGTACATCTTGACGATCCGCGCTATCTTTCTGTCCGCAGCCTGCTTCGCACCGGAAATCTGTTCGGTCTCCAGTATATCTACGGCACGCTGACCAACTCGGATGGTGCCGACCCGATTGACTACGATGCCATCATGAAAAATCCGGCTGAATTTTATATGCCGGCAACGGATGCCCTCACCGGAAGGGCAGCCTATTTTTCCAAGTTCGACATCGTGCGCGACGACTACCGCACCATCATGGCGACCTGCGCGCTTCCTGCGTTCTGCCGCCCGGTCAATGTCAACGGACACTTCTACTACGACGGCGGTGTTGCCGATTCTATTCCGGTACATCATGCCTTAGAACACGGCTGCGACAAGGTTGTCATCATCCTGTCAAATCCGCGCGATTTTGTGAAGCAGCCGGAGGCACACCGGCCGATCTACAAGCGCATGCTGCGCAAGTATCCAAAAACTATTGAAGGAATCGACCACCGCCATATCAATTATCAGGCCTCGATTGATCTTTCCAACCAGCTGGAAAAAGAAGGGCGTGCGCTGATTTTCGCGCCAAGCCGCCATCTGCCGCTCGGCACTTTCTCCAAAAATGCAGCCTTGGAACAGCAGCTTTACGACCTGGGCGTATCCGATTATGAGGCAAAAGCAGCTACTCTCCAGGACTTTTTAAAATCTACGGATCACTCCTAGCTTTCCTCTTCGTTATAAAAACCTTCAGACTTCGTATATTCATATTATACCAGCCTGAAGGTTTCTATAAATCATTTTTCCGCATTCCGCATCCAACCTGCGCCTGTTCACACCTCCACCTTATATGCGATCGCTTCATAAGGTCTTAAGTAGGTTCCTCCTTCGTTCTTGTAATTTTCGATCATAATCTCCGCTTTCTTAGGCACTCCGTCAAAAGCCACATGGTTAGGTGTAAAATTACAGAGTACCACCAGCTTTTTATCATCCAATACTCTCTGGTATGCAAAAATCTGTCCGCTCTCTTCCATCAGCATCTCAAAGCTTCCGCTGACTACAATCTCCTCCTCATGCCGGATCTGGATCAGTCTTCGATAAAAATTATAAATAGAATCCGGATCTTTCAGTTGTGCTGCAGCGTTGATTTTTTTATAGTTTTCATTTACCCTGATCCACGGCGTTCCTGTTGTAAATCCGGCATTTGTCTCTGTATTCCACTGCATTGGTGTCCTCGCATTATCACGGCTTACTTTTCCAAGATAACGCATCATCTGCTCCGGCGCTACCCCCTGCACTTCCACCAGTTCATGGTAAGCATTGATGGATTCCAGGTCACGGTAATCTGAAAGATCGGTAAATCCGGCATTTGTCATTCCAAGTTCTTCTCCCTGATAAATATAGGGCGTTCCTTTCATCAAATGCAGGCATACCCCCAGCATTTTTGCCGAATACTCGCGATATTCCCCGTCATTTCCATAACGTGAAACGGCTCTCGGCTGATCATGGTTGCTCCAGAACAGGGCGTTCCACCCAATGCCCTCCAAACCTTCTTCCCACTTTTTGAAAACCTTTTTTAACGCTATAAGATCGATTGGCTGGTCATTCCATTTCCCGTAAATCCCACTGCCAAGTTCCACATGCTCAAACTGAAATACCATATTCAGTTCCTGCCGGTCTTCCCCCGCATATTTTTTTGCTTCCTCCAACGTCACACATGATGTTTCCCCGACTGTCATGATATCATATTGGGAGAGAACCTCGCGATTCATCTCTTTTAAATACTCATGCACATGCGGTCCATGTGCACAATACGGTGCCAGATCTCCGTACAAACCATGTATTTCCCCGTCAGGGAATGCCGGGTTCTTTGAAATCAGGCTGATAACATCCATGCGGAACCCATCCACACCTTTTTCCAGCCACCACCGCATCATCTCATATATTTTCTGCCGCACCTTATCATTATCCCAATTCAGATCCGGCTGTTTTTTAGAAAAAATATGCAGATAATACATGTCTGTCGCATCATCATATTCCCATGCGCTTCCACCAAACCACGATCCCCAGTTATTAGGTTCCCTGCCATCCTTTCCTTCTTTCCATATATAAAAATCACGATACGGATTTTCTTTACTTTTTCTGCTTTCTATAAACCATGGATGTTCATCAGACGTATGATTTACTACAAGATCCATAATAATCCGGATATTTCGTATATGCGCCTGCTCCAGCAGCTGGTCGAAATCTTTCATATTACCAAATTCTCTCATAATATTCTGATAATCACTGATGTCATATCCATTGTCATCATTTGGAGATTCATAGATCGGTGAAAGCCAGATTATGTCAATGCCAAGACGCTTCAAATAATCCAGTTTGCTGATGATCCCCTCAATATCTCCAATTCCATCCCCATTGCTGTCGCAAAAGCTTCTGGGATAAATCTGATAAATAACTGCTTCTTTCCACCATGCATTTTTCATTCTTCCCACCTGTCTTTCTTTTTACTGCTTCACTGCACCTGTCACAACACCTGAAATAATCCACTTCTGACACAACACATAAAAAACCAGCACAGGCAGAAGCACCAGCAGATAAGAGGCAAACGCCAGGTTATACTGTGTATTGAACTGCCCCTGAAAAATATACTGTGCCAGCTGAAGTGTCTGCTGTTTCTTGTCACTCAGGAGCACCAACGGCATGAGGAAGTCATTCCATGTCCACATAACAGAAAGAATTGCTACTGTAGCTGTCATCGGTTTTAAGACAGGAAACATAATCCGCACAAATGTCTGAAACGGTGTGGCACCGTCGATGACCGCTGCTTCATCCAACGCTTCCGGAATTGATTTTATATAACCGGTATATAAAAAAGTATTCATCGGCATCCCAAATACGATATACAAAAACGTAATTCCAAGCACATTATCTATGTGAAACTTATTTGCCTCGTTCACCAGCGGAAGCATCAACACGTTAAAAGGTATAAACATGGCACTGATAAAGTAATAATACAGAAAATTAAAAAACCTGCTCTTTTTTCTGTTTCTTGCAATTGCATAGGATGCCATTGCATTTGTAAATACAGTAAATATCAGATTTACAAGTGTAATAAACAGTGTATTGGCAAATTTTCTCGGATAATCGGTCATATCCCACGCTTTTGCAAAATTGCTCCACTGGATGTGCCTTGGCAATGCCAGCACATGACTCATCTCCTGCGGACTTTTCAATGCAATCACGACCGTCATATAAAGAGGTCCGAAAATACACACTACCGCAAGCAAAAGCAGAAGCAGGGTCAGCAGTCTGTTTTTCTTTTCTTTTTGTTTACATGCTGTCTTCTTCATCAGCCTACCTTCTCCTCTCTTCGCTCCAACACACGAAGCTGGAATACAGAAATCAGGACAACCACAAGGAACAGCAGCACTGCATTGGCAGACTGATAGGCAAATTGTCCGCCGCTGAATCCCTTCTTATAGATCAATACCGAAATGGTTGTCGTTGCCGTTCCCGGTCCGCCGTTCGTCATCGCAATAAACTGGTCAAATGCCATCAGATAATTTTTCCCGCTAAGCACCATATTGATTGTAAAAAACGGTGCAATCAGTGGAAATGTAATCTGGAAAAATCTCCGGAATCCTGTTGCCCCATCCAGTGCCGCAGCCTCATAAAGATCACGGTCTACCGTCTGCAGACCAGACAGGTATATCAATGTGTTAAACGCCATGGACTGCCATATCGTAACCACCAGAACCCCGATCCACGCATTCCCTGTTCCCAGCACATTATTGCTGAGTGCTGCAATGCCCAGCGCTTTTCCGAGTACTGGAATCAGATTTGCAAAAATATACTTGAAAACATAACTGATGATCAGCGTTCCCAGCATGTACGGCAGGAAAAAAACCGCCTTCAGGAAATTTTTACACCCAATCTTTGCATTCAGTGCACAGGCTAACAGCAGACTCAGGACATTTACAAGTATCGTTGCGCATATTGCAAATTTAAACGTGAACAAATACGAATATCCAACATTTTTGTCCTGAAAAATATGCAGATAATTTCGCAGCCCTACAAAATTCCAGTTTCCATACCCTTTCCAGTCCGTAAAGCTGTAAAATACACCCTGCAGAAATGGAAACGTATGGAAACAGAAAAACAGGACTGCCATCGGCACCGTCATAATGTAAAATGCCGGATTGATTCTCTTTTTCTGTTTCATACGCACCTCATATCATTTATTCTACATTTGCTGCATCATACTGCTCATCGCAGGATTGCAGCGTTTCTGTGATATTCTCTGTATCATCCATACCGTCCACTTTATTTAATGCAAACTGCTGCAGAATCGCAGACAGATCAAATCCGTTCGGATAATAATGATCCGGGAAATTGGAAACTTTACCATTTGCAATGTCCTTGCTGACACCTGATACCGTCTCATTCTTCTGTTCTACCCCATTGACAGCCGAAAATGCAAACTGGTCGTCGATATAAGACTGCGCCACCTCCGGTGTCAGAGCATAGCGGATAAACTCTTTTGCAGCCTCCTGCTGTGCCTCATCTCCCTGATTAGAAACAGCCAACAGTACATCTACACCGGATGTCACGGTATTCCGGTCAGCCTCATCCACGGACGGGAACGCAAACATATTCACATTCATATCCGGATTGGTATTCAAAAACTCTGAAATTGCCCAGTTTCCATTGATCATCATGGCTGCTGCACCATTTGCAAATGCTGCATTTCCATCTGTGTACGTCGTTCCCATAAAATCATCCTGCGCATAATCCAAAAGCCACAGATATTTTTCCAGAACCTCCTCGTGTGTACCTGTAAACGCCGTCTTTCCCTCTTTGCGTTCATCCGTAAAATTTTCTGCCGGAATAACCGGAGCCATGCTGTTCCACGGCGGCAGACACGTCCAGCTGTCCGCAAACGTCAATTCAAATGGTGTGATGCCAGCCTCCTGCAGTTTAATCACCACATCCTGGAATTCACTCCAGGTCTGAGGTACCTCAACACCGGCCTGCGCGAACAGATCTTCATTATATAACACACCGGATGCATTGGTCGCATAAGGTACACCATACGCTTTCTGCTCTTTGTCTACATTGACATCATAGAGCATCTCAAGATATGCACTCTGTACTTCAGATATGAAATCCTCACCGCTTAAGTCGAGCAGGACTCCCGCACTCTGAAGTTCCGTATAGTTTGAATCTCCACCCATGGCAATCAGTTCCGGCACATCATTCTTTGTCAGCCGTGTCTTAAGAACTGTTGCCGCATCCGATTCTGACGTAAGTGTAATTTTAATATCCGGATTCTTCTCCATAAATCCATCAATCATCTGCTGTAAAATATCAGCATTTTCTGTTTTAGTAGAAAACAATTCCAATTCTACCTTTGCATTTTCATTGCCGGAACGTCCAGATTCTGAGCTGTCAGCGGATGCCCCTGCGCTGCTTTCTGTTCCCGCGCTGCCGCAGCCGACAAGCAGGCTGCCCGTCATTGCCACCGTAAGACCTAATGCCAAAAACCTTTTTCCCATCATCATAATTCCTCCTTTTCTCACAGGTGTTACGTAACACCTATCCTTTACATCTGCTATGGTATCATTCCTTTCCACATGTGACAATAGGTGTTGTGTAACACCTACTATTTTTACAAACAAAAAAGACATTCATTGTGCAATATGCACTTAAATGTCTTTTAACTATAAATTTATGATTCTAATGGCTGCACACTCTCTCTTATGACCAGCTTTACCGGCAGATGAATATTTTTTTCTATACACTCCTCTCCCCTGATCAGACGCTGCAACAGCGCAAATGCGTAAAATGCTTTGTCTGCCACATGCTGCTGCACAGTCGTAAGCATTGGACGGCAGTGCTCTGCAAACAGGTTATCATCAAATCCTACCACCGATATATCCTGTGGAACACGTATTCCCTGTGATTGAAAAATAAATACTGCGTCGCTTGCATAAAAATCCGAAGCGAAAAACAGTGCCGTATACTCATTCAGGCGCTCCTGACAAAATTCCCACAACCGCGTGTGTCTCGTCTGTTTTCTGAAGCTGATCGGGACATAGTCCCTCTCATGAAATATGATTCCATTCTCTTCAAGTGCTTTCTGATATCCCAGTAAGCGCTCCCGGTCAACACCTGCCGGTTCCTGCTGATCTGCCAGAAACGCAATTCTTCTATGCCCCTGCCGGATCAGATAATTTGTCATCATGTATCCTCCCCCGAAGTCATCCAGCCCGACATTATAACAATCCTGATTTTCAAAATAAGAATCAATAAACACCACCGGCATTTTTAACTGTTCTTTCATTTTCTGGACATCCTCCGCCCGGCAGCCAAGCGCCACCAGTCCCTCAATATTCCAGGAAGATGCCAGCCTGACCGTTTCTTCAACACTCCCTGCCATATATAGCATCATATAGTAACCGTGTTCCCTGATTTCTTTTTCCAATGCTCCCACTATGGTTCCATAAAACGGATCCGCCATTGCATTGTTTTCCGCACGCCTGTCATAATTCATGATAACTCCGATAATTCTGGAGCCATAATTTGCCAGAACGCGTGCCCCCATATTTGAAACGTAATGGGATTGATCGATCACATCCTGCACCTTTTTCAATGTCTCCTTCGACATTTTTTTCGTTCTTCCATGTAGAACATTCGCAACAGTAGTCGGGCTGACCCCCGCTATTTCTGCCATATCCTTAATCGTTATCATACACTTTTTCCTGCTTTTTCTTTTTATCCCGTCCGAAGTCGTAGTATTTTCCACGGATATTTTCTTCTGTTATTATAACAAAAAAGCCCGGCAATTCCATCTCGAAATTGCCGGGCTGTCCATTTTTCTTTAAGCTTTCACTGCTGCCGTCAGTTCATTTCCGGAGACATCAATCAGAATCGTATCTCCCTCCCTGACTTTATCCGCAAGAATCAGCTTTGCGGAAAGTGTCTCCACATGCTTCTGTAAGAACCGCTTTAACGGTCTTGCACCGTAGATCGGATCATATCCGTTTTCCACGATATACTGCTTTGCCGCATCGGTCAGCTCCACCGTGATCTCACGGTCTGCCAGACGTTTGTTGAGATCTGCAACCAGAAGGTTGATGATGTTACCGATGTTGTCCTTCGTCAGCGGCTTAAACATAATAATCTCATCCAGACGGTTCAAAAACTCCGGACGGAAATGTCCGCGCAGTTCGTCCATAACTGCCGCTTCGCACTCCGGATTGATATCCCCGTTTGCATCGATGCCCTCAAGCAGATGTGCTGATCCAAGGTTCGATGTCATGATGATGATTGTATTCTTAAAATCGACGGTACGTCCCTGTGAATCTGTGATTCGTCCATCGTCCAGTACCTGCAACAGAACGTTGAACACATCCGGATGTGCCTTCTCCACCTCATCAAACAATACCACCGAATACGGCTTTCTGCGCACTGCCTCGGTCAGCTGTCCACCCTCATCGTATCCGACATATCCTGGAGGCGCTCCGATCAGACGGGAGACGGAATATTTCTCCATATACTCACTCATATCAAGACGCACCATATTCGACTCATCATCGAAGAGACTTGCTGCAAGCGCCTTTGCAAGCTCTGTCTTACCAACACCGGTCGGTCCTAAGAACAGGAATGATCCGATCGGCTTACTCGGGTCTTTGATACCTGCTTTGGAACGGATGATTGCTTCCGTCACTTTCGTGACGCCCTCATCCTGGCCGATGACACGTTTGTGCAGTTCCTCGTCGAGATGCAGCGTCTTGTTACGCTCGCTCTCCGTCAGCTTTGCCACCGGAATTCCTGTCCATCTGGAGATGATCCGCGCAATCTCTTCCTCACTGACGTTTTCATGCACCAGGGAAAGGTCGCGTTTCTTCACGGCTTCCTCCTCGATCTCCAACTGCTTCTGTAGCTGTGGCAGCTTGCCGTACTGCAATTCGGCTGCCTTCTCCAAATCGTACTTCTGCTGTGCCATCTTGATCTCATTCTTGACCGCTTCGATCTCCTCACGCAGCTTCTGTACTTTTTCTACCGACTTTTTCTCATTCTCCCACTGCGCTTTCTTCGTGTTGAATTCATCGCGCAGCTCTGCCAGTTCTTTCTGCAGATTTGCCAGACGCTCCTGGCTCAGACGGTCGGTCTCCTTTTTCAGCGCTGTCTCCTCAATCTCCATCTGCATGACACGGCGGTTCAACTCGTCCAGTTCCGTCGGCATGGAATCCAGCTCGGTCTTGATCAGCGCACACGCCTCATCGACCAGATCGATCGCTTTATCCGGAAGAAAACGATCCGAAATATAACGGTTGGAGAGCACTGCTGCCGATACCAGCGCAGAATCTGTAATCTTAACTCCATGGAAAACCTCGTAGCGCTCCTTCAATCCACGCAGAATGGAGATGGTATCCTCGACCGTCGGCTCATCCACCATTACCGGCTGGAAACGACGCTCGAGCGCCGCATCTTTTTCAATGTATTCGCGGTACTCATCCAGGGTCGTCGCACCGATACAATGCAGTTCACCACGCGCAAGCATCGGCTTTAACAGCTGTCCGGCATCCATCGCACCATCCGTCTTGCCCGCACCCACGATCGTGTGAAGCTCATCAATGAACAGGATAATCTGTCCCTCGGAACTTTTCACCTCATCAAGCACTGCCTTTAACCGCTCCTCGAATTCACCGCGGTATTTTGCACCTGCGATTAACGCACCCATATCCAGTGCAAACAATTTCTTGTCCTTTAAGCCCTCCGGCACATCGCCTTTTACAATTCGCTGGGCAAGTCCCTCGACAACAGCCGTCTTGCCGACACCCGGCTCACCGATCAGCACCGGGTTGTTTTTCGTCTTACGGGACAGAATCCGCACGACATTCCGGATCTCATCATCACGTCCGATGACCGGATCCAGCTTCTGGTCTCTCGCACGGGCTACCATATCATACCCGTACTTCTCCAGCGTGTCGTAGGTTGCTTCCGGATTGTCCGATGTCACGCGCTGATTGCCGCGGACTGTCGAGAGCGCCTGCAAAAACCGTTCTCTGGTAATGCCGTACTCCTTAAAGATCTCCTTCAATGCCTTATTCGGATACTTGATCAGCGCCAGGAACAGATGCTCGACAGAAACATACTCGTCCCCCATCTGCTTCGCCTCATCCTCGGCATGAATGAGCACCTTATTTAAATCCTGTCCGACATAGACCTGACCGCCGGACACCTTGACACGCGCTGCCAGATGCCGCTCGGCGTTATCCATGAAGTGCTCCTTCTGAATCTCCATCTTCTCAATCAGCTTCGGAATCAGTCCATCCTCCTGCCGCATGAGTGCAACCAGAAGATGCTCCTGCTCGATCTCCTGATTTCCATATTCATAGGCAAGCTTCTCGCAATCGTTAATGGCTTCCACTGACTTTTGTGTAAATTTCTGAATGTTCATAAGCGTACCTCTCTTTCTCTTCCTATGATATACAGGCGGCACATATCTATGCGCCGCCTGCTTTGTTCTCCCTGTTACAATTATGTTATAGCACTAGTTGTTAGCACTGTCAAGAGGTGAGTGCTAATTTTTTCAGATAATTTTACCGCCAGCAGAAGCAGGGACTTCCTGCCTAATATGGTCTGCTCTCCAACAGCTCCGAGAGATCCATCTCACAGTCAAAATATGTCTCCTCCACATACTGGATCTTCTCCACGCTTTCCCCCGCCTCCAGGCGGCGGATCGTCTCCTCCACAAGCGGGGCTGTCAGCGGATTGCATTCAAAATCAGCCGCGATATCCCCGGTCTGGATTGCCTTGAGGGCATCCCTTACCGCATCAAAGGACAGGATAATAATGTCCCCGTCACTGCCAATCGTCCTGCCCGCCTCCCGGATCGCCTCGATAGCGCCAAAGGTCATATTGTCATTCTCGCTGATTACAACATCAATATCCTCGTATTTTTCGAGAAATTCCTTCATAACCTCCTGCCCCTTTGCCTGCGTGAAATCCCCCGACTGGCGCTCCAGCATCACCCAGTTTTCATTCTGCTGGAGAACCTCTGCGAATCCGTCTGTCCGCCCGATCTGTGCAGAGGAGCCCAGCGTCCCCTGGAGAGATACGATATGAACTGTCTCCCCGCTCCGCCCCTGCTTTTCCAGATAATTCTCCAGCCAGTGCCCGGCGTTCCTGCCCTCCTCCGCGAAGTCACTGCCCACCCAGCATGTATATAGGCTGTCGTCCTCCATCTCCGCCCTGCGGTCAGACAGAATCACCGGGATTCCGGCTTCCTTCGCCTCCTCCAGAACGGATTCCCAGCCTGTCTCCACGATCGGGTCGAGCACGATATAATCCACCTCCTGCAGGATCAGATTGCGGATTGCCTTCACCTGGTTCTCCTGCTTCTGCTGTCCGTCCTCGAAGATCAGATAGTAGCCGTTTTCCTGCGTGAACACATCCTTAAAGGACTGTGTGTTGGTGGTTCTCCAGTCGGATTCCGAGCCGACCTGCACATATCCGACCACAATATAGCCGTCCTGATGCATCGTCTGCTCCGTATCCAGCTGTCCCGCAGTCTCTCTCTGCTCCCCACTCCCACAGCCGGTTGTAAAGAGCAGCTGGCTGGCAAGCAGCGCCGCCGCGATTCCTTTTTTTCCCACAGTCCTCTTCTGAAATATGTTCATATTCCCCCCGCCTTTTCTCCTGCCGGCTGCACCTCCTGCCCGGGGTGCTTTTTTAACGCAGCACGGTATTTTCCCATAGAGGAGCCAAAAGGCTGCCGCATGAAGTGGACAGCCCCTGGACAGCCTTGTTTTTATTTGCTCTTCTCTTTGATCTTTGCAAAGATACTCTGTAATACGATGAAGAAACAGAGCAGCGCAGCCACCGCAATGTTGGACCACGAGCTGAGCAGCTTGCCGTTCGTCTTCACCAGTGTGGAAATCGTTCCGTTGATAAGTACACCAAAGAAGGAGCCGATGACATTTCCCACACCGCCTGTCAATAATGTACCGCCGATAACGGAGGAAGCAATGGCATCCATCTCAAGTCCGAGTGCCTGCTGCACATTTCCCGACATCGTGTTCAGGCAGTAGCAGATGCCGCCGATCGAGCAGAGGAATGAGGAAAGCACATACGCCTTCAGCTTCGTCTTCTTCACGTCCAGTCCCATCATGATCGCCGACTGCTCACTTCCGCCGACTGCGTAAAGGCTTCTGCCGAACTTGGTATAGCGGAGCATGAAAAATACGGCTATCAGCACGAGCAGCGCCACGATTACCGATACACGGATAAACGGAACCTGCACCACGCCCTTGTTGTTGGTATAGGAGCCAAACGGAAGGCTGATCTTCGTATTGGCAAGCTTTACAAAAAATGCATTGCTGCTGATGGAGATCTGTTCCGTGCTGATCACGGCTGTCATGCCTCTGGCGAAGAACATTCCCGCCATTGTCACAATGAACGGCTGGATATTCAGATAGCCGACACAGAAGCCCTGCACCACGCCGAACACAATCCCGATGGCAAGCACAAGTATGCAGAGCAGAACCGCATTCATGTTCCAGCGCTCCATGCCGACGGCAAGAATCATGCAGTCCATGGCAACCAGCGAGCCAACGGAAATATCGATGCCGCCGGTCAGCATCACGCAGGTCATTCCACAGGTGATGCAGAGCAGACCCGCATTATTGATAAGGATGTTCAAAAACGTCTGCAGATGTGTGAAGCCCTTATTGGAATAAATCACACAGCCCACGGCATACATCACAAAAAATAACGCGATGGTAATTATCAGAAGAACCGTATTTCCATTTAATTTTTTCGCTTTCATTATGCAGCACCTCCTTTGGCAAGCTGTCTCCTTACAGACATTTTTTTCATAAATGCCTTAAACGGAGGTGCCTGGATTGCCACAATAATGATAACAATGACCGCCTTGTACACCGGTGCCTGCTCGGTCGAGATGCCGAGCGCATACAGGGTGGTGGTGATCGCCTGGATGGTGTACGCACCGATAATAGAGCCTGCCAGCCGGAACTTTCCGCCGCCGAGGCTGTTGCCGCCGAGTGCAACTGCCAGAATCGCATCCAGCTCGAAGTTCAGTCCGATGTTGTTGGAATCCGCAGAGCTGATCCGGGAGGAAGCAACAATGCCGGCAATTCCTGCACACAATCCGCAGACAACATAGCACAGGAAAATGATGCGCTCGGAATTGATGCCCGCGATGCGGGAAGCCTTCTTATTGATGCCGACGCTCTGGATATATAAGCCCAGTGCGGTCTTGCGGAGCACCAGCGATGTGATCAGGATGCACACGATGGCAACCACGATCGGTGTCGGCATAAATCCGAGATAGCCGCCGAAGATTTTGAAGGAATCATCCCGGACGTATACGATCATGTTGTTGCAGAGCAGAAGTCCGATTGCCCTCGCCGCCGAAAACAGGATCAGCGTTGCCACCATCGGCTGCACATTCAGATACGATACCAGAAAACCGTTAAACGCACCGCAGGCACATCCCATCAGGATGCCGCCAAGCACACCGACGATCAGCGGCGCTGCAAGGCTGTTGGTGGAGGACACGCCGTAGCCTGCCAGAAGCATGCAGCAGAACGATGCCGCCAGTGACATGACCGAGCCGACGGAAATATCCGTTCCTGCCGAGCAGGACACAACCAGCGTCATGCCGATGGCAAGAATGGCAATCTCACTGCCGCGGTTTAAAATATCAATGATGCGTCCGTACAATACCCCGTTGCGGATGGAGATGGTAAAAAAGTTAAATGCAAAATTTCCTGCCATCACATCATAGATGATATTTACCGCCATCACCAGTATCATACAGAAAATCGGTAAAAACAACGGCTGGCTGACCAGCTTCTTAAACTTACTCATTCCTGCCACCTCCTGCTATGGACTGCATTACATGCCCCTGGGTCAGTTCCTCAGTGATCTCTCCCACTTCCTGACCATCCCTTAATACCACCAGCTTGGAGCATGTTCTGAGCATCTCCTCAATCTCGGAAGAGATGAAGATCAGACTCTTTCCCTGATCCGCAAGCTCGATCACAAGCTTCTGGATCTCAGTCTTTGTCCCGACATCGATACCTCTGGTCGGCTCATCCAGAATAAGGAATTCCGGATCTGTGGCAAGCCAGCGTGCCAGAATCACCTTCTGCTGGTTTCCGCCGGAGAGCTGCCCGATCAGGGTCTCCCTGCTCGCCGTCTTGATCTGCAGCAGCTCGATATACTTGTCTGCGATCTCGTTCTGTCTGCTCATTGGAAGCAGCTTAAACATTCCGCGCTTTGCCTGCATTGCCAGAATTATATTTTCTCGTACAGATAAGTCTGCGATAATGCCCTCTGCCTTTCTGTCGTCCGGAAGAAGTCCCATTCCAAGATTCATCGCATCAATCGGCGCATTGATCTTTGCCTCTTTTCCGTTGACAAACAGCTTACCTGTCTGGTTTTTATCCGCTCCATAGATGACACGCGCCAGCTCACTGCGTCCCGAGCCAAGCAGACCTGTCAGTCCCACGACCTCACCCTTATGTATCTGTAAATCAAACGGCTTGATCTTTCCCTTGTGGCTCATGCCCTGCGCATCGATAACCACCGGCACATTGGTGAAATCCTTCTTCTCTTCTGATTTTACAGCTGCAAGGTCATCAAAATCCTTGCCCATCATCGCTGCGACCAGCTTTACCCTTGGCAGCTCCTCGATCGGATATTCTCCGACCAGTATGCCGTTCCGGAGCACTGTGATCCGGTCACAGACTGCGTATACCTGCTCCAGAAAGTGTGTCACAAACACAATCGCCACACCCTTTTCCTTCAGCTGCCGCATAAGAACGAACAGCTTTTCAACCTCATGGTCATCCAGGGAGGATGTCGGCTCGTCTAAAATCAGTACCTTACAATCCATATCCACCGCTCTTGCAATCGCAATCATCTGCTGGAGCGCCAGTGAATACTCTTCCAGATTTTTGGTTACGTCAATATCAAGATCCAGGCTCTTAATAATCCTGTTGGATTTTGCTGTCATCGTCTTCCAGTCGATGGTTCCAAGCTTTGTCTTCGGCTCCCTGCCGATAAATAAATTTTCTGCCACACTCAAATTCGGGCAAAGATTGACTTCCTGATACACCGTGGATATGCCCTTTTTCTGTGCATCCAGGGTCGAATGATTGACCACCGGTCCATCGATCCCGTCAACGCGTATTTCTCCCGCATCGAACGCGTTGATTCCGGTCAGACACTTGATCAGTGTAGATTTCCCGGCACCATTTTCTCCCATCAGTGCCATGATCTCGCCCTTCCGCAGTGTAAGATCCACATTGTCCAGTGCCTTTACACCCGGAAATGTCATGGTAATCCCCCGCATGGTCAGTACCACATTATGCTCCATTTTACTCCACCCTTTCCTTAAAATTGGGAGAGACCAACCGGCCTCCCCCATTACAAATTCCCTGTCTGTGAAGCAGCTTCTTCTCTGTCCCTGCTATAATGTTTGTCCTGTTGTCAGACCGTCTTAATACTGTGCGTCAACGATCTCCTGTGTAACCACGGTAAGCTCCTGCTCCTCGCCGTTTACCGTGATGGATGAAAGGATGTCCTCATTTACATACCAGTGCTCAACCATGTATACTTCCTTGTCAGGTGTGCTGCCGGACTCTAACTGCTGGATAACATCCTCTACAAACGGAGCTGCAAGCGGGTTGCACTCGAAGTCTGCATTGATGTCGCCGGACATTACATACTCAAGACCTGCGGTGCAGGCATCGAAGGAAATCAGGATCACGTCTCCGTCCACACCATAGGAGATACCTGCTGCCTTCATGGCATCCATCGCACCAAATGCCTCGTTATCGTTCTGGCATACCACTACATTGAACTGTCCCTCGTAGCTCTTGATGTAAGACTCCATAACCTCCTGTCCGCCAGCCTGTGTGAAATCACCGGTCTGGGAATCCAGAATGTTCCAGCCGTTTGCATCTGCGATCTCCTTGAAGCCGTCCGTACGTCCGATCTGTGCGGAAGCACCGGTTGTTCCCTCGATAACGAGCACGTTCACGTCGCTGATGCCCTTTGCATCCGTGTAAGCCTTTAACCACTCACCTGCTGCAAGACCCTCATTCTTGAAGTTGGAGCCTACCCATGAAATATATTTGTCCGAATCATCAATCGTACGGTCAATGACGATAACCGGAATACCTGCCTCCTCGCACTCTGTCAGTACCGTGTCCCAGCCTGTCGATACGATCGGGTCGATGATGATGTAATCCACATCCTGCTCGATGAAGCCACGTACTGCCTCCAGCTGGACTGCCGAATCCTGGTCGCAGTCAACGAACTGGAGATCATATCCGTTCTCTGCCGAGAAGATGGACTGTGCGGAATTCGTGGATGCGGTACGCCAGTCAGACTCATGGCCAACCTGTGCAAAGCCGATTGTGATTACATCCCCGTCAGCTGCGTCTGCCGCATCTGCTGCGTCAGAAGCATCCGCTGCTTCGCTGTCCGCTGCCGTATCTGCGTCTGCTGCATCTGCTGCCGTTGTGTTGCTGCTGTCAGCAGCCTCCTCGCTTCCGCAGCCTGCCAGTAAGGTTGCGCCCATTGCCATGCACATCAGTACACTCACTAACTTTTTTTTCATTTTAAAAACCTCCCAAAGTTTTTATTAGATTTGGTTAAGTCCTTAACCATGTACCTATTATAGCTTTCGGACTGTTTAAAAAATACCGACTGGCTTTTGAAATAAGTATAATTTTTTACTAAATTATGAACAGCTCATTCACAATTTTGCCGTATTTTCCTCAAAAGGTGTAATTTTTTTGGAAATGTTGCGTTTTCTTTTGATTTTCTCTGCCCGGCACGGAATCCGCACCCAGATCTCGGTGCCCTGCCCGTAGGTGCTCTGTATCTTCAGTCCGTACTCCCTGCCATAATTGAGCTGGATACGCTGGTTGACATTGAACAGTCCGAAGCCGCCCGTCTCCTCCTGCTCCGGCTCCTGCTCCCCGTCGCGGAGCATGGCGCACACCTGCGCAAGCCGCGCACCGTCCATTCCGATTCCGTCATCCTGCACCTTGAAAATCATGACATCCTGGCAGAGTGCACCGGACACCCGGATATGTCCGCCGCCGCGCTTGTTCTTGATGCCGTGGTAGAGCGCATTCTCCACAAGCGGCTGGAGCGTCAGCTTGATGATCTCATATTCATAGAGCTCCTCCGGAATCGCAATCTCATATTCCAGTATATCCCTGTAGCGGAACTGCTGGATCTCTAAGTAGCTGCGGATGTGCTGCTCCTCCTCCTTTACCGTGATGAACTCCCGCCCCTTGCTTAAGGTTGTCCGAAAAAAGCTTGACAGGGACGACACCATCCTCACGACCTGCTCCGTGTCCTTCGACTCCGCGAGCCAGATGATGTTGTCCAGTGTATTGTACAGAAAATGCGGGTTGATCTGCTCCTGCAGCACGCGCAGCTCCGCCGCGCGCAGATTCAGCTCCTCCACGCGTATATCCTCCACGAGATGCCCGATCTCCTCCACCATCTGGTTAAAGCTGCTGTTCAGAACCGAGAGCTCATCCAGCTCCTCGTCCTGCGCCCGGATCGCAAAATCCCCGCTTCCCGCTGCCTGCGCAGCCTCACACAGCCGCTGGATGGGCTCCGTGATGCCCCGCACAATCCTCCTGCTGACCATCCATGCCCCGAGCAGTATCAGGACGAGAATCACTGTGATCGCCGTGATGGCACTCTCCACATCCGCGCGGATTCCCATCCGCAGCTCCTCCATGTTCGTTGTCTCATAGTAGATATAATACTGGATCTGCTCCTGTATCAGCTCCGTCAGGACGCGGATATTCAGATCCAGACGCTCCATGTTCGTCTCATAAAGCCCGGTCACAAGCGCATCCTTCTCGATCTCCTCCACACGATCCTCCAGCGTGTCAAGACTCTTTAGTATGCTTGACAGCCGGTTCGCGGCGTACTCGGAATCTGCCTCCTCATAGAGCTCGCCGAACACCTCCCGCGCGGCCTGTATCATCCGGTGCGGCTGCTCCGTGTCCACCAGCTCCTCGGCACGCTCCGAATTGACTACGATAATATACATCACGTAGTCCATGTCCTCCTTGAAATTGATGTTGTACGCGTTTGCCTTTGTGATTCTCCTGACAATCCCGTCATACTCGGAGGAAATCTTGTTCGTCATAATCAGAAGATACGCCAGAAGTATGGTCAGCGGCACCACACAGATCAGCAGCAGCATATAGAGCCTGCTCTTTAGTGAAAACCCTCTCTTCAATATCCATCTCCCCTTTTACCCTCTGCTGCGGTACTCACCCGGTGTGCAGCCCTGCGTCTTCTTGAACAGGTTGCTGAAATAATGCGCATCCCGGTAGCCCACCTCAAAGGCAATCTCCGTTACCTTCTTTCCCGTCGTCCTGAGCAGCTCCTTCGCTTTTTCCATGCGGATTCTTGTAAGATATTCTACAAACGTCTCTCCCATTTCCTGACCGAATACCGTGCTGAAATGGCTCGGACTCAGATTTACCTCCGCTGCGACCATATTCAGGGAAATCCCGTCCTTCTCAAAATGATCGTTGATGTAGGTCTTTGCCTTCTGCATGATGCCGTCGTATTTTCCGTCCACCGCCTCACTGCGCAAATCCAGCACCGCCGAAAAAAGCTTCTTAATATATTCCCTGGTCTGCTCAACCGTGGTCAGGTAGGCTACCATCTCCTTCGCATCGCCGCACCGCTCCACGAGATCCCTGCTCTTGTAACCGCTCTTCTCCAGAACGGAAACCGCCGTCACATACAGATCCATCACCACGTACTGGCGCAGGAAGATAGACTTTACATTGCCGTCCCCGAGCTGTGCAAAGTAATCCTCCACGAAGCCGGACACCTCCTCCCTAGTGCCCGTGTACAGAAAAGCCTCTGCCTGCCGCTGGCTCAGGCTGGAGATATTCAGCTCCCCGAGCTTTACATCCTCCAGAACCTCCGCCGCAGTCTCCCCCGGCGTCTCCTCCTCAAGGATCTGGTTGCGCTCTACCGAATAGCGTCTGGAAAAGCACAGGTTGGTCTGCCGGTAGCACTGCTGCAGCTCGCTGAAACGCTCCACCGGTGTCCCGAGCGCCGCGACATACTCCACCGCCGTCTCTCTCCGGAAATACTCTGCCAGCAGGCTTTTTACCTGCTCTGTCGTCTCCGCGAGAGACTGCTGCCCTGTGCCCTTCAGCACAAAATCGTACTCCGCCCGGCTCTGCTTTGCGACAATCAGATTGCCGGACTGCTCCATGTACTTCTCCAGTTCCTGCTCGAAGGCTTTTATCTTCTCCGGCAGGACATCCTCCTTCTCCTCGGAGAACAGCTGGAGCAGCATGATATTGTACTGCTCCGCAATCAGCTCAAGTCCCAGCTCCTTCGCCTCCTGGAACACCGACGCATAGGTATGCTTTCCGGAGACCATGTGCCGGAACAGCCGCTGCCTGCCGGCAGATCTCGCCTCCTCCGGCGCCTGCTGCTTCTGCTTCCCGCGCTCCTCCTCGATCTTCTGACCGATCTTCTTGAGTGTCCCGATCAGCTGTGCACCCGTGACCGGCTTCACCAGATAATCCGTGATTCCGATGTCGATTGCCTCTTTTGCATACTGGAACTCGTCATACCCGCTCAGGAGTATGATCTTGGTCTCCGGCAGCTCGTGCTTCACGAGACGGCTCAGCTCCAGTCCATCCATGAACGGCATCTTAATGTCCGTGATCAGAATATCCGGTCTCGTCTTCTGGATGATCGGATAGGCGAGCTCCCCGTCGCCCGCGTCACCGACAAATTCAAAGCCTTCCCCCTGCCAGTCGATGTTGTTCTTTATGCCCTCCCGCATAACGATCTCATCTTCCGCTAAAAAAACCTTTAACATATGGAATTCCCCTCAATACATTTTCCTGTAAAAACCATTGTAAATTCATTTTATCACACCTGCGAACAAAAAACACAGAAGATTTTGGCTGTCCGGGGCTTTTTGTGCAATACCTTCTGCACCTTTCCCTTGACAAGCCGTCCTTCTTCCGCCATATTCAAAAAGTGAGATATATCTCATTTTTTGAATATGGAAAGGCTGGGTGATCATTATGGAATACAGGGAATTCGGAGCAGAGAACGGGCAGACCCTGCTGCTTCTGCCGGGCACCTGCTGCAACTATCAGACCAATTTCGACAGTGTGCTGGATGCGCTGGCAGATAAGTACCATCTGATCTGCTCACCCATCTGGGCAGACAGATCGACGTACCGCACACCAGGGCGCATTTTATCTATGCAAATAAGATGGGGAAAAAATATAAAAAGCGGTATGAAATGCATTTTGCCAATCCGGATATCCGCGAATTTGACATGCAGCATGAGCAGTGGCTGTTTGGTGACAACAGCTGGACCGCCCCTGTGCTTCAGGCGGTCGACTCCTTCATGTGCATGCCGGTATAGAAAGGAGCTGCCCTATGGAGAACAGGACACCACAGCGTGACAAGGCTGTCAGGACAAGGCAGCGTCTTTTAGAAGCCACCCTTGCGCACACCCAGCTGGAGACTTCCCTCTGCAGTCAGTTTGATATGGAATCCATGCAGACGCTCTGCCTCCGGATTGCAGTGGAGCTGCTGACACCGCCGCATCAGACGGGATCCGATACGGCAGTGTCATGTTCACACTAATCTTATGAAAACGCCCTGCGGTCTTAAGCTTCCGTGCTCCAATCCGTTCGCGAACAGGCAGTCCTCCGGCTCCGGCAGTCCCCGCTCCCCTGTCCGCACCGGTTCCTCCCCGGCGTTAATGCAGACCTCCAGCGTTTTTTGTCCTTCTTTTTTCTTATAATAATGTAACAATCTGGAATCCTCTCTGACATCCCATACCACTTTTCCGCTCCTTGTCTGCGGATACTGCCTGCGCATCGCAATCAGCTGCTTTATCTGTCCGGTCAGTTCCGCAAAGCTGCCCGCATCGATCTCCTCCCACGGCATGCACTTCCGGTTCGCCTTTGTTCCGCCTCCGTCCATACCGATCTCGGTGCCGTAGTAGATGCCCGGCGCGCCCTGCATGGTGAACAGAACTGTAAGCTGTGCCAGAAACGTATCCGCATTGCCGTGGCATCTCTCCATCAGACGATCCGTATCATGGGAATCTAACAGATTAAACAGCACGCGGTTCACCTGCTCGTAGTACATGCTGTAGCACTGGTTGATGCCATGCATAAAATCCGTACCACTCTGTGTCTTATCTGCCCAGAAGTTATTCACGCACGCCAGAAACGGGTAGTTCATCGTCGAATCATACTCGTCGCCGAGCAGCCATGGGAAAGCATCATGCCAGATCTCGCCGAGCAGGAAAAGCTTTGGATTGCACTTTTTCAATTCCAGACGCAGATGTTTTAAAAATGCATGCGAAATCTCGTTGCCGACATCGAAACGGATTCCGTCAACCTTCCATTCACATACCCAGTGCTTCGCAATGCCGGTAAGATACTCCATCACATCCGGCTCGCTGGTATCAAATTTTGGCATATTGTCGACAAACGCAAAGGAAAAATAATCCCCCCGCTTCGTCGCATGGGTCTGCGCATCGATCGGCCAGCGGTTCACGCAAAACCAGTGGTAGTAGCTGGACTGCGGTCCCTTTTCCAGCACATCCTGCCAGAGCGCGCACTTTGCCCCGCAATGATTAAATACCGCATCGATCATCACGCGAAGTCCCAGCGCATGCGCCTCCGCAATCAACGCCTTCAGTTCTTCCTCCGTGCCGAGATCCGGCTCCACACTGTGGTAGTCAATCGTGTCGTACCGGTGATTGGAATCCGACCACAGAATCGGATTTAAGTAAATACCTCCGACGCCGAGGTCTGCAATATAGGCAAGGCGGCTGCGGATTCCCGCCAGATCACCCCCGTAAAACTCCTTCCAGGTTGCATCCTCCTGACAAGCCCATTCCCGGCAGGAATGACGCTTTTCTCCCGGATTTTTTCTGCAGAAACGATCCGGGAAAATCTGATACCACACGATATTCTCCGCCCATTCCGGCACCTTCATAATATCCGCCCGGTTCATCCACGGATAGATAAAACGCTGGATCATCCGGTCCGCAGGAAAATTCTCTCCCGCTTTCACAAATCCATCCTCATACAGGCAGACGCTCTCCCCGCCGCCGGTGATCTCAAAATGGTACTTGACCCTGCGGTACGCCGGTGTGAGGACGGCACTGTATACATTTCGGTGCGCCAGTTCCCGCTCCAGTTCCATCGGCACCCGCTCGCCCTGCCAGTTCTGCTCGTTCTCGGCAATCCCGGCGGAATACGGGTCGCCCGCCCAGAGGATCACCTCGTCCACATCTTTTCCTGTCTGAATACTTATTTTTAAATGTCTCTCATCAAGCGGATAGCAGTCTAAAAAATACGCCCGATGTGTAATTTCTGCCAGATTCATAGTTTTCCCCCTGTACAAATTTGCTGCAGATCTCCTGTCAGCTGCTCCGGGAACTCCGGATTTCTATTCTACGCACAGTATATCTCTGCGAGGGGAATTTTTCTCACACTATCAATCGCGTAACCTGTACAAAACAATCATTTTTTCTTTCACTTCTATCACAGCATCCGGTCGGAAAGCAGTTTGCTTCCCTCTTCGTAATCCAGGTTCTCATATGCCGCATGCAGTTCTGTCAACAGTTCCCGTTCCTCCGCTGTCAGATGGGCACGCGCAAACCGGGAAAGTCCCTGCTCAATCCCGTTTAAATCACACGCATCAAAAGCTTCCCTAAGCTGCGCCAGAATCTGCTGCTTTTCCTCCGGTATGTCCTCTGCCGTGGCTGCGCCTTCCCCCTGTATCTCCTGCGGCAGATTCTTTAATTCATCCTCGACACTCTCTAACGTGTGCCGGATCGTCTCCAAAAACTCTGTCATATGCTTTTCCATGTACCGGATATTTTCTGTTTTTGCCGCCATTTCCATGATTTCTGCGCTCTCGCTTAACGCCTGTCTGCCGATCTGCTGGCTGGCGCCCTTGATTCCGTGCACTTTCGTTCCGAAAAGCTCCAGCTGCTCCGGCACATAGCCCGGCAGTTCTGCTGCAAGCGATCCCGTCTCCTGCAAAAACGTCTGCAAGAGACGGCGGTATGCCCCATGGTTCATCTGCGCATGAAGCAGGAAATCCCTGCGCTCTGCGACAGGCAGATAAGTCTCAATCACTTTCTTTAGCTCTGACACATCGATCGGCTTGTCCAGATACGCCGTAAATTCCGGTCTGCGATTCCGATGCTTTAACTCCGCGGTAATATCAGCAGTCATAAGTACCATTGGGATATCGCAAAACTGGCGGATCTCCTTCGCCGCTTCATCGCCATTTTTTTCCGGCATCCTCTGATCCAGAAAAATCAGCTGATACTCCTTCCGCGCTGCCGCCTCCACAGCCTCCTTTCCGTTGCGCACAACATCCAGTGTAAACCGCCACGGCGCTGCGAGTTCCCGGAAAATCTCCTGATTGATCCGCATATCATCCGCGAGCAGAACGCGTGCCCCCGGATAGATCCATGTCGGCTGGATCCGCTCCGTATAGACCACTGACTCGCGCAGCAGACTGTCCGTCGTATAGCACACCGCATCATGCAGGGTGCTTCCGCACACCTTCTGCCGGATTTCCACGGTAATCGTGGTTCCCCTGGTGCCGTTGCTCTCGGCGCGGACACTGCCTCCCATACGGTTTGCAAGTTCCTTTACAATGCTAAGTCCCAGTCCGTTTCCCGACTGTCCGCTCTCTGCCGCATAGCTCACATACGAATCAAATCCCTGCCGCAGCTGTTCGCTTGTCATTCCGGTGCCGGTGTCCGACACCCTGCAGCGGACCATCACATCCGAGGAATCCCGGATTGCCTCACAGGTAATCACACAGCGGATCTCGCCCTCCTCTGTGAACTTGACCGCATTTGCGAGCAGATTCTGCAAAATTTCCCGGACGCGCATGGCATCCCCATACATTTTCTCCGGGAATTCTCCCTGTATACAGGCCTCAAACCACACCCTCTTCGACTGCAGATTGATGACACACATGTGTGCCACCTCCTCGAGCACCTGATCCAGCCGGTAGCACTCCGCCATCAGCTCGAACTTTCCTGCCTCAATTCTGGAATAGTCAAGAATTGCATTCACCTGTTCCACAAGGCTGTTCCCAGCTCCCTTGATGTGAAGCAGGAGTGCACGGTCACTTGCCGTGAGTTCCTTGCGGCTGCTTAAAATATCCGTGATTCCGATGATGGCGTGCAGCGGGCTTTTCAGGTCATGGCTCATCTGCGCGAGGAAATCACTTTTCCGCGCCGTCTGCATCTCTGCTTTTCCCTTTAATGCCTGCATCAGCTGCGTCTCTTTTTTCGGGCTGGTAATATCCCAGGCACCGAGAATATATCCACGAAGCCTCCCTGAATAGTACACCGGCGTACACTGACACTGATAATACTGTCCGTTCTTCTCGATCTCCCGGCTCTTTTTTCCCTCCTGTATGGACTTCGCCAGCTCCTCCGCCTCCTGCATGTATCCGCGGTGCCTGCGGCTGTCTCTCTCATACAACTGCATCGGACCCGCAAACAGACTTCTGCCGCTGCGGTTCGCATCAACGCAATAAAAATTGGTATCCAGCAGTACCACTGCCGTATCCGAGTCATCGTACAGCCGCTCACGCAGAAGCTCGCCCGTATCCATCAGCTGATCCGTCTGGATCAGATAATGAACCGCACCGCAGACACCGGTTGTAGCTGCCAGCATCAGAAGATTGCCCGGAATAGTAAAAAACTTTTCCGCGCACATCGCTGCTGCATTCACGAGCAGCACAATATAGAGCAGATTAGCAATCTGATGCTCATGCATGGTCAGGGAACGGCGCAGATAGGCGTAGGTCCCCATTGCAACGATCGCCGCCGTACATCCGATTAAGTAAATTCTGAAATAAATGTGATAGATTTCCGGCTGCCGGTAGCGCATAAAAACAATCACATTCAGCGCGAGCAGCACACAAAACATAATCCACTGCACCCCGTAGGGGATATGGATTTTCAGAAAATCCATGATATAGATAAGAATCAGATAAAGCACCTGAATTAAGAGCATGTCCTTCAAACGCCCGAACAGTTCTGTCTGTCCGGTGAGCGTAAGGACAACCTGATAGAAATTATATACACCGATCAGTCCGACCAGCAGCGGCAGCAGCCTGTGCTGTCTGGAATATGCACCGGAAGTGGCATATTCCTGCAGTACATACAGCGTATAACAAAGACATATTATCTGAACCAATAATATCATTCAATCTCACTCCGCCCCATCAGAATCCTCTTGATCTCTGTCTTGACAAAGACCGGCTTGTACGGTCTTACAATGTAACCTGCCGCGTCCAGATTCCGGCACAGCGTGACCGTCTGTCTGTCGCAGAGCGCCGTGACGAACAGGATCGGCACCGTGTGATCCGTCATCTCCATAATGCGTTTGGCCGTCTCGATGCCGTCCATCTCCGGCATATCGATATCCATCAGCACCAGATCCGGCGCCGGATGTTTTTTCAGATACAGCAATGCCTGGTGACCGGATTTCATCAGGATGACATCATATAACGGCTCTAAAATGCCACGCAGCATCTGCAGATTCGTCTTCATATCGTCCACAACCATGATCCGGCAGCGTACCGGCGGCCGTATCATCTCGTTGCGCTCCTTTTCTGCCTCTTCCGTGGAGAAGCCGGATTCCGTCTTCATACGCAATGTAATATGGTAGTTCGCTTCGTTGGACAGATCCAACAGTTCCCCGTCCATCAGACGCACTACGGGTCTTAAATTATGTACGCCAAAATTCTCATAGATGATGGCTTCTCTTCCATCGGAAAGCGTAACCATCGTTCCCTTCGGATAGAGCGGCACATACTTTAGAAGTGTCTCCACTACCTCGCGGTCAAACATGATGCCACAGCCGCCCATCAGATACTCTGTCGCCTCGTACGGTGCGTATGGCTCCTTGTACGGGCGCCTGGACGTAAGTGCATCATAGACATCCGCCACGTGCAGAATCCTGGTAAACATCGTCTGCTGCGCGCCTTCCAGCCCGTCCGGGTATCCGCTTCCGTCCACATTTTCATGGTGATGCAGCACGGCCTCCTTGATATGCGCAGAAATATCCCACCGCTCACTGATAATCTGGTACGACAGTGTTGCGTGGGATTTCATAATCAGATATTCTTCCTGTGTCAGACGTCCCGGCTTGTTTAAGATCTCATCCGGGATCTGCAGCTTTCCGAGGTCATGAAGCAATGCCGCAGTCACAAGATGCCCCAGCTCCACTTCACTCATCCCCATACCCATTCCAATGACGCCGCAGTATACCGCCACGTTCACAGAATGTGCGTAAGTGTAATCGTCGTAGCTTCTTAAGTCCGTAAGATCAAGAGACACATTTCCGCAGGATAAAATCTCCTCCACCATGCGTCTGGCAATCAGCTTACATCCGTCAATGTCGCAGGCACGGATGCGCTCCTGTCCCTCCTGCCTTAACTGCGGCGTAATCACACTCTCAATCGTGATGCCCTCTGAAAGTTTATCTTCTATATATACACCGTCGAATCCGTAAGCTTCCAGTTTTTCCAGATAGCTCTCCGTCAATTCGCAATGGCAGCCAATCAGCGTTCTTCCGACGGAATCATAAAGGTCGGCTGCAAGAACCATGCCCGGTTCTGCCTCCTTGAGTGGTACATAACGCATAACATTCCTCCTACCTTTCACTGTACCAAGCCGACCTCATAAAGTCAATGAAACTTTTGACCTTATTTTCTAGAATTCGACAGAAACCACCTCGTAATCCTGATCCTCAACCGCCTTCTTTAAGACCTCATCCGCCACGTCGCTGCTAAGCGTCACAACCGCGTTTCCTGCCTCGTGGCTGACTACAGCCTCCTGCACGCCTTCTACCGCTTCGAGTGCCTTCTTGACTCTCGCCTCACAGTGTCCACACATCATACCGTTAATCTTCATTGTCTTTTTCATTGTCTCATTCTCCTTTTTTTGATTTGTTTCTGATTTCTTCTCCAAAGCGTCATCCGGCTCCTTCGCCGCAGCTGCGGCGGTCTGCCCTGTCACCACATTTTTGATCCTGCGGTCTTTTCCGGCGTCATACATCCGGAACAGATTCAGGCGCAGCGCGTTGGTCACAACACAGAAGCTGGATAAGCTCATGGCTGCCGCACCGAACATCGGGTTTAACTGCCAGCCGAACAGCGGAATCCACACGCCTGCCGCAAGAGGAATGCCGATAATATTGTAGAAAAATGCCCAGAACAGATTTTCATGAATATTGCGCAGGGTTGCGCGGCTCAAGCGGATTGCCGCAGGCACATCCGACAGGCGGTTCTTCATCAGCACGACATCCGCGGCATCAATGGCAATATCCGTTCCGGCGCCGATCGCCATTCCGATATCCGCCCTTGTAAGCGCCGGCGCGTCATTGATTCCATCGCCGACCATGACCACTTTGCCCTTTTTCTGCAGTTCTCTTACCACCTGCTCCTTGCCGTCCGGAAGCACGCCGGCGATCACCTCGTCCACGCCTGCCTCTTTTCCGATCGCCTGCGCCGTCCGCTCATTGTCGCCGGTCAGCATCACCACATAGATTCCCATGTTCTGCAGTTCTGCCACCGCACGCGGGCTGTCCTCCTTGATGACATCCGCCACGGCGATTACGCCAAGCAGCTTCTCATTCTTTGCAAAAAACAGCGGCGTCTTGCCCTGCATGGCGAGCTGCTCTGCCTGCCGCTTCATGGCATCGGACACCTTCACGTGCTGCTCGATAAAAGTGAGATTGCCGCCGTAAAGCCGGCTTCCATCCCGCACACCGGTCAGACCATTGCCCGGCAGCGCCATGAAATCGGTCAGCATATCTGAGCCGTCCTCTCCGCCGGATGCTCCGTCTGCCACAGACGCCCTCTTCCTGCCGGACTGCTCCTTTGCCCCGGACTGCTCCTTCACGTAGGCAAGAACGGCCTTTGCAAGCGGATGCTCGCTCTTCTGCTCCAGAATCCCTGCCGCATGCAGCAGCTCCTCCGCCGGAACACCTTCCGCCGGAAGGACATCCGTAACTCGCGGCTCTCCGCTCGTGATGGTTCCGGTCTTATCGAGCGCTACAATCTGCATTTTTCCGGTCTCCTCCAGAGAGACTGCCGTCTTGAACATAATACCGTTCTTAGCACCCATGCCGTTTCCGACCATGATGGCTACCGGAGTGGCAAGTCCGAGCGCACACGGGCAGCTGATGACCAGAACAGAGATCGCTCTCGCCAGCGCAAAGCCGACCGGCTTTCCGGCAACCAGCCACACAATTAGTGTCACGATCGCAATTCCAATGACCGTCGGCACAAATACGCCCGATACCTTATCGGCAATCTTGGCAATCGGCGCCTTGGTCGCCGCGGCATCGCTGACCATCTGGATAATCTGGGATAAGGTTGTATCCTCGCCGACTCGCGCCGCCTCGCATTTTAAAAAGCCGGACTGGTTCACGGTCGCCGCGGAGACTTCATCTCCTGGCGCCTTGTCCACCGGTATGCTCTCGCCGGTCAGCGCCGCCTCATTCACGGCACTGCTGCCCTCGAGGATGATACCGTCCACGGGTATGTTCTCCCCCGGGCGCACCACGAAGACGTCTCCCTTTTTGACCTGCGCGACCGGAACCTCCTGTTCCACACCGTCACGCACGATGGTGGCAGTCTTCGGTGCCAGGCTCATCAGGCTCTTGAGCGCATCGGTCGTCTTGCCTTTTGAACGCGCCTCCAGCATTTTTCCGACCGTGATCAGCGTCAAAATCATCGCCGCCGATTCAAAGTAGAACTCGTGCATGTAGCTCATGACCCCGTCCATATCGCCGCGCACCTGTGCATCGGTCATTGCAAAGAGTGCGTAGGTACTGTAGCCGAACGCTGCCGTTGCCCCCAGCGCTACCAGTGTGTCCATATTCGGCGCCCGGTGCCAGAGACTCTTGAATCCGCTGATAAAGAACTTCTGGTTGATGACCATGATCACCACCGTCAGCAAGAGCTGTACCAGCCCCATCGCCACATGGTTTCCTTCAAAGAACGCCGGCAGCGGCCATCCCCACATCATGTGTCCCATGGAAAAATACATCAGCACTGCCAGAAAACCTACCGAAGCCACCAGTCTCTTTTTTAAAAGAGGCGTCTCCCGGTCCTTTAACATCTCTTCCTGCGTTATCGCCTCCCCTGCTCCCGCGGTTCCCGCGCCGCCCCGCTTCTTCTCGGCAGCGCCGTATCCGGCGTCCTCAACCGCCCGGATGATCTCCTGCGGCGCCGCGGTTCCCTCGACGCCCATGGAATTCGTCAGAAGACTCACCGAGCAGGATGTCACACCCGGCACCTCCGACACTGCTTTTTCCACGCGCGCGCTGCACGCCGCACAGCTCATTCCCGTCACTGTATATTGCTTCATCTTCCTCCCTCTCCCGTCTATTTCATCAATTTCTGGAGCACCGTCACCAGTTCGTCGACGGTCTCCTCCCTGCCCTCGCGGATATCATTCGTCACGCAGGTCTTGATATGGTTGGTGAGAAGTACCTTGTTAAAGCTGTTGAGCGCTGCATTCACAGCCGCCACCTGCACCAGAATATCCGTACAGTAAGCATCCCGCTCCACCATTCCCTTAATCCCGCGAATCTGTCCCTCGATGCGGTTTAAGCGGTGAATCATATCCTTGTATTCTTTCTCTGACCGTTCCTTTGTCTTATGGGAACAGCAGCATTCCTTTTCCTCTGCCATACGCTTTGCCCTCTTTCTTACTATTTACCCGCAAGTCTGTTTCTATTCCTCATTTGCAGGCTCATTATATACCCCCTTGGGGTATATTGCAAGTGTTTTATTGTGTTATTTTTCTCATCAAAAAATCCCGGCCTGTCCAACCGGACCAGCCAGGATCTTTTTGGGATCTGCCGTCATGCGTCAGTCTCTTTTATTTATCCGCAAACCTTCTCCAGAATCTCTGTAAGTGCACTTCCACTGCTGGTATGGCTTCTCACCACATCCGCATTGCAGCGCTCCGCCTCTGCCACCGCACACCGTACCATCTTATGTGATACGGTGTTGGTGAAGAGAATGATCAGATCCGGTGATCCGATCTGGTTTCCGAGCTTTGCCGGCATCTGTGTAAATACCTTCGCTTTGCAGTTATGTTCCTTACAGATCTTTTTGTACTGGCAGACCATGCGGTCATGTCCGCCTACAATCACAACGCTCATGACTACACCGCCGCAAGCTGCTTACCGAGATCGGTGCAGGCAGCCACAGCCTCATCGTCCGGTGCCTCCTTACAGATCACGCCTTCGCCGTTCAATACATTCGCGCCTGCGGATGACATGCGGTCTACCCAGTCACGCATCCACTGTCCGTCTCCCCAGCCATAGGAACCGAACAGACCGATGGTCTTGCCTGCCGCAAATCCTTCTACCTCGGTTACGAAAGGCTCCATCTCGCCCTCCTCAAGAACCTCAGCACCCATTGCCGGGCATCCGAGTGCAAATGCCTTTGCGTTCTTTAACTCATCTGTAGAGACGCTGCTTACATCTACCACTGCGGCTTCCTTACCTGCTGCTGTGATTCCGGCGCCGACTGCCTCTGCCATCGCCTGTGTATTTCCTGACTGTGACCAGTATACTACATAAATCTTATCCAATGCTTTTCCCTCCTGCTATATCTCTGTATTTTGCTATGCAAGTTAGTCTCAACTAACTTTAGCTATACTATACTAAATCAGAAGGATTTCGTCAAGTGCAGTAAATGAAATATTTTTCTCATTAGAAAAGCTGCTATTCCACCTCATCCGCGAACTTCGTCAGGTAGCGCTGATTCTCCTCAAATTCGCAGGTACTCGCATTGTCAAGCACCTTGCGCCCGTAGAAAACGCGCTTTTCCTCCACAGGGATCGACAGTGTCACCGTGCCGTTCTCCGTCTCGTAGGAGACTTCGTCAATCCCCGTCTCACCAAGTGCCCGATATGCGTCATACAGCGTGTGATCCCTGTATCCGTTCACCATCTCCCAGTAGGAAGCGTACTTGTCACTGGTTAGTCCATACAAATCCAACGTATTATATAGTCCACTGTAATTACGTTCTATATACTCCCGCTCACACCAGTCCAGATGATAGGCATCGCCGGAATATTTTCCCTCATCCACAGCGGTAGCAATCAGAGCCCACAGAACCGAGAACACGAAAAACAGCGCTATCACACATCCTGCTGCCTTTACTGCCAGCATCGGCATACTTACCTCATAGTTTCCAGTCTCATCCGAAAATTTCCAGAGTATTTTTATATTTTTAATCTTCCTCATAATCCCAGCCCTTTCTCTCAAAGATCCGGCGTACCAGTTCGTCCACCTTCTCCGAATCGCGTTCCATGCCCATCAGCTCTGACAGTTCTTCCTCTGACATTCCAAAGGTGCCAAGCAGTGCCGCTGCCACGTCCTGTTTCATGTCATCATAATATTCCTTGTTTTCTTCATATTCCAGCTTGCGGTAGGAATCACCCGTCTCTCTTCCCAGGATATTCTTTCCCGCCCAGAGGACATACTTTACATCGTTCGGACTGATCTGCTGCCCGGCCGGCCAGTCTAACACCTCCTGGATGCGGAACAGATCTCTCATAAATGCCTGATCGTCGTCATACAGCCGGACGCGCTCTGTATATTTTTTAAACCCCTCCTGTCCATATACCTGATGGGATTTGAGATAATCGTAAAGACCAGTATAATCTTCCGCCACAAGCAGTTCCTCTGCCTCCTGCACAGATGCCTGGTTGTGCTGGCGGGTAATGTGAATCCCCTCCAGCCCAAACACAATCGCCAGCACGAGAAATGTAAGTGCTGTCACTGCCGTAATCACCAGCAGAATCACATTCATCACCTTATCTGCAACATACAGCGGCATGGAGTGAATCACCCTGGCTTTCGTAAGCAGCGTCTCCTTTCGCGCCAGATTTTCCTCATTTTTCCATTTTTCGCCAAGCGGATTTACCTCTCCACAATATGGGCATTTCAGTTCTTTCGCCGGATAATCATATCCGCATTTTTTACATATCATCTTCGCACACGCCCTCGCTTTTATTCCGTAAGATGGGAAAATGCCCGCTCCTGCATCATCCGCTCCAGATTGCTCTGATTCGCTTCATCTGCAAGATCATATCCTGTCATCACTTCCCGGATCTCTTCCTTTGTCAGCGCATAATGCTCCTCTAAATAAGTATAACAATATTCCCGGTAATAAGTGACCGCTTCCTTCTCTTCGTACTTGTAATCAGCATCTTCACTCTCCTGACAGATGCAAAGAGCATCTGTGATATACTTCACATCATCCAGCTCTTCCGCTCTTCCCTCCCGGATAAGCTGTTCCAGATACTGCCCGTCCGGGGTTATGATGTAATTTGCGGTATAGTCTTCGAGCTTCTCCACCAGCCGGTATTTGCGAAAAGCCTGATCATATAGTTCATTATGCTTTTCCAGATATGTGCAAATTCCACTGTAGTCCTGCTGCTGATACATCTTCTCCAGTTTTTCCTGCATTGCCTGCTCCCTGCTGCCGGAAGCAGCCGCGTGAATGCGTATGCCAATAAACGCCGCAGCACTGAACAAAAGTCCTGCCACAATCGCAGCAATCAAAATCTTCGCGGTCAAAGACATCCCGGTCTTCGCCATCCGCTGCGGCTTCTCCTCCCACTGCCGTTTCTCGCGTTTCAGCTCATTGACAGCATCCTCATGCATCTGTACGGACCTTCCAAAATTATCGCCACCGCAATATGGACAGCGCGGCTCGTCATCTTCGTAAGACGCACCGCAGTTATTACATACGATCATCGTTTCTCCCTCCGGTGCCTCCGCAGAAATCCGCTCCCGGAGGCACCCTGTGTTATTCTTTGTCTATTATATCAGTTTTTTCCTGTATAGGAAGCATTTTCCTATGAACCGAAAAAGAGGGGCAGTCTCTTGAAACGGGCAGCCCCTTTGGGCGTGAGAAGTAATAGGAAAAGAAGCACATCCTACCGATTTCTGATGGAATGCATCTGGAAATTCGGGTCAAAAAATGTGGCATTTCTAACCAGCCCAATGTTTGCATCTTCGATGATCCGTGTCTTTCCAAGTTTGGAGCACTCCGCGGGTGTGTCCGCAACCCGCAGACAATTTTAGGATTCCCGTGTGTCCCTTGCGGCACCAGACAACCGGTGGCATAAATGCCACCTTTATGTCGAATAAAACATAACCGCGCGAAGCCGCTGTCTGAGACGTCATCTGCCTTAACTTCAATAGCAGATGACGGCGAGTTCGGTTCGCGCGGTTTTATATTGTCTGTGAAGCAGTGCCGCTAGGGACACTAGGGA
>JABLTO010160332.1_pt1 | contig 98943 bp, 105 predicted proteins | sample 7160091 | NCBI WGS metagenome assembly JABLTO01 (sample SAMN14651225, study PRJNA627086) | human gut metagenome | isolation source: feces | host: Homo sapiens | reverse complement strand
ATTGAGGAGTTCTGCGCTAATGGGAACGATTAGTATAGTTCTTGCAGTTTTACTTGATATGGTTATTCCATTTCATTTTGGATAAACAACTTCCAATTTGGCGAACTGATAAAATCCCTTTAGAAACTAAATGGCGCACTTCTATACTCTCTATCGAGAGTAGTGCGTCCTGCGGAGCTTCATTCCCGGTCAGCAGAAGAAAACTGCCCGACTGAGAATGTTTCGTCACTTCGTTCCGTCAAGGTGGCTACACTCCCTTGCGACGCTTGTGCGTCTATCCCTTGTGGACTTGCCGTCCGCAAACGGTTTTGGCAAACCGTTCGCCGCCAGCAAGTTTGAAGATTAGACATAAGCAAATCCTCCGCATGGTCTAAGACATACGGAGGATTAACTGTTTTACGGACACCCGTCTATACCGGAGGGGTTTTTGTTTATTTCTTTCTCGGATCAGGCTTATTCGCCCAGATACGCGGAGACCATATTCTCGTCTGCCAGAAGTTCCTTTCCGGTGCCGTGCATAACGACTCTGCCGGTCTGCATGATGTACGCATGGTCGCTGATGCTGAGCGCTTTCTGAGCGTTCTGCTCTATAAGCATTATCGAAAGCCCCTCTTTGTTGAGTTCCTTTATGACTTCAAACACCTGCTGCACTATGACCGGTGCAAGGCCGAGGGACGGCTCGTCAAACATCATCAGCTTCGGGCGTGCCATCATTCCTCTGCCGATAGCAAGCATCTGCTGCTCACCGCCGGAGAGAAGGCCGCCATACTGCTTTTCGCGCTCCTTCAGTCTGGGGAAAATGCTGTACACGCGCTCAATATCTTCCTTGATGCCGCTCTGATCTTTTCTGAAATTGCTTCCTATGCGGAGATTTTCATACACGGTGAGCTTCGCAAAGATCTGTCTTGCTTCAGGGACCTGCACAAGCCCCGCCTCGACGACCTCATAGGGCTTCTTAGATGCGGGTTTTCCCATGAATTCGACCGTTCCGCCGGTGGTCTTCATGACGGACGAGATGCACTTGAGCAGAGTGGATTTGCCGGCGCCGTTTGCACCGAGGACAGAGACGATCTCGCCCTCCTGAACCTCAAGCGAAACTCCGCGCAGCGCCTGGATGCCGCCGTATGCCGCGGACAAATTATCGACTTTCAGTATTGCAGCCATCAGTCCGTACCTCCCAGATAAGCTTTGATGACGTCGGGATTGCTCTTGACCTCAGCCGCAGTGCCGACAGCGATAGTCTTGCCGAAGTTGAGAACGGTGCAGTAATCGCAGAGGTTGGAGACGACGTCCATATGATGCTCGATCATAAGGATTGTGATGTCGTACTTCTCTCTGATCTCGCGGACAAAGTCCACCAGATCGAGCGATTCCTCGGTGTTCATGCCCGCCGCCGGCTCGTCGAGGAGCAGCAGCTTCGGGTCAAGCGCCATTGCACGCGCGATCTCAAGCTTGCGCTGATGGCCGTACGGAAGAGAGCTTGCCTTCTCGTTCACCTTATCCTGAAGTCCGACGTCCTCAAGGAGCGCCATCGCCTTTTCCTTCAGGAACTTTTCGCGCTCTTTGTACTTCTTGGTCATAAAAATCGCCTGCGGCATATTATACGTCGCATCAAGATTGCTGGCGATTATGACGTTGTCCATAACGGACAGGTTGGAAAAAAGCCTGATATTCTGGAAAGTACGGCCTATGCCGAGCTGCGCTACCTTATACGGGGGCATACCGGTGATGTCCTGACCGTCGAAGATTATCTTGCCCGCGCTGGGCGCGTAGATGCCGGTGATATTGTTGAATATTGTGGTCTTGCCCGCGCCGTTCGGGCCGATTAGGCCGTGGATCTGGCCGGGTTCGAGCTTGAGGCTGAAGTTGTCTATCGCGCGGACGCCGCCGAAATGCTTCTCAACATTATGCATTTCAAGGACAGGAGTTTTCTCAGTGCTCACTTGCTTTTCTCCTCCTTTCCGGCTTTCGCCGTCTTGGGCTGCTTCTTGCCGGAGAACAGTTTAGCAAAGAACTTGCCGATCGCAATGCCCCAGCGCTTGAGAGTTTTGCACATGCGCTTGAATGAAAATTCCTTGTAGCCGTAAAGTCCGCTGGGCTTGAACATGATGATCAGCACGACCGCGATGCTGTATATGAGCATACGGTAGTTGGACATGGCTCTGAATATCTCGGGCAGGATCGTGACGATTATTGCGCCGAGCACGGAGCCGGTCAGCGAGCCGAGGCCGCCGATAACGGTGGTCGTGATAAGCTCACAGCTCTTGGCGAGGTTGAAACTTGCAGGGACGATGTACATCAGGTAGCCGCCGTAGAGCGCGCCCGCCCAGCCCGCATAAATTGCGGAGAAGGTGAAGGACATTCTCTTGAAGCGGTATGCATTGACGCCGACCGCTTCCGCTGCCAGCTCGTTTTCGCGGATGGAGGTCAGGTTGCGTCCGTACTTGGAGTGGATGAGTCTCCACGCGATGAAGAACGCGAGCACAACGCAGACCACGCAGAACAGCATATTGGAGTAGTTGGGGATACCGGGATATCCCGCCGAGCCGCCGGTGATGTTCTTCGTATAGTTGAACAGGACGCGCACGCACTCGCCGAAGCCGAGACAGGTGATCAGGAAGTAGTCGCCCTTGAGTCTCAGCGTGATGGAGCCGAGCAGAAACGCTACAAGCCCCGCAAACAACGCGCCAAGTATGATCGCGATAAGGAAATTCACCTTGAACTGAACGGTGAGGATAGCCGCGGTATACGCGCCTATCGACATAAAGCCTGCGTTGCCAAAGGAGAACAGTCTTGTGAAACCCGTCAGCACCGACATACCGAGAACGGCGATGATGTTGATGCAGACCATTATCACAACGCCCTGAAGATAGCTGCTGATGCCCAGTGCGTTGCAGAACGCGGTGTTTATATCATTAAATAATGTAAGCATGTTGTCCTCCCATCTCAGGCTTTATCCTGCACGTCAACACCGAACAGGCCGCTCGGCTTGACCAGAAGCAGGACGATAAGCAGTGTGAACGAGAACAGGTCGCGCAGGCTGGAGCTGATGTATCCGGAAACCAGCGTTTCCAGGATGCCGAGGACTATTGCACCGACAATAGCACCCGGGACGCTGCCCAGACCGCCTATGACGGAGGCTATAAACGCCTTGAGGCCGACATTGCCCATCTGCGGGAAGACGTTATATTTCATGCCGTACAGTACGCCGCCTACACCGGCGAGCGCACCGGCAAGCAGGAAGACCAGTGCGATGCAGCGGTCGACCTTCACGCCGAGTACCTTTGCGGAGTATGCGTTGCATGCGATTGCACGGACGTTGAGACCAAACTGAGTTTTGTTGATGAGATAAATAAGAATGACCAGAACAACTGCGGTGATTGCAAGGCTGATAAGGTCGAGGACGCCGATGTAAGCGCCGCCCACGTTTATCGTGGACACGGGAAGTCTGAAGGCATAGGATCTGTACTGACCTGAGAAAATGAGTATGGATGCCTGCTGGAACATATTTGAAAGGCCCATCGCCGCGATCATGAGGAACATGTTAGGCGCTCCGTTGCGGCGGATCCGGCGGTATGTCACTTTTTCACTGGCATAGCTTATCAGCGCGCCTCCCACTATACCCATAATTGCAGCCGGCAGGAACGGCAGGCCGACAAAAGTGGAGAACACTATTGCAACATACGCGCCCACCATGGCAAATTCACCATGAGCCCAGTTGGAGAAGTCAAGCAAGCTGTAGATCAAAGAGTATCCTGTTGCAAGCAGCGCATAAATGCCGCCGATCGATATACCTGTTACTAACTGCTGCAAAAACATGTTTTTTCTCCTACTACTATATCTAAGTTGAGTTTGTTAAAGGCAAAGGCGGCATTTCCATGCCCCTTTTATAAAGAAGCGGGGAGGAGATATCCCCTCCCCACTTGTAAGTTTTTATTTCTGAGCCTCGATGATTTCCTTGAACTCGAAAGAGTCGCCGTGGCACTCGTAGAGAGCGCATGCCATGGACGGGTTGTGGGTCGCGGGATCCATGACAAGAGTACCGATCAGGCCTTCGAACACTTCGGTCTGCTCAAGAGCGTCGCGGATCGCGGTGGGATCGGCGGAACCGGCGCGGTTGATGGCGTCAACGATCCAGTTGACTCCGTCGTAGCCGAACAGGCACTCGGCTTCCATGCTGATGCCGTATTCCTTGGCAACGCGCTCACCGAAAGCCTTAGCATCGGGAGAGTTGAAGCCGATACGGGAGACATACAGGCAGCCTTCCAGAGCGCCCTGTGCCTCGCTGGCGAGCTGAGCGGAATCCCAGCCGTCGTGACCCATGAGAGTGCACTCGATGCCCATCTCACGTGCCTGCTTTGCGAAGGTCGCGTTCTTTGCATAGTCGTTCATAACGACGAAGATGATGTCGGGGTTCTTTGCCTTGATGTTGGTCAGCTGTGCGCGGAAATCAACGTCGCCTTCCTGGCACTGCTCATCAGCGACAATGTTCGCGCCCTTGGCGTTGATAGCATCTCTGATGAAGGAGCCGACGGACTCGGAGTTGGTGTTGCCGGCTATGGTGAAGAGAGCTGCGTTCTTGACGCCGAGCTTGTCAACGGCGTAGTTACCGATAACGGTGCCGAGGTAGGAGTCTATGAAGCACATACGGAAGGAGTAGGGGTGGAGGTTGCCGTTCTCGTCAACGGTAACGAGCTCGTTGGAGGCAGCGGTGCCGATGATGGGAACCTTTACCTCGTCAGCAACGGAAGCCATGGGGATGTTGCAGGAAGAGAAGTTGGTGCCGATGGAAGCGACGATGTGATGCTCATCGACGAGCTTTTTGAAAGCGGAGACGGAGTCAGCCGCTTCGCCCTTGCCGTCCATGGGGACGAGCTCAAGCATCTTGCCGCCGAGAACGCCGCCGGCTTCGTTAATGTCCTTGACTGCAAGCTCTGCGCCGTACTGGCCGGCAGTGCCCCACAGAGCGGTCGCGCCGGTAAGGTCGGAGACGTAGCCGATCTTAATAGTATCGGAATCCGTGCCCGCAGTTTCGGAGCCGTTGTTCGTCGCGGCCGGAGCATTGGGAGCAGCGGAGTTGCCGCAGGCAACAAGCGCCAGAACCATTACAACAGCCAGAAAGATGGATATCGCTTTTTTCATGTTCGTTCCTCCTGTTTTTGGGATGTGTTTGGGTCGTAGCGGTATCCGCTACATTTGTTTGTAGTTTATCATGAGTTTTTTCTCTTGTAAAGTTGTTTTTGGTTTTTGTGGCTATCTGTCGTTTAACTTTTGTTTTCGCAATTTTGTTATTGTTTTACGGGATTTTCAATGATTAACGCGTGTTTTATTATTTATTTTATTCTGTTTTTCGCCAAATAGTTTTTGGCTTTCCCGTTCGCCAAGTTGGTTTTTTGTTGGTTTACTCAAAAATCGCAGTTGCTTTTTGTTGAGTATTAACAAAATTATTCTTTTAGCGAAAGAGAGCTTTGCTTTTTGTGGGATACTGTGTATAATGTATTTCGAAGTAAGCCACATGTATACATGTTTGGAGGATTCATGCTTATGGAAAACATCATTACCAACAAAAAAGCCGCTGAATTGATGTTGATTTCTGCCCGTATTCGCCGCAGTGCACTTGAAATGGTTTACCGCGCGACATCCGGCCATCTCGGCGGTTCTTTCTCGATCTGCGAGCTTCTGACCGCTCTGTATTTTAATGAGATGAATATAGACCCGCAGAAGCCGCACTGCCCCGACAGAGACCGGCTCGTCCTCAGCAAGGGTCACTGCACACCGGCGCTCTATTCCGCGCTGGCCGCGAGGGGTTATTTCCCGCAGGAGGAGCTGAGCACCTTCCGCGATATAAACAGCCATCTCTCCGGTCACGCCGAGATGAACCATGTAAAGGGCGTTGACATGTCCACCGGCAGCCTCGGCCAGGGCTTTTCCGCCGCGGTCGGCATGGCTCTCGCGGGCAAGCTCGACAAGAAGGACTACCGCGTATACGCCATTCTCGGCGACGGCGAGATCCAGGAGGGGCAGATCTGGGAGGCCGCAATGGCCGCCGGCAACTATCAGCTCAACAACCTCTGCGCGATAGTGGACAACAATAATATACAGATCGACGGCACGATAGAGGAGATCATGTCCCCCTATCCTATTGATAAGAAGTTCGAGGCTTTCAAGTTCAACGTCGTCACCTGCGACGGGCACGATATGCAGAGCATCTGCCGCGCCTTTGCCGAGGCGAGGAAAGAGACCGAAAAGCCCACCGTCATCATCGCAAAGACGATAAAGGGCAAGGGCGTTTCCTTCATGGAAAACAACAACGAGTGGCACGGCAACGACCCCAACACCGAACAGTATCTCAAAGCTGCGGCAGAGCTTGACGCAGAAATTGCGCGCGCCGAAAAGGAGGCTGCATCAAATGAGTAAGATATCCACACGTACCGCATACGGCGAAGCCCTCGCAGCGATCGGCGGAGACGAGCGCATTATCGTTCTCGACGCGGATCTTCAATGCTGCACCAGAACCGAGAAATTTGCCGCCCTTTATCCTGAGCGTTCCCGCAACGTCGGCATAGCCGAGGCAAACATGGTCGGCATGGCCGCCGGACTTGCCGCCTGCGGCAAGATAGTTTTTGTCAACTCCTTCGCCATGTTCACCGCCGGCCGCGCCTTTGAGCAGATACGCAACTCTCTGGCATACCCGCATCTCAATGTCAAGGTCATCGGCACTCACGCCGGTGTCACCGTCGGCAAAGACGGCGCGACCCACCAGTGCCTTGAGGACATCGCGGCTATGCGCGCCATCCCCGGCATGATGGTTCTCTCACCCTGCGACGCGAACGAGACCCGCCTTGTCACAAAGGCAATCGCCGAATACGACGGGCCGTGCTTCATGCGTCTCGGGAGGCTTGATGTGGACGAGTGCACAAACCTCATCCCCGAATATCATTTTGAGCTCGGCAAGGCGGCCAAGCTCGCCTCCGGCAGCGATGTCACCATCATAGCCACCGGTCTTATGGTTCAGGAGGCTCTGAAGGCGCGCGAAGCGCTCGCCGCCGAGGGCATTTCCGCCGCAATACTCGACATCCACACCATCAAGCCTCTCGATCAGGAGGCCGTCATTGCGGCCGCCCGTGAGACCGGCTGCATAGTCACCGCGGAAGAGGCCAACATTCTCGGCGGCCTCGGCGCGGCTGTGGCAGAGGTCGTCTCCGAGACCTGCCCTGTCCCCGTCTTCCGCGTCGGTGTGCGCGACTGCTTCGGCCGCAGCGGCGATCCCGAGGCTCTTATGGAGTATTATCACATCACCGCCGCAGACATAGTTGAAAAGGCAAAGCAGGCCATCGCCCTCAAAAAGTGAGCCGCCATGGACATATACATCGGCTGTGACGATTCCGGCTTCGAGATGAAGCAGGAGATCATCAGGTATCTGTCCGAGCATAACTACAATTATTTTGACTGCGGCAGCGGTCGGGAGCCGTCAAGGTATCCGTATTATGCCGCCAAAGTCGCCTCCGCCGTGTCCTCCGGCAAGGCATCCCGCGGCATCCTCATATGCGGCTCCGGCATCGGCATGAGCATCGCTGCGAACAAATTCAGGGGCGTCCGTGCCGCCGCGATAAGCGACAGCTATTCCGCCCGCCTCACCCGCAGGCACAACGATTCAAACGTGCTGTGCCTCGGTGGGGAGCTGCTGGGCAAATGGTCTGTGCTCTCCATCGTTGAGACGTGGCTGACCACCGAATATGACGGCGGGCACCATCAGCCCTCGCTTGACCTTATAGCAGACCTCGAATCCGTCAACATGACCGGAGAGCGCTGGTGCCCTGATTCGGCGCCTTATCCGCCGTTTGATTGGGATCCGTCGCAGTCGCTCTGAGCAAAACGAAAAGCGAGCGCCTTTTCAGGTGCCCGCTTTCGGAAGCCTCGGTACTTTTTACTCCGTGCAGTATTCAACTTTTATTCCGCGGCTTGCGATATATCTCTCCCAGTCCTCGTCCAGCTTCTGATCCGTGATTATCATGTCCACCAGCTCCAGCCCCTCGAAGAGGATATTCGCGCTGGAATTGAACTTTGTGTGGTCAACGATCAGGTATCTCTCCTGCGACTGCTTGAGCATCGTCTCTCTCACGCGTGCCTCGCTCAGGTGATTATCGGAAAGTCCGTATTCCACGGTGAGCTTCGGGCAGCTTATGAACGCGCGGTCGGCATGATAGGTTCTGAGCATATCTATCGTGTGCTGATCCGCGAAAGAAGAGGTTCTTCTCCTGAACGCGCCGCCGGGGCATATGAGATTGATGTTGTTTATGTTGCTCTCATTGCAGAGCAGGCATATCTGAAGCGAATTGGTTATCACGGTCAGCATCTTCTGCGAGCGTATCATCGCCTCGGCAAGCGCAAGGCAGGTCGTGCTCGAATCGAGCATGACGATGTCGTTTTCCTGCATATGCTCGATAGCCCGACGCGCAAGGCAGTCCTTCGTCTGATGGTAGTACGCCTTTCTCAGGTTCGTCGGATAAGTCTTGTCAAAGTTCTCTATGAGGTACGCGCCGCCGTGTGTTCTCATAAGGCGTCCCTGGCTCTCCATTTCCTTGAGGTCGCGGCGGATAGTCTCCTCGCTGCATTTGAGCATCTCGCTCATCGCGGGTACAAGCACAAAGCCCTGCTTGTTGATCTCCTGATCGATTATATTTTGGCGTTCAATTTTCAACATACCGCCTCAAAGCCTCATTTCATTACCATATTTGCACTTTTTCTGTTTTTTTGTGCATCTCGGCGCAGGATTAGTAAGCTGCGTCGCTCATGTACTATATCATATCGTCAAACAAAAATCAACACAAAATTAACGGTATATCAACTTTTTATGCCCGCCATTGATTGTTTTTGCCATATACATGCGTTTTCATGCCTGCCAAATCTTTGTTATCTGTTGACTATTTTGACTTTTTACCAACAATTGTCGAGACACGTCCCGACAGCAGTGCGGTCATATAACTGAAAATAACTGTCCATTACATGCAAATGAAAGGGGTATTCACATAATGAAAAGCTTTGACGAGTTTTTCCTGATGACCACTGACGACGTAAAGCGATACGCCGTAGAGGTGCTGCATAAGTTTGCGCCCGACGAAGAGACCGAGTGCATCGAGATCGGAGACGGAAACATCAACTATGTTTTCAAGATCTGGTCCAAAAAAGACGGGCACTCCGTCGTCGTCAAGCAGGCCGACAAGCTGCTGCGCTCCTCCGGCCGCCCGCTGGACACCTACCGGAACAAGATCGAAGCGAAGATTCTTCAGCTCGAATCACAGCTCGCTCCGGCATATGTTCCGGAGGTCTATCATTACGACGAGGTCATGTGCGCGCTGTCCATGGAAGACATCTCCGCATATAAAAATCTCCGCAAGGAGCTTATGGCAAACCGCGTCTACGCCCACCTGAGCGAGAATCTCTCCTCCTTCCTCGCGGACACGCTCCTGCCGACGACCGATCTCGTCCTGCCCAGCGCCGAAAAGAAAAAGAACGTAAAGTTCTTCTTCAACCCCGAGCTGTGCGACATCACCGAGGATCTTGTGCTCTCCGAGCCTTACATGTCCGTCCCGTATAACGAGAGGAACCGCAACATCATAACCGCCGGCAACGAGGAATTTGTCGATCACTTCCTTTATAACGACGCCGCGCTGCACGCCGAGGTCGCCAAGCTCCGCGACAGCTTCATGAACAACGCCCAGGCGCTTATCCACGGCGATCTGCACTCCGGCTCCGTCTTCGCAAACGAAAACGGCATCAAGGTAATCGACCCAGAGTTTGCCTTCTACGGCCCGATGGGCTACGACATAGGCAACGTTATCGGCAATTTCTTCTTCTCTCTGGCAAGTAAGATATTCACAATGCCCGAGGAGACCGACGCTATAAACGCGCTTTACAGGATAATCGCCGAGACCTACGACATGACCCGCGAGAAGCTGCTCGCAAAATACGACGAGCTTGTCTCCTTCCCGCTCTACAAGGCCGAGGGCTTCAAAAAGCATTACATAGACAGCGTCATGGCCGACTCCGTCGGCTATGCTGGCACCGAGATTATCCGTCGTGTGGTCGGCGATTCGAAGGTCATGGAGGTCACATCCGTCACTGACCTTGAAAAGCGCATTCCGATGGAGCGAGCGCTCATCAAGCTCGGTATCGCACTTATAATGCGGCGCTCCGAGTTCGTCAGCGGCGCTGAAATCATTGAGGCTTTCCGCCTGATCATTGCATAAAAAAGGAGAAGCGTATGGAAAGAATGGACGCTGGCATGCCCTTCCTTCTCAAATACGAGAATGTGGCATGGTATGAAAACGGCAAGGTTCGTATACTTGACCGCAGGATATTCCCTGAGGTTCGTTTTGTCGAGTGCTCCAACTATCAGGAGGTCGTCAAGGCTATTGCCGACATGGTGACGCAGAGCGCGGGACCTTACACTGCTGTCGGCATGGGCATGGCTCTCGCCGCATATCAGGTTCGTGATAAGTCTGCCGCCGAGCAGAACAGCTTCCTTCAGCAGGCCGCCTATGACCTCGCTCATGCGCGCCCCACTACCGCGAACCGCTACGGCCAGATAACCTATCACTGCGCCGACGTTGCGAAGGCTGCGCTTGAAGCCGGTAAGGATCCGATAGAGGCCATCGTTGACGCGACCGTCGAATCACTCAACCGCCGGTACAGCACCATGCAGATCGTCGGAGATCATCTCGAAGGGCTTATCCCGAACAACGGCACCATTCTGACGCAGTGCTTCGGCGAGACCATCATCGGCACCGTCATCCGCGCCGCGATGAAGAAGGGCAAGAATTTCCGCGTGTTCTGCGCGGAGACCCGCCCGTATCTTCAGGGCGCGCGCCTTACTTCGAGCTGCTTTGCAGAGATGGGCTTTGACACCACCGTCGTCACCGACAACATGATCGCATACTCCATGCAGCACGAGGGCATCGATCTCTTCACCTCCGCTGCCGATTCTATCGCCCGCGACGGACATATCGCCAACAAAATCGGCACTTTCCAGATAGCTATCCTTGCAAAATATTTTGGTCTCCCCTACTTCGTCACCGGCATTCCGGATGCCGACAAGCACAGCCGTGACGACATCGTTATAGAAATGCGCGACCCTGAGCAGGTGCTCCGCTACCGCGGCATCCAGAACACGCTGCCGCAGGTCAAGGCCATATACCCCTCCTTTGACGTTGTCCCGCCGCATCTAATCTCCGGCGTCGTCACGGACAAAGGCGTGTATGTGCCCTATCTCTTGAATAAATATTTTGAAACCGAAGTCAAAAAATTCTATTAAAGGAGCATTATATATGAAAGTCTATGTACGCGCACCCTATCCCGAGAAAAGACTTGCCGAGCTGAAAGAACTGTTTGAAGAAGTTGTCTACGAGCCTTGGACGGAGACCGGCGAGCGCTATTACGAGGACGAGATGCTTGAAAACCTCAAGCGCGTTGAACCGGACGCTCTTATAACCGAGCTTGACCGCGTGACCGAAAAGGTTCTGAACGGCTACGGCAAGCTCCGCTTCATCGGCGACTGCCGCGCAGCACCCGCCAATATCGACACCGACGCCTGCACGGCGCACGGCGTGCCCGTGCTCTGCACTCCCGGCCGCAACAATCAGGCCGTCGCGGAGCTTGTCGTCGGGCTTATCATCATGCAGCTCAGAAACGCCATTCCCGCCATCCAGTGGGCAAAGGACGGCAAATGGGTTGAGGGCACGACCCCCTACTATCTGTGGATGGGTCACGAATTGCAGGGGCGCAAGGTCGGCTTCGTCGGCTTCGGTGCCGTCGGCCGTGCCGCGGCAAAGATCATGGACGGCTTCGACTGCGACATCTGCTTCTATGATCCGTTCATCCCCAACGATATCGGCCACTATAAGAAGACCGAGCTTGAAAAGATATTCGCGGAATGCGACATTGTCTCCCTCCATCTGCCCGTTACGGATGAGACCAGGGGGATGATAGACGAAAAGCTCCTCCGCTCCATGAAGCCCACCGCGCTGTTCGTAAACTCCGCACGCTCCGCGGTCGTGGATACAAAGGCGCTCATAAAGCTGCTCAACGACAAGGCCATCGCGGGCGCTATCATCGACGTTCTGGACACCGAGCCGCCCACGGCTGAGGATCTCCAGATCGCGTACTGCCCCAACACCATCCTCACTCCGCATATCGGCGGCTCCTCCTTTGAAGTCACCGTGCATCAGGCCGACATACTCAACGAGCGCATCCGTCAGTGGCTGAAAGGTGAGAACCTCGAGAGGATTGTCTTCAACCGCGCCGTGCTCGCAAAATAAGGCATGAAATACTACCTGCTAGTCGATCTCGGCACCGGCAACACCAGAGTCTCTCTGGTGTCTCAAAAGGGTGAGATTCTCGGTATTCGCACCTTCACCAATACCTATTACCGCGACAGCGCCTATTCCGACGCGCAGTATTTTCTGCCGTCGGAATGGGGCGAGCGCATAATCCGCTGCTGCGAAGAGCTGCACGCCGAGTTTCCCGATGTCGAGATCTGCGCCGTCTCCTCTGCCGGAGCACGGCAGAGCATCGTACTCATAGACGGCAGCGGCGAGGCGTTCTACGGTCTGCCGAACATAGATAACCGCGGGCGCGATTACATGGATCGCATAACCGGCCGCGAGGAGCTGTACCGCCGCTCCGGCAAATGGGTAACGGAAGATTTCTGCGCAGCGAAGCTGATGGGGCTGCGCATGGTCTATCCGGAGCTTTACTCCCGCATCAGCAAGGTCGTCAGCATAAGCGAATGGATCGCGTTCATGTTCACCGGCGTTGCCGCCATGGAATTCTCGCAGGCCTGCGAAACGCAGCTTTATGACCTCGACAGCCGCAGCTGGGACGAGGATCTATGCGCCGCGTACGGCATTGACATTGCGCTCCTGCCTCCGCTGATCCCCGCGGGTGAGGCCGTCGGCTCAGTGCTCGACTGCTTCTCCGATATCTGCGGCACCGCGCCCGACGCCGTGTTCGTCATGGGCGGTGCCGATACGCAGGTCGCACTCAGGTATACGGAGCTGGCCGCCGGCGATATTGCCGTTGTATCCGGCACAACGTCCCCCGTCATCGTAAAAAGCAGCGAGCGGTACTACGATCCGCAGCAGCGCGTCTGGACGGACGCCGACCTCGGCGGCAAAGGCTTCATCGTTGAAATGAACCCCGGCGTGACGGGGCTCAACTATCAGCGCGTCAAAGACAATCTCTGCCCCGACCTGAGCTATGAGTTTCTCGAGAGCGAGTACGCCGCAAAAAGCAGCTTCTGCTGCACGGCCTCGTTTTCGTCGCTGCTCTTCTACGAACAGCGCTCGCTCAGGCGCGGCGGCTTCTTCACCCTCTCCCCGATGGATACGCAGCTTGACCGCGTCGATATGGCGTGGGCCGTTCTGGCGGACATCGCCTGTTCGATATACGAGCAGCTCCGGCGGCTGATCTCGCTCACGAAAGCGAACGGTGCCTGCATATACGGCTGCGGCGGCGGTTTCCGCTCGGAAGCGCTGTGCCAGATGCTCTCAGACCTCTCCGGTATGGAGCTCAGGCTTTGCAGCGGGTTTGAGCAGGCCACGCTTCAGGGGCTTGTCAATATATGCGGCGCTTACCTCGGACTCCCTGCGCAGAGCGCGCAGTCATCGAAAAGCTTTTTCCCCCGCGAGCATAGTTTAATTCACGAATACTACCCCGTCTGGCTTGAAAACCGGGCCAAAGCGAATCTTATTTAATCAATCATTTTTTGGAGGTATCCTCATGTTAATGCAGGAAGAGAGAGAGCTTATAGTTGAATACGGCAAAAAGCTCAGCGCATCAGGTCTTTGCCCCGGCACCAGCGGCAACATAAGCATATACAACGCAGAGAAGAACCTGATGGCGATCAGCCCCTCCGGTATGGACTATCTTCTGACCCAGCCCGAGGACATCGTCATCACCGATCTCGAGGCAAATATTGTCGACGGCAGCCGCAAGCCCTCGAGCGAATGGGCGCTGCACACCATCTTCTATAAGCACAAGCCCGAAGCGCGCGCCGTTGTCCACACCCATTCGGCGTACTGCACCACCTTTGCGGTGCTCAATCAGCCCATCCGTGCCGTTCACTACGTGATCGGCGACGCGAACACCGACGTTGTCCCCTGCGCCCCGTATATCACCTTCGGCACCGAAGAGCTTGCGGAAAAGGCCATCGAGGTCTGCGGCGATTCCAACGCCGTACTTCTCGCGAATCACGGCATAGTCGTCTGCGGAAGCAGCATCGCCAGCGCCTTCTCCCTCGCCAACAATATGGAATACATCGCCAAGCTCCAGTACCGCGCAATGTGCATCGGCCAGCCGCAGATACTCACCGACGAGCAGATGGCCGTTGTCATGGAGAAGTTCAAATCCTACGGCCAGCCCGGCAGCCACAAGAGCGGATATTGATCCGTCAGCAGATACACAATAACTGAAGGAGGACAGCATGAATTCATTTGACTTTTACAGCCCTACATATTTTGTGTTCGGGCGCGACCGCGAGAATGACACCGGCAAATACGTCGCCAAATTCGGCGGCAGCCGCGTGCTCATCGTCTATGGCGGCCAGTCCGCGAAAAGATCCGGACTGCTTGACCGCGTCAAGGCGTCCGTCAATGCCGCCGGTCTTTACAGCATCGAGCTCGGCGGCGTGAAGTCCAACCCCAAGAGCGGCTTTGTCTACGAAGGCATCGAGCTTGCCCGCCGCGAGAAGATCGATTTTCTCGTCGCCATCGGCGGCGGCAGCGTCATAGACACTGCAAAGGCCATTGCGATGGGCGTGCCGTATGACGGCGACTTCTGGGATTTCTTCTCCGGCAAAACTCCGGAGACCGCACTGCCCGTCGGCGTTGTTCTCACTCTCGCCGCGTCAGGAAGCGAAGGCTCCCCGAACGCCATCATCACCAACGAAGAGACTCTGGACAAGACCGCAGCCGAGGCCGACTGCATCCGCCCGAAGTTCTCCGTCATGAACCCTGCTCTTACCGAGAGCCTGCCCGCTTTCCAGACCGCCTGCGGCGTGACCGACATCATCTCTCACGCGCTGGAGCGCTACTTCACCAACACTCCCGGAGTTGAGACTACGGACAGGCTGCTCGAGGGCGTGGTTCTCGCCATGATCCACGAGGGGCGCACCGTTATGCGCGATCCTCACAATTTCGACGCGCGCGCCAACATTATGTGGGGCGGCATGGTCTGCCACAATGACATCATGGGTGTCGGCCGCAAGCAGGACTGGAACAGCCATCATCTCGAGCATGTCATGTCCGCCGTATACGACTGCGCACATGGCGCGGGTCTGTCGGTGATAATGCCCGCATGGATGACCTACTGCATCGAGCACAGCGACGCAAAGCGCTTCACACAGCTCGCGGTCAAGGTTTTCGGCTGCCAGCTCGACGTTGACGATCCCAAGCGCACAGCTCGCGAGGGCGTGGAAGCTTTCAAGAACCTCATGCGCGAATTCAATATGCCTCTGACGTTTGCTGAGATCGGCGCCGATCCCAACGATATTGAAAAGCTCGTTGAGATGAACGGCGTCGGAGACGGCGTCACCGGCGGCTACGTTGGCCTTACCAGCGACGCCATCCGCGAGATCTACCAGATCGCCGCAGGGCTGCGCTGAGAAATATCATTATCGATAAAGAAGGAGCATTATTATGGAAACTGAAAAGAAACTGGGCTTTTCGACCCGTCAGATTCATGTAGGCAAGCGCAAGAACAGCGCCGGTGCGCTCTGCGATCCTATCTACCAGACCTCCACCTTCATGTTCGAGACCGTCGAGCAGGGCGGCGCCAGATTTGCCGGCACTGAGACCGGATACGTATACTCCCGTCCCGCAAACCCCTCCACCAACGCCGTTGAGGAGAAGATAGCCTCCCTCGAAAACGGCGAAGCCGCAATGGCCACCGCCTCCGGCATGGGTGCCATCACCGCCACGCTCTATTGCAGCGTCGTCGCCGGTGATGAGATCGTCGCGGATGAGACTCTCTACGGCTGCACCTTTGCCTTCCTCTCCAAGGAGATCACCCAGCTCGGTGTTAAGGTATCGTTTATCAACATGAACGACATTGACGCGCTCAAGGCTGCCCTCACCGATAAGACGAAGGTCGTCTACTTTGAGACTCCCTGCAACCCCACCATGAAGGTCATTGACATAAAGGCCGTTGCGGACGCCGCCCACGCTTTCAACAAGGATATCAAAGTCATCGTTGACAACACGTTCTGCTCTCCCTATCTCCAGCGCCCCCTCGATCTCGGCGCGGATGTTGTTGTTCACAGCGCGACCAAATACATCAACGGTCACGGCGACGTTATCGCGGGCTTTGTCGTCGGCAAGCCTGAATTCATCAATCAGGTCCGCGGCGTCGGCGTCGTACATATGACCGGTGCGGTTATGAGCCCGTTCAACGCGTTCCTCATCGCCCGCGGCCTCAAGACGCTGAGCATCCGCATGGATCGCCACTGCGAGAATGCCATGAAGCTTGCAAGATACCTCGAGGCGCACCCCGCCGTTGCGAAAGTGTACTACCCCGGTCTGGAGAGCTTTGAGGGTCACGAGATCGCCAAGAAGCAGATGGACAAGTTCGGCGGCATGATAGCGATCGAGCTGAAGGCCGACAAGGAGACCACGGCAAAGGCTATAAACAAGCTGAAGCTCTGCACCATCGCCGTCTCTCTCGGCGACGCCGAAACTCTCGTCGAGCACGCCGCCTCCATGACCCACTCCACCTACTCCGCCGAGGAGCTGGCCGCCGCCGGAATTTCCGAGGGTCTTGTCAGAATCAGCGTCGGCCTTGAGGATATCGAGGATATCATAGCCGACTTCGAGCAGGCTTTCGCCGACCTCGCCTGATATTGTCAGCATACCCCGCGGCGTCGGATAAAAAGAACAGCAAAACCGCACTGATTTTATAGAAATCAGTGCGGTTTTATTATTTCTTTACTGTTACAGCTTCCAGCCGGCGGCCTGTTCGCGGCCGGTGATGAAGCGGCGATAGATGCCGTCCTGCCGCAGCAGCTCCTCATGCGTGCCGCGCTGGATGACCTGCCCCTTATCCACCACGATGATCTGGTCGGCATGGCGGACGGTTTTGAGCCGGTGGGCTATCATGGTAACGGTCTTCTCCCGCGTCAGCTCCGATATTGCCTCCATCAGCTCCTTTTCATTCTCTGGATCGACATTTGCCGTGGCCTCGTCGAGAATGGTTACTTGAGCTTCATGCCCTTCATCATCATACTCTCGAAGGCGTTTTCGCCAAGCAGTCTCCAAACAGGAAGCTGCCATGCAACCGATTTTGCCTGATAGCGGATTTTCATTTTTTTTGCATTTAATGCTTTCAGGATAACCTTGGCAACCTCGATCGGTTCATCTGAGGAATCGATAACGCTGTTCATAAACTCAAGGGAGGGGTTTATTTTATCATAATAGGCATTCTTAACCTTTTCTCCCATACGATCCCACGTCTGTTTGGTTCTTTCTTCTGCATTCTTCGTCATATTCGTTTTCATGCCTGCAGGTTCAACACTGGTAGCTTGAATGCCAAACGGTGCCATCTCATATCGCAGTACATTTGTGATTCCTTCTACGCCGAATTTGGATACAAGATATACGCCTGTAAAAGGAGCGGGAGTCAGATTACCAGAAGAAACATTAACTATTCTCGCAGGGCCGTATTTGCGAAGTAACGGCAGAAATGATCTTACCATGTTTAATGTGCCGTGAAGATTCACATCTACTGTCAGTTTAGCATTTTCAGGAGATACACCTTCCAACAAACCGCTTCCCGGGCCTGAGATGCCTGCCACATTAATAAGTGCAGATAAGCCCCTATCTCCCAGTTTCTCCTCAACAAAAGCCGCAAAAGCATCAGTCTCCTCATGATTTGCGATATCTAAAGCAAATACAACGACACCGAGTTTTTCAAGTTCCTCTATGGAGTTTCGCTTACTTACTGATCCATAGACTTCCCATCCTTCTTCACACAGGAGCTTTGCTGTTGCAAAACCTAGACCAGCACCAGCTCCGGTAACAACGGCAGTTCTTTTTTCCATGTTTGTTCTCCTTCCACAATTGTTACTTGTATTATATAGGAAACTCTGCTATCATTTAACATCAAATATTCAGCAAACTGTTCGATAATTAGGAGATTACATGGATTCCAGAATAATTAGAACAAAGAAAAAGCTTCAGGATGGCCTTATTGATTTGTTAAAGCAGAATTCCATTTTGGATATTAGTGTTTCTGAGTTATGTCGTACTGCAAACGTCGATCGAAACACATTTTATTCTCACTATAGCAATAGAGCGCATTCAGGCAAACGCTCCCACATATGATTTTGAAGGAATGCTGATTGAAACATGTAGACTGATTCAAGAGACACAAGAATTAACTGTTTTAATATACAGGAGCATGTTGGGACCAAGTGATCTTCTTGATCTGATAAATGCTTGTAACGAAGCGGTTTTATCAATTTTCTTTATGAAAAATCCCTCCGTCGAAAGGGAAAAAATCATATCTGTCAATCGTTTTGCCACAGGCGGTGCAACCTTAATGCTCATAGACTGGTGTCGAAACGGAATGATAGAAAGCCCAGAAGAAGTCTCCAAAAAAATAGCCGCATATAGCAAAACCCTGTATGGTCCACTATTCGAAAAACAGTGATTTTATAACCGTCCTTCCCTGTAAGAGAAAGTCGTAATTCCTTCTCCTGCAACGGATACAGTATTCTCCCCATGCCGCAGCTCCAGCTCCGGGATCACCCACGTGCCCGCGCTGATAGTCTTATTGAAGGATTCCCCATCAACAGTCCAGCGGAGAGTCGTTTCCACAGTTGTCGTTACGGTCGGGACCACCGGCATATAATCATTAACCAGAACAACGGTACCGCCGCCAGTGATGCTCACAACGGTCTCCTCTGTAGCACTTCGCACACGATTATCTATTTTGCATACGTATTACCTATCTCGCACACACAATCAAGATCTCGCAAACTTTTTGGGGCGAAAGCCATCTGGGAACCTGCCCCAAGAAAGACAAAATCCCCGGCAGAAAAAATCTGTCGGGGATTGGTTTTGCCTGATAAAATTTGCGAGAAGCCGAAAGGCCCATTGATGCAAGGCGTTTTGACTATAAGTGGGGTGCAAAGCAAAGGGACCCTGATCGTATCATAATCAGAGTCCCTTTATGGTCCGAGTGGAGGGGCTCGAACCCCCGACCTGATGGTCCCAAACCACCCGCGCTACCAACTGCGCTACACCCGGTTGTGAAGTTTCTGCCGATTCAAACGGCATATGTCAGTGGCCTTACTTTTATCCTGACTTATATATTATACATTAACACTGTAGAAAGTGCAATCTTTTTTTCCGCGCGGCTTCCTCATTGCGCCGCTATTTCCCTCAGCGGCACAGCCCTGCTGCACATATCCGCCACGCGCTACATATTCAATTCCCTCAATACCGCGAAAATTGCCGTTGCTTGGTATTCTTGTATGTGATAATATGGATATATAATTGATATGGAACACAAGTCTAGGTAAGGAGAGTGAGGTGAGATAACAACATGTATTCAAATACAAGATTATTGACCCTAGCTGGCGTGATGATGCTGCTTGTAGGCTGCATTATGGCTTTTATACATCGGTGGCTCTACGCAGCACTGATGCTCGCCATGGCATTTGGGCTTCTGGCTGGGGCGTTGAGTATCAAGAAGCAAAAGGGCATCGAGCCAGACGAACAAAGCAAAGACGATTTACTGCAATAATCGAGCCGTGCGGCCACGGCTATGAGCTCGGCAAAATTCCGATAAAAAGACGCGTAGTGCTCCTCAGCAGAACATAACAAATAACCCCCACCGGAAAGGCGGCCGAAAGTTCGGCTCACTTTCCGGTGGGGTTCTCAATTTGTCTGCTGCATTACGCTTCCCGCAGACGGCGCACCACGTCGCCGATGTCCGCTTCTATCAGTATCGACCGCTCCTCTATTCCCCGCATGGAGTCGGCGCCGTCAAGATTGACGCAGGCATAGACCGCGTTGGGGTTCTTCGCCGTCATGTGCCAGAACGGGTATTTTATAATGACAGGCGTGTTGTAACCCACGCCCAGTTCCATGAAGAGGACACGCTGTCCGCCGCGTGTGCGCAGTAAATTCTCATACCGCTCCGCCGCGTGTGCGCAGTAAATTCTCATACCGCTCCGCCGCGCGATGCCAGCCATCGTCCTCGACAAAGCTGTCGTCACAGCGCAGATTCAGCGTCAACGGCCGGCCGCAGTGCGGGCAGGTAGGGATAAGCTCCGCTTGATGATATCATGTTTCCGCGCGAACGGCAATCAGAATTCGTAGGGAGGATTGCCGGAGAAGTCGGCGATCAGGCCATGGGCATCCTCGAGATAGAACACCGCAAAGATGGGGTTCGTGGCCTCGCCGTACTGGCTTTTCACGATGGGGTTCTGGAAGCACATTTCCTTTACGGCCATGTTGTTCTCGAATACGGCCTTGCCGTGCAGGCGGATCCACGCGTACTTTGGGCTGGAGACGGACAGCTCCACATAGGGATTTTCCTGCATGTCCTTGTAAACCTCTTTCTGGTTGTTGGTGCAGAACCACATCTTGCCGTCCAGCTCACCGGCGAACCTGAAAGGACGGCACTTGGCCTTGCCGTCACGGCCGACAGTGGCCAGATACTGCACAGGATTGGCATTCAGAAATTCTACGACTTTGTTCATGATAAATACCTCCAAAACGGTTTTTGATGAATTTGTGTTCCGAAAGCTTGCTTTTTACTCTCGGCGGTATTATCATAGCGCTGTAAAGCCATTTAGTAAAGTAAGCACAATATTGTGCCGTAGTTACCTAAAGGATACTATTGGAGGATAAATCTATGGAATTGCCCGCATGCCCGGTGGAAACCACGCTGATGCTCATCGGCGACAAATGGAAGGTTCTGATACTGCGCGACCTGATGAAGGGCACGAAGCGATTCGGCGAGCTGAAAAAGTCCATCGGCACGGTATCACAGAAGGTGCTGACCGCGCAGCTGCGCGATATGGAAGACAAGGGGCTGCTCACCCGCAAGGTGTACGCCGAGGTGCCCCCGCGCGTGGAGTACACGCTGACCGAGACCGGATACAGTCTGAAGCAGATACTCGACTCCATGGTCGCGTGGGGCACGGACTATCAGCGCAGAAACGGGTGAGCGCCATGCGGTCGATGCTGCCTGATAAGGACGTCCGCGTCCGGAAAATACGCATACCCACCCCGCACGGAAGTATTCCCGCGCTGATTCTCTCGCCGCGCACCGCGCCCGCGGACGCAACTGGGGTGCTGTGGATCCACGGCGGCGGATACATCGCCGGAATGAAGGAAATGGTGCACATGTCGCGCGCCGTTGATCTGGTGAAGAAGTTCGGCGCGGTGGTGCTGTCTCCGGGATACCGGCTCGCTCCCCTCTCGCCGTATCCGGCGGCGCTGGACGACTGCTATGCGGCGCTTATTTATCTAAAGGAGAATGCGGCCGCACTCGGCGTCAGGAGCGATCAGCTCATGGTCGGCGGCGAGAGCGCGGGCGGCGGGCTGTGCGCCGCCGTGTGCATCCGCGCGCGGGACAGCGGTGAGGTCAGCGTCGCCTTTCAGATGCCGCTCTACCCGATGCTTGACGACCGCGACACCGAGTCATCGCGAGATAACCACGGCCGCGTCTGGAACACCCGACGCAACCATCTCGCATGGCGGCTCTATCTGCGCGGGACTGACCGCGCGCAGCTCACGCCTTACGCCGCTCCGGCGCGGCTGGAGGATTTCTCCGGTCTGCCGCCCGCATATTCCTTTGTCGGCGACGGCGAGCCGTTCTACGCCGAGACCGTCAGCTATTTTGAGCATCTGCGCAATGCCGGCATTCCGGCGGAGCTGGACGTGTATCACACGGACATGCACGCCTTTGATATGATGCAGCCCGACTCTGCGCTCGCCGTCCGCGCGGCGGAAGCTTTCAACCACCAGTTTGAGCTCGCTCAAAAGCAATACTTCGCCCCACAGCCGGGCGACGGGAGGAACAGCAATGATACGTGATATATGCAAAGACGAAGCCTTTCTCGCCCAGAAGGCCGAACCCGCCGCGGCGGACGACCTCGGCACGGCGCAGGATCTGCTCGACACGCTCATCGCCCACAAGGATGGCTGCGTGGGCATGGCCGCCAACATGATCGGCGTGAATAAGCGCATCATCGCCTTTGAAAACGACGGCAAGTATGAGGTCATGTTCAACCCCGTCATCGTGAAACAGTCTGGGGCATACGAGGCCGAAGAGGGCTGTCTCTCCCTCACGGGGCACAGGAAGGTCCGGCGCTTCCGGACTGTCAAGGTTCAGTGGCAGAATGAAAAATTTCAGCTTCGGCTCAAAACCTTCACCGGCTGGACGGCTGAAATAATCCAGCACGAGCTCGACCATTGCGATGGGATTCTGATATAACTTCCACCTCATGTTTGAGATGGAGTATTCCACATAAGTACTCTGCTTTTCACCGCATAATATATAATAAAGCGAAGAACAGTAGTCATAACTCTATAGCTACTGTTCTTTGCTTTATTATATGCTACCGTCCGTGATACCGTATTACTATAGAAACATTTGGCATGTATACCCTTCCCCCGGTCTGTCGTTCACTTCCGCCAATAATAACATTTTCAACAATGTTAGGTCGCTGGAAAATACCTAATACAACATCATTCATGCTAATGCATTGTACATTTGTAAAGCCAGCTTGGTAAAAAACTTGCTCGACTTCAACAACGTTCTTTCCCCTATAGCCGCCTTGCATTGATGGAAGTCGTATGCCGCCACTTTGAAGGAGTTTCTTATCTCGCTCCCTATCTGGGATGACCTTAAACAAAAGGATCCCGCCTCCAATAAACACCGGAAGGAATACATAAAACAGCATAAAGAATCCCCCAAGCCCGTCACTATCACTTAAGTTCATTTTTATTACAGATATAAGCAGAAGTATTGCGGATACTCCGAGCCAAGTAATTATCGTAATTTTTTTGACTTTATTTTTCTTTGCAGCCTCTTGCTCCTCTTTTTCAATAGCCTTTAATTTGAATTCCCTCTCTACTTCTATCTGTCTAAGTTTTACCGCATCTTCATTATGCTTTTCTTTATGTGGCAAATCGAGCTTTATTTTTGAATCGCAGTACTCACATACAATGTACTCCTCATCTCCATTTATGTTCAAAACTGCGCCACATTTAGGACATTCGAAAACTTGCATATCAATCACACCTTTACATATAATACACTACAGATAGTATAGCCCGTATACGGGCAATTGTCAATAAGTAGGCATCATCATACGATATATTTAATGGTGGTGGTACTTTTGATATGTTTTGACAAGCTCTGGGACACATTACGTGAAAAGAATATTTCGCAGTATAAGTTGATAAAGGACTACAACGTCAGCACCGGACAGCTTGACCGGCTGCGAAAGAACGGCAGTGTTAGCACCTATACGCTTAATATGCTTTGCAGCATCCTTAATTGTCAGCTGTCCGATATTGCCGAATACAAACCAGACGAATAAATCGCAAAACAGGGTGATCGGTTTAGATAACCGATCACCCTGTTTTCATGTATTTCACGACCAAGCGCGAAACTGTTATTCAGCGTCTTCCCAGTTATGCCAGACGTTCTGGACATCGTGTAAAAAGAGCCTTTATAATACTAATTTTAGCTATAATGATTATGTTTTGGGGAGTTTGTTTGTCACAATGAAAATATACTACTAAAACACAATCAAGTCAAGATAAAAGTGTTTATTGCTCTTTATTCTTCTCGGTTTGCGTGCCAAAGTAAAAGCTAATAATCATGGTAAATATCGTTAAAAACTGCTCCGCGCCAATAACTTTCGCAATGGATAAATATGCGAATACTGCGCATAATATAAGTGTAACTATGCTCTTAACATTAATTAGTTTTGCTATTTTATCTTTCATTTGCTGCCATCTCCCTTATTTTCTAAAATCGTAATTCTAGTTTCGTGCTCGTTCACTTCGCATTCGAGTGAGTCAATATTAGCGCCCTGTTTATCAAGCGTCTTGTCAAGTCGGTTAATGCTGTCTTGCAACTGAGTTAACGCTTTTGTGTTCGCCGCCACAATTTTACCAATCGTTATAATGAAACCCACTAACACAATGAGTGCGCTTAGATTTTGCCAATCCATACTAATCTCACCTCTTTATGCAGTGCGTTTCCACATGTATACTGCCAAATAAGGAGGCATATTGTTGTGAGCAGCGCCACCACCGACGCTTTCCGTTTTGCACATTTCTGCGCCCCAAGTCTTTGTGGTGCCCGAATTTGTTGGATAACCTATAGCCGCATCACCATATTCTCCGCTTGCATTTGGATAAGAAATTTTATGTCTGTGCGCTGGTATTTCATCTTCGGTTAATGTGTGTGTCGCTTCACCGCCTGTTGAACCGCCTGCATAGGTAGTACCAGCAGCCAATAAAAATGTGTCCTTGATTTGTTCCCATGTGCCACCAAATAAGGCACTTGGATTTGCGCTATTAACACTAATGTAAATGCTGTCAACCGGATAGAGCAAGTCGAAAATGCTAGTATTATTAATTGTAAGAGTGCCGCTAACGTTCAGATTGCCGCTAACTTTTGTATTGACATTGAAATTGAAATCGTCCTCGCTCCAATCGAAAATAGGTGTAGTCTTGCGCGTTTGCTCATTGCTTGTAATGGTAGATAACTTATCAATCGCGCGGGCTTGGAATGTGTAAGCGTTCAGATAATTCAGCCCCGAAATAGTGGCTGTGATATCGTATTTATTGCCCGTTGCTGTGGCTGTCGCGCTTGTCCAATCCGTATAGCTGCCATCTTTGACCTTGTACCGATATTGAACAGTCAGTGTATTGTCTGCTGCACCAAAATTGCCGTTGAAATAATTACCGCTTATTTTAAGTGTTGCCACTCCCGAAGTAGTTGCCGCGCTTGCATTGAGGGTACAAGTCAATTTGATATAATCGATTAAATTATAAGTGAGAGTTTGCTGTGTCGTGAAGCCTCTGCTATCTGTTGCTGTAAATACAACATTGCCACTTTCCACAGCGTTAATTGTTCCCTCGCCACTCGATATGGATTTACCGCCAATGGTTATACTCTGGCTTGCTATCGTTGCACTATTTTTGGCTGAAGCATTCGTTTTTGCGGTTATATTGCTAAAATATTTAACAAATGTATGGTTATTGCCTGTTAATGCCACAGTAGTTGCGTTAACGTCTTGAGCACTCCCATTGAGTGTTGGTTTACATTGCGCTTCAGCACAATTGACGATAAAATTACAGGTTGTCGTACCTATTGTGAGAGTATCATTAAAGGTGGTACAAGTTATTACACCCTGTCCACTCTTTGCATTTGGAATTTGAGAGTAAAATGTCGTAGGTATTGCCCATGTAATGCTTGTATCTGCTGTCTTTGTGGCAATCGTTCCCGACAATGTACCGAATGTATAAGACAATGTGTGCGTGAAAAGCGGACTAAGCCTGTTGATAGTTATAGTTGTATTGCCGCCAATGTAAGCTGCCGCGCAATTTACTTCACTGGGCGTGCTTGCGGTTCCGGTTTGAACTGTTGTGCTATCCGTCCAAGTGGCTTTATATTTTCCACCTACTTGTCCATAACCCGACCAAGAAATAGTAACTTTTTTATCTATTCCTCTTCCATGTTGAACCACAATTGTTTTAGGCTCACCGCCTGATATTGCATCTTGGCCGGGATTTCGTGTCTGACCATACCAAACACCGTAAGTGCCAGAACTTGCAGGGTTATCTGTTGCTGCAATAGTAAATGTACCCTCAGTGAGGTAATATTGCGTCACCATATAGTCCCATGCCATATCCCAACCAGTGATAGAAATAGTAGTTTGGTTTGTAGCTTCATCGTAAGAAGTCGTGTATTTTAACCATACGTAGTAATTATGATATTGGTTATATGTACCTGTAGTTTTCCACACTGCCATATCCCCCACCTCCTTATGAACCAATCCAGAAGCAGCCTGTCCTATCGCTGCCATAGTCCTCAAATCTGCTGTTTGTACCGATTATCAAGTATGTTGTTGCGTGCAGGTTAGTAGCATTTACTCCGGTATTGTCAGCAGTCAGGACTTCTTCGTTGTTGCGGAAAATGCTCATGCCGTCCTCATCAATATTTGTGCTCATTTCACTATCGGATTTGCTGATAGTTAAGCCCTCGTCATTAAAGGTAAATCCGGTTGAAGTAACTACTTTATCCACGCCATTTTGCAGCTCAGTACTTATAGCAAGCTGCACTTGTTCACTTGTCATTGTTGCGTCAACTTTTTTAGTCAGCGTCTCAAACTGTTCGGAGTTGCTTTGATTCTGTTGGTTTATGTTTTCCTGTAAATTGGCAAAATTATTAGTCAAATCTGTTTGGTTTTGAGACACGCTTGAAACAGTCGCAGAGATTGAATTTTGATTGAGCTGAAGCTGTGCTATCTTTTCGTCATACCCCTCCACAGAGGATGCAAGCAACGTAATCTGCTTTTCTGCCTTGTCAACACGGGCATAGGTTTGCTTGATTGCATCACCAATGCTTGTGGGATTGCTTTCAGTTTCAGTGCTATTGCTATCATATTTCCACTGCGTTTGTTCAGATAAGCTGCCATCATACTTTATAGTATCGTTTAATAAAAACGTTGTAAGAGTCTTATTATCCTTAGTGCTGATTGAGATTTTATCGCCCACTTCAAGCGCCGGATTGCCCCTCCATGTGCAATCGCATACATTTATACTAATGTCACCAATCGCTGTAATAGCATCATGCACCAGAGTTGCTATATCTTCTCTCAGTTCCCAAAAAGCGTTATCACGAACATATTGAGTGCTACCAACAAGAGTAGTGCTTTCGCTTACGTTATCGCCCAATTCAGTAACATTGCATATGGTTTGCAGCCTGTGCCCTACTCCGCTTTTCAGCGTTATATATTTCGATTTATCAATAGAGAATACAGCGTTACCGCTCTTATCAAGTTGCTTGAAGCATAATTTATTATTGACATCTAAAAAGTAAATTGTCTGTGTAGCCTCTGCTACATCATCAAGTGCCTCTCTTAGTGTTTCAGTGCCGTCAAAATTTGCGCCATTATCATAGCTAAGAGTAAAACCGTCAGCTCCGCTAACAGTAACGCCAAGCATAGTGCCCACAGCTTCACAAAATTGCTTAATGGTATATGGCTTCGTTAGTGTCAACTCTGATACTGTATGTTCTGCGGCTGTATATAAAATATCATAGGCTGTAATGCTCAACTCATTGGTTTTTTCATCTCTGTGTACTTCGGACACATAAAATGAGGGAAAACCTATATAATCTGCACCAATTCCGATACTTATTTTAATAGTATTCGCAGTAGTAATATTTAACTCACGCTGTACATCAATTAAATGCAAATTTAACCTATGTACAATTCCAAAGCCGAAGAATTTACCATCTTCTCCGACACGCTGAATGTCAAAGCTAATTATTTTATTCGCTTCTGTAAAAGTAGCCGCCAAAGTAGAGCCATTATATAGCTCTACCTTGGCTTTCATTTTACGCACAGAGGCGGAAATTGCAGAATCATAAGCTGTTGTTACATTTTGCATACTTCCACCTCCCTTATAACTCGTTGAATTTTAAGTCGAATTTTTTATACATTACCTTAGTGTTTTGAATGGTGTAATAATCCTCAGCGTGTGATGCAATAATGCAGCTTACACCAGTTTCCAGCGCGTTTGTTTTGGGATTTCTAAAGGAAATGCTTACGCTGAAAGCATCTATTGCCGCCAGTACACTAGCCATTGCAGTTGCATCAAGTGGGATTATCTCCACCTCTATTGTCCTTTTCGTGTTGATGTAATCAACGACCATATCACAATTTGCATTTTGCTGTGCTGTGTAACTTACATTACTAGTGACTTTAAGCCCACTCACATAGGCGCTAAAATCCGTATCTCCTATTTTGAAATATGCCATAATCCCACCTCCTTAAATTATATTGAGTGCCAAGCTACCGCGCTGCCTAGTAAGGGCATTTATACTATCTACGCTGATTTCGGCAAAAGTCTTGCCATCAACTTGCATTATAATAGGTGCATTGCCACCCATCTTTGCAGCTAGTCTATCTGCTATCTTATCAAGCCACTCTGTGTTGTTCTCCAATGGTACTACTGCTTCAGCTCCTGCCTCTCCTATACCCTGTAGGCTGTTACCGTACCCAAATAGAGTTGGTGCATCAAATACACCGCCCTTTGCGTTCCAGCTAATGCTAAACTTAGGTACACTAGGCGGAGTTAAGCTAAATTTACCTGTGATGCTGATATGGGGCATCTTGAGTTTAGGCAAACTCCAAGAGAAGTTGAAAAAGCTCTTGATTTTATCAATAATCGCCTTAACTTTATCCCTTGCCGCTCCTAGAATGCTGCTGAATTTATCCCTTATAGCGCTAAGTTTGCCACCTGTAAGGCTATCGACAGTATTGAACATATCGGAGAAAACCGATGTAACACCAGTACTTATAGCTGCAACTATGCCTTTGATACCGCCGCCAGCTTCGTTATAGGCGCTTTTCATCTCATTAAGTTTGCCCTTGGTATATTCTTTAGCAGCGGCAATTGAATTGCCCATGATTTCTTTAATTTGGTTAAATTTCTCGCTGACTTTTGATTTGATATCATCAACCTTTTCGTCAATGCCATCTTTGAGCTTGCCAAACCATTCTTTAACCTTTTCAACGGCGCTTGAAACCGCATTAACGATAGCGTCCCAAGCCTTTTTGCAGGCTTCTTTAATCTCGTCCCAGTGTTTAATGCAGATAACAATAATAGCAATAACCGCTGCAATGGCTGCAACAATGAGAATGTAAGGCGCTAGAGCCACTAGAGTAGCAGCAGCGCTAGCTAGTTGTGCAGAAATCAAAGCCCCAAGTGTAGTAACCTGTGCTGCATCCATAGCTGCTTTAATTGCAGCCACAGCATTGTATGCACTAATTGCGGTTGTAACAATACCAACTGCTACCGCAACACCAGTCAATATTGGCAAGATTGTACCCCAATTATTAACTATGAACGATACAGTCTGACTGACCGCATCAAATACAAATTGGATTGCGGAAACTACTTGGTCAAATGTGGCTTGCACAGCGGGATATTGGGCGAGTGCTTCATGTATGCTTGTAATGAGGCCATCAAAAAATTGTGCCACTCTGGGCGCAATATTATCAATGACTTGTCCAACTGAGCCAATTAAATCCTGTGTTAATTGTTTTATATTTGCATTGTCATCCATCAAGCCAGTTAACCAGTTTGTCCATGCTGCTTTCATCATCGCAACGCTGCCCTGTATGGTAGTTGCTGCTTCTTCCGCGCTGGTGCCAGTAATACCAACTTCACCCTGAATTACATGGATTGCCTCATAGACCTCGTTCAGGTTGTTAATATCATAGTGCATGCCTGTTAATTTCTCTGCATCGGCAAGCAGTCGTTCCATTTCTTGTTTGGTGCCACCATAGCCCAACTTGAGGTTATCAAGCATTGTGTAATTCTGCTTGGCAAAGCCCTGATAAGCATTTTGTATGGATTCCATGCTGCTGCCCATCTTATTTGCATTGTCTGCCATATCTGTAATAGCCATGTCTGCAATTCTGGCTGCTTCTGCGGTATCACCATTGAGTCCTTGAAGTAAGCTTGCACTGAAGCTAGTGGCAATCTCCATGTATTGGTTTGCGCTCATCTGTTGGTTCTTATAAGCATCGGCGGCATACTGCATAACAGTACCAGCACTATCCTTAAACAGTGTCTCAATACCGCCTGCAAGCTGCTCATATTCCCCAAAACAATCTAGGGCTTTCTTGCCCAAAGCAACAACACCAGCACTAGCAGCAGCTACCCCAGCTAAAATGGCTTTGCCAATAGTCTTGCCTACTTTCGCTATGCCGTCTCCCATCTTCTTAATGGTACTATTAGCATCTTTAGCATGACTCTTAACATTGTCCTTAAAGCTGCCCATTGCCTTTTTAGCATCATCAATGCCCTTTTTGAAATGGCTAATCTCAGCTTTAATAATTACTTTTAATTCCTCGTTCATTTGCATCCTCCTTCCTCAAATTTTTTGTTAAAGGCTTGCGCAAATTGTTTAAATCGAGCCGCTGATAATTCATCTTGTTTCTTTTGTTTTTCTTCTTGCATTTTTTGTGCATCAAAAATATGTGGATATACTTCCTCAATTGGGGGCATTTTTGTGGCCTTGTTGTAAATGCGTCCTACACTTATCCCGATTAAATCGGCTAGAGTGTAGTCAAAATAAGCCTGTTCTTGTGCTTTTTGTTTTTGCATTCTCTGCTTGCTCTTAAACAATCGCTCTAACTCCGCAAGTGTCATTCCCCAAAAATCAGCTTCAGATATGCCCCAATCCAAAGCATTATCCAATATTTCATAAACTTTATCCGCAAAAAAATAGGGAGTAGGGCTGTTGTCAACCCTGCCCCCCTCAATTAGTTTTTTTCGGCTTCATCTGTTGCTGGAATTAAGCCAGATACTTTATATATGTCAATAATAACCTTAATAAAATCACTGGCGCTATGCCCGTCTGCGATGTAATCATCATAAATATCATAAGCATCATTCAAACTAAGCCCATGATTAAGCTGTTGCAGACTTGCATTGAGCACCGCCACCATAGTAGTTATCGTGGGCAAAGTATCTCCATCGCCAAAGATAGCAATAGGATTGCACCCAAGCTGCTTTTCAAGCATCACAATGTTTCTGGTATTAAGTCTTAGCTTATAGTCCTTATTTCCAGCAGTAAAATCAACGTACATCATAAATTTCTCTCCTTTAAATTTAAAATAGTAGTGGAGAGTGGAGAGAAATACTCCCCACTACTCCCAATTGGGTTACATTAAGCCGCAGTTCCCCAAGTCATGGCGCTGTTAGGCTTAACATTTAGCGTATAAGTTAGTGCAGCATTCACGCCGACACCAGCCAAAGTTACAGAACAAGTGCCACTAAAGGTGCAAGTGGTATTGTCAGGAAGAGTAACCTGCCAAGAGATAGAGCCAGTTAGCCCCTGTAGAGTCGTAAACTGTTCCTTCTCGTAAAGAAAGGTGAATCCTAGGCTATCGCCGTAATTAAGGATACCATCTGTATACATATGTGCGGCATCAGCTAGAGTAGTGATTTCAATAGCTTCACTTTCGCCGCCTAAATCAGGAATTTCCTGTAGGTTTGTTAGATTGGTAAAAGAAGCAGCTTCCCCACTCTTATAACCAAGCTTTATGCCTTTAGAAATAGTTGCCATATTTCATACCTCCAAATTTAAAAATCTTCGAGTGCTAAACACTCATAAGTCATTATTTTTTGTATCATCGCAGAATTGTTGTCATACATCTCATTGCAGCCAACACGCTTAAACCCAAGAAGGCGCAATGTCTTATCTATCTGCAATGCGTATTTTTGCAAGTCTGCTATTTGTGTGCCCCACACTTTGATTTGATACTGTAAGCGGCTATAGCCCAGAGTATTTCCTTGCTCTTCTGCGCCATTAAAAAGCTCCATGTAGCTGATACATGGAGTAGATAAGCCGCTATGTAAAGTCATTTCATAATGGACTGGTAGTCCAATAGTTTTGAGGGCACTGACAAGGTTGCTATGATAATCAATCATTGAGTAAGCCCTCCTTTAATAATGTAATAATTTTTTCTCGATTCTCATTTAATGCTGGGCGCATGTAAGGTTGTGGATGTTGACCGTGCGTGTAATGCCAATTATCTGCATCATCTTGATATGCCCAAGGCGTTTTTCTGCCATTGCCAGCCTCAGCGAACAAGCCTGTTCCGTACTCCACATAAGGCGCATACTCAAGAGGGGTATATATATCTCCCTCAATAATCATGCCATCTGCTTGAACTTTGCTTGTAATGCTACGCCTCAATGCACCAGTATCTTTAGGCGCTTTCTGTTTTGCTGCTGCTTCAACCGCTGCACAAGCTTTGCCCATGCCACTCTTAATACCGTTTGCGTCATATAAATCAGATAGTTTTGTCATTATCTGGTCATATCCAATAAATTTAACCATCACTCACACCTCGCCATATAGACTTGTTTGAGCCTACCATATGGATAGATATAGAGCACTTTGAGCTTGTCAGAGTCGTATGCTATTACATATTTGTCATTTATTTGAGCATCGCTTGTAAGCCCAATATACTCTGCTTGTGCATAAAGTACATTATCTTCAATGCGCTTAGAGAGTACATTAATTGCCATTTTAACAGTGCCTTTTTTGTCACTTAAAGTGGGTTGTCCATATACATCTTGTTCACCATAAATATAATAATCGTAATTTCTCATCTGTGAGTTAATCATATGTTACACCACCTTAATGCGGCGCTTGCGGTTGAGCACAGCTAATATATCTGCTGGGTAGCCGTCAAGATATGATGCAGAAACACCACTATAGCTTTCACTTGTAAGTCCCTCTGTGCCCATGCGATTTAATTTAATCACAGCAATTCTTTCTGCTATAATCTCTAGCTCATAGTCAAGCTCACGATTGCAATAACCTTGTATTTCGGCTAGTGCCATCTTGAGTGCTAGCCCAATCTGAGCATCACTGTAATTTGTAGCAGCATCGCCCAACATGATTTTTATTTCTTCAATCATTCTTGTAACCTCCTTTTTAATTAATGGGGGAAGAGGTTACACCAAATCCCCCATGTATTTAATTGTTCAATCAGGATGCAGCTTCGCTAATCTTGCAAGCCTTGGTTGCATCGGTAAGTGCGCAAATGTAGCAGTCGCGGAGATAAATGCTATTCTTGCGGGTATCGGCGTCTCTGTCCTGTTCAACTTCTACATCTTTCTTCATGAAGAGAGTGACAGCTTCCTTGGTCATAACATACGCTTTGTCAGTAAGTGCCTTGGTTGCGATAACGGGAATACCAGCGATAATGCCGACCTGACCGTTGTAGATAACTTCGCCCATCTGAGCAGACTTATAATCTGCATCCTTACGGAGTGCAGCCTTCCATGCATTAGGAATAACAATAAAGATACCGCTTTCGTCCTCAATGTTGAGTTCGGAAATTGCATCAACGATAACATCATAAGATAGAGCCTTGCCCTTGGCAAAGGTAACACCGCTAACTAGCTCGGCACTACCGCCAGAGTTCTTGGTAGCTAAGGCAGCGTAAAAGTCAGAAGTCATCTTGTTAGTCATAACCTGAGTTGCGCCCTTTAGCATGAAGTCAACTATAAGGTTGTCTTTCATAAAATCTTCATCGTAGTAGTCAGCAGCTTGCTGTACCATCTTAACGGTATAGTCCTTGCCAACATAAGCAATAGAGCCTCTGGTAGATGCAGTGTTACCAACACCAACAGCTAGCTCTTCAGCGGTGCCTGAATATGTATAGGTGTTAATCGTCTTAACCATTCCCGCAGTAGCAGTTAGACTATTATCAATAGTCATCATGCTTCTTGCATTGACCTGAGTCGTAAGTAAATCCTTTGCTTTAGCTTCGATAACTTTATTAGAATAAACAGTATTAGCCATAATAAATTCCTCCATTAATTAAAAAATTTGTTGAAAATCTCTGGCTGTTCGTCAGCCAATTTATTTAATTCTGCCATACTCATCTTTTTAATTGTTTCTTTTGTAATTTCGCCCTGATTGCCGCCATTACCCTTTGGGCTGTTATTTGCTAGGCGCTTTTCAACCTCTGCTTTTACAGCAGCCTTAAAGAGCTTATCCAATGTATCAATATTGGCCTGTGCCTGTTCTATATCCTCACCGATAGAAATAATATCGGCAAACTCGGCGCTCAGTCCTCTGGAACTGAGTACACTCTTCAATTCACTCTTGTTAGCCTCAATCTGATACTTTGCTAACTGCTCTTCAAGCTCTGCAATGCGGTTGTCCTTTTCAGCTTTTGCTCTCTCATCGCCATCAAGCTGTGCTAAAGAGAGCTGCTTTTGATACTTCTTTTCTTGCGTTTTAAGAGCGGCTGTAACCCTTTTGTCCGTTTCAGACTGAATTAGTTTTGCTACCTCTTCGGCAGTAAAAGTTTTATTCTGCTCTTGATTCTCATTGTTCTCATTCTCATTAACACTAGTGTTGTTCATATTCTCATCCATAAAAATACCTCCATAAGTTCTAGTTCATTGACTAGCCCTTTAATTTAATGTGAGTTGTTCTTTAGCGTCTGCCCCTCAAAAAGACAATAAAAAAGAAGCCTAACCAGTGTTAGACTCCTTATTAGCTAAGATATTGTTTTGTGTATTGCGTTTGCTTGAATTGCGGCTTGCCCTCTACTATTTCCATCTCTAATACAACTGGAGCGGGAGTTTCATCTAAAAGCCCTCTTTTGCCTTTTTCGTAATCGACATATTGTATTATCAGGTCATTTTTGCCCCAACAATGCCCCATCTTTTTCGCTTTGGAAAAATCCAGTCCATTATCATCGCAATATTTTTTTATCTCTCGTTCATACTTATCAAAAAGACTCTTCATAAACTCTCACCTACTTATTATCAAATGTTCTAAAATCGCCTTTCGAATTATAGATTACGGAAACTTTTTGCTTAAATTGCTTCAAAATCAAGTAATCTCCCTCTGAGGCTTGTAAAACCAACGTATCTAAGCCCGGATGTGTGTGGCCACTCCATTTATAGCCGGATTCCGCAAGCTTCTGCGCCGTCTCAACATCGACATTAACACTATAGCTGTCACCTCTAATAATCAGCCTATCTCCGCCCTTTGTAAACATAGCAAACTCAACGCCTGTTTCAGCGGTTAAAGCGGCTAAATCTGTCATATTCACTTGGTTTTTGCTGACAATAATACGGCTATCATATTGAGGCATCGCATCCAATAGCTTTTGCTGCCTATTATTTAGCGGAACACCATAACTCCATACTGCATTAGCTTTGCCCTTACCTGTGTTGCGCTGCTCTATGGGGTTATTTATAATTATATCATCTATAATTTTTGTGTCAATCACCGGAATAATGCAGCAGCGGCAATTAGGATGCACGGGAATCGGCATCTTATCATTGATACTAATTATCTTGTGGTCAAGCCTAGCGCATATATCACAAGTGCGGCTATCTGTATCAGCTAGTATCTCCACTTGCTGAATGCCATAGCTCTTGTACCTGTCCTTCGCTGCCTGTGTCTCAATGTGTGCAATTTCAGTGCGGGTTATGGTCTGTGCTCTGTGATAACTGACATTAAAGCGCTCCATGAGTAGTTTTTTTAACTCACTTGTTTTCTTGCCGCTCACGACACAATCAATAAGGCCATCATTCAGAGTTTGTTGCAGCTCATCTAGATTGCCCCAAACACGTTGACTCCATGACTTGCCATCAGCACACCATATCTGATTTGCCACTTGCTTTGCGGCTTGTTCATCAATAGTGCTCCATGCGGCATCTGATATCATAGCTGTAATTGCTTGTTTATCATCAGTTAACGCCACATATATATGTTTATATTCTGCTTCAAATTGCTTTGACATTACATTACACTGCTTGTCCCCTAGCTTCTGTAAACGCTTATTTAACTGTGCTTGCATCTGATAGTACTTGTTCAGCTTATATAAATCTGCTGGTGTAATGGGCTTGCCCTCTTCGGCTTGGTTAAGCACCTTATCATAGACTGCTTCAAAATCTCTTATTGTGCTCCGCATAGCAGATTTGTAATACTGTAAGAGTTGTTTATTAATTTCAACAATGCTTTTATCACTATAATTTTTCTGCGCGGCTAACATTCTTTTTTGCCAATAACTCATTCGTCATCACCATCACTGCCACTGCCAAAGTTATACAGCTCCATGTTTTTCTGTTTCTGCTCTTGCACCCTCTCAAGCTCGGCTTTCACATCCGTCACTTGCGGAATCATACTTAATAGCGTTTCATCGCTAACTGTGCCCTTGAGTGCGTTAACTATGTTAACAATGCTTGAGTAGTCCTCTGGAATATTGCGCTTAAATGTGATATTAATATCGCGGAATATATCTTCACCAAGCTTGAGAGAAGCAACACCAGCAATTAACTCTATTCTGCGTTGTAATGCTTTCTTCATATTACTTTCTATCGCCGCTGCCTTCGTCTCACAGCCTGTAAGCCTATAGCGAATAGCAACACCTGAGCTAACACCACCCACAAATGTCTCGCTGCTAAAGTCTGGGCACTTGGCAACTCTGTAAATGTTGTCATGCACTCTTTTTAATATATTCTCAATTTGAGTATCTGAGGCATTTTTGGTTAACCAGTCAGCACTAGCACCTGTGGGTAAAATCAGCACTCTATTTGCTTTCATACTGGCTATATCTTCTGCCTCAGCATCAACGCCTTCAAGCGTGAGGTAAGCGTCACAAAACGCACTAAAATTATCAATGTCGCCGCTCAAAAGTTCGTTGTATGCGTCTTGCAGAGTAATAATGCAATCAAAAATACTACGTTCATCTTTATCCAAGTAAAATATATTGGCTGGACACTGTCCAAAATAATGTGGCTCTTCGTCAATAAACTGCAAACCGCCCATTGTACCCTGCATCTGATAGTGCTTGATACTAAAATCTGAATACACATCCACGTTGTATAGGTCACTATTATCCCAATCATTTACTTTATACCAGCGCACGAAGTACAGTAAATCCCCTGTCAAGCTATCATCATATACGCCGAAACAGTTTGTAGGCTCAATCAGCCTAAATCTGACTTGCCCTTGCTCGTCTGTGTACATTAATTCCGCTGAAACGCCATAAATTAGAGCATCATTGAGGAAATCACTATCCTCGTCTTGATAGTCGTTGTATCTGAGACAATCCATGATACTTTGAATGTCACTATCTGAGCTATAACTGATATATCCGGGTGAGGCTATGTAACCGCAATAACTGCTAACGATATCAGCACAATAATTGGTAACAACTCTATTGCATGGCTTTGACGCATCCGCATAGCTCTTGCATAATATAGCCTGTGTGCCGTCATAGTAATTCTTGTACTTTTGCAGTTTCGGCAATACATTTAGGTTAAATTTGTTAAGCATCTTGTAAAGTAAATCTGGCGTAAGTTCTGCTGCTGGATTGATACTAAACATTTTTTTCACCCCTTTAGCGGTAGTAGATATAGGCTATTGTAAAGACATCGCCTACGTATGGTGAAAAAGTAAAACCATTTCCGTCCCAAAGTATATAATTCACCTTAGTATTATAAACATCGTTATAATTTATCTGGCAGGGAAAATAAAAGTTGGTATTATTTGCAACATCGGATAATAGTTGGTTAGGCTGCAGTTTTATATAGCAAGGGGCAATACCACTAGGCACCCTAATAGCTATATAAAACTCTGTCGCGTTTTGAAGTGAATAATCATAAGCATCTTCAGTATAGTTCCATTGTGATAAAAGATTCAGTTCTGACATAAGAGTTCCTAAATCATACCAAACACCTTCGTGCTTGTTGGCGCCATTACAAATCAAAACGTCTCGGTAAGAAGTCCCCATCGGTAAGGCGTTCGACGCTATAAGCTGCTTTACCTCGGCCTCATTCTGAAAGTCGCTATCATTCTCAAGTTGGCTTGTTTTCGCGGGGATATCCAAAACAACGTCGCCTTGCTGCCCATTGACACTATTCACCGCGCCTTTGCTTACAGACGCCGTTAGAGTGATATTATTTTTATCTTCCTGTAAATCTACTTTTCCGTTAGCTGTTTTCAGTTGTATCATAAATCAAACCTCCATTACATATAGTGGGCGGGCGAAACTCAAGCTATTATCATCTTGTGTAATACGATACCAATAGCGCCCTTCCATGCCCTTTGTGGCTTCCGCTGGAATAACAAATGTCCACGTGCCATCCGCATATGTGCCAGCGTATTCGGCTATTGTGCTAAAGTCTTTGTCAATAAACAGTAGGCTGCACCCACTTGTAATATCATTGCCGTCTACGTCTGTAATTTGTGCACAAATATTAATATCTTCTCTTGAAATTGTTCTAATTGCGTCATATAAAAATTCAGTCATAATATCACTCCTCATAATCCTAATGCTGATTTATCGAACGACTTGAGCCTTGTGCCAACACACTGTAAGCTGTACCTCAAGCTATCACAAAAGTGGTTGAAGGCATCAATTGGCTTATTAATGTACTCTCCGGTTTGCTTGTCCCTTTGCCATGAATAGTTTTCAAACTCTGTAATTATTCCCTCGCATGAAGGATGTACAATAATCTCATAGTTTTGCAGTTTTTGTATTCCATGAATAATACTGTCTGGCCCTTTTTTACTCGCTCTTACTCTTGTAATACCGCATCTTTTAAGCTCTTCTATTGATTTTTGCTCTGCACTATCTGCAACAATAACACTCTTAGCAAAGCCCAATGATTTAATTACCGCTGCCAATTCCTCATTTGTTTTGCCTGTATCTCCCCAAGTCTGAAATACCCATATCTTCTTTTCGCTCTCTTGTATGATACTTGCCACTAATGCTGATATGTCAGTAACAAATCCGAAGTCTAAACCCACTAAAAGTTCTCCTTTGATATCTTGATAATCAAAATCCTCAACTCTCCAATTGTTATATACAAGCCTATCAAGTGTGCAAAACTCACCAAGCGCATATATTTTATAGTAATTAGGATTTGTTTTTTGCTTATCTTCAAGAGCAGCTATATACTCAGGCGGCAAGAATCTATTATGTTTGTAATTAGTGTGCAAAATCATTGTATTAGGGTATTCTTTTTGCTCTGCAAACCAGCGCTTATACACCCAATTAACTTTGCTTACTGGGTTGAAGCTGCACATAATCTGTAACCCAGATACATTGGCTCTTAAACGTAAGTCAAGTTGAGTAAAATCATCTTCACTTAATTCGGTGCATTCTTCGCACCAAATATCAGTAATATCAGTAATAGATTTTATCTTTTCGCTATCGTCCAAACCTTTAAATAAAAATACACTATCATTAGGTAACACAATGGTATATGTACTCAGATTAACCTTACAATACTTATATAGCTGCCACTTTTTGAGCATATCAATAAATAGCTGAAACACTGAGTCTTTTAATGTAGTGCCATATTTACGTATGACAAGTACTTTGCGCTTACTCTTGCAAGCCTTAACTATCAGCTTTTGACACACGAAAACAGACTTGCCGCTACCAGCTCCACCATTCAGTAATAAACCTCATATCTGTTGTCATAGTCCATTAAATGCGGAAAATATACATCATTAAATACACTCTTACTTATGTTAAGGTTTATCATTCAGCATCACCACCAATAGTAATATTAATATCACCACTATTAATATCAATCTCATCTTTGGGTTTATATCCAATATAATTGAGTAAATATTCAATTGCTTTCTGATTGCCCTTGTTTGCATTATCTATAAGCTTTTTCACTGCTAACCCCTCAAAACTTCTGAATCTTTTTTCACATAAAGTGTGATAATATCCTATGAATTCCTCGTTTTTCTTCCATGTGTACACAGTACTTACATTGCACCCAACTTTATCTGCCAATTCTTCGTTTGTGAGCTGTGGTTCTGCCACCATCAACTCCGCAAGCCTTATCTGTCTCGGCTTTAACATAGCCACACCTCCTTCAATACAAAAAAGGGATAAGACAACATTACTATTGCCAAATCCCTTATCATTCCTTTATAAAATCTATTCAATTTGCGCATTTAAGCCAAGGGTAGTATAACTATGCCCCTAAATCTAAACGCTTAAATTACGCTATTTTTTATTAGTATTCTTTAAGCTATATGATAGCCTTTATTATCATCACCTGTATATGTAACCTCAGCCAGCAGTAAGCCCTCTGAGCGCAACTTATCAATCTTCACTAGGCTACCCCAACAGGTATGCTTGTTAAAATAACTAGGCACATTTGCCCGAAACCTGAGCTGCTTATATTCTTTTTTCAAGCGCGCAAAATCAATAAAATATATCTTGCAATCTTCTTGGCTAACCACAGCTAATACATCATATCCGGCTTTTATCCAGCCATCTGTGTAATAGTATCGCCAATCAATATACTCTTCGACAAAAATGTTTCCAGTGCGATAACATACACCATCATCTTTTGCATCTATGCCAATATCTTTGCCATTATAATCAAGTATAGCAACATCTCCGCGCTTAAACCATGCTTCATCGTCTGTTTTAAGTTGCACGTCATAATTAAGTCCAAGTTCAGCATCAATGCAATCAAATAATATGCGCTCTGCCTGTGCAGCTATCGCTATATCATTTTTCCAATCCTCTCCATCATAACCTCTGTTCGTCATATTAGTACACAATAATATGTACTGTTTTGTTTTTGTTATTATTACCCCTACATAGTAGGCTCCTTTCATTATTAATCCTATAGTTTTTAATTTAATTTCGCATGATAACCTTTAAGCAGTATGTATGCCCATCTAAAGTTATCTCTTCAAATCAGTACCATTTTCTAATAGACTGCCATGACTTTTCTGCTCAAATGCCATCTGTATATATAATGACTTACGTTGCTGCATAGTCACAATAGCTATAACAGTGCTTACCATAATACCAATACTTGCAATAATATATATCATAATAATTCCTCCTATTTATTATTTTATTTACCAAGGGTGTCGTGTTTTGCGACCCCCTTTTCTGAGTCGGCAAAACACCTAATCGCCATAATTATGTTCACGCTAATCTTTTTTAGCTTGGGACAAAAATGCAATAGTCTTTATATAGACACTTGCAAAATTGTCACCCTATTAATATTCAGCTTCACTATCGCCATCAACAAAATAATAAATATATCTTGGCTCATGTAATGGATAATCATAGTTCATATTTGCATTGTCCAAGCCTATAAATTCATATGCATCCTTTTCATCTGAAAACCCATAATACATATGCTCATCTTCTTGTGTATCTTCTCTACAAACAAAATAATCATATACAACTAGTTCTTTAACCTTCATAATAATTCCTCCTATCATAATAAGCAGCCATAAATTTATTTATGGCTAAAGCAAGAGTTCCGATGAAACGGAACGTTGGTTTTGAGCTTTGCGAAAAACCACGCTGCAAGAAGGTTAAACATTATAAGACTCATATTTTTGCCCTCGTTCAGTCTAACCCTCAAGCCAAAATGTCATATTCGTTAGTTTATAATAAGTTTCTTAAAAGTTTATTTAAGTATATTTCTGTAGTCATATGTGAATACATTAAGGTAGTCATATGTGAATACATTAAGGTAGTCATACGTGAATACATAAGGTAGTCATATATGAATACATCATTTTTACAGATAATATTCACTATCTTCATTTGGGGCAGTAGTAAACACATATGTATTGTTTTTCTCAAGTGTTAGATATGCCCATTTTATTAACTCATCTATTGCTCTCCGGTATGTAGATTCTGATATGCCAATTGCGTTTTTAACTGCTATTGGGCTTAGAGCAATCCTAAAATCATCATTGTTATTTGCTAAGTATAAATACAATCCAAAGGCACTTTGTCCTAGTGTCTTATATGCTTCTTGCCAATCTTCTTTATTCACTTGTAGAAAGCCATGTATAGGCTTTGGTTTATAAATCTTAATTATTTTCTGATTTGGATGAGTTGTCATATTAGCACACCTCCTTGATGATTTCATCATTAGTGCGCCTTTTTACATGAACATATCCATTTTTATATGAGTTGTACCATATGCCAAGCAGATAGCCTAGTTTATACCCTTCATTAACAAAATCCTTATTGCTTGTATCCATGATATAATCAAATTCCTCATTGTGCTCATAGAAAAATCTGATTGCATCAATTAGATTATCTGTGCCTATTTTCTTGAAAGTAGTAATTAATTTATCTGATATTGCCGCTGAAAATTCTTTATCAGAATAATATATTGCCTGAATGTAATCTAAAAAGTTCTCTACATAAGCTGTCTTTTCCATAATTGTTAATCTCCTTTTCATTGTAATTTCCATTTTCATTATTATTTTTCATTATTTGTTTTTGATTTGCTCAAAATATTCTTCTATTGCTTCTTCTAACTCCACGGAATTGTAGAACTTAAATACGTTGTATCTACCGTTGTTCGCATCTGGCTCTGTTACAAAAGGCATAAATCCTTTCTGTTTAAGATACCCTAGCATTCTTAGTGTCTTGCAAGTGTAAATTGCTCCATGTCTCATTTCCATATTTTTTTCCTCCATTAATTTATTTTATTTACCTCTCCGACTCATGCATCTGCGAGTAGGCATATATACCATATAGTTAAATCTCTATACTCTCCATTAGGGTTTTCCCGATACCCTTTTTAAACCACAAGCAAAATGCTTAGATAATAGCTTGTGCTTTTAAGGGGCGACCGTTAGGTTTATTTTTTTGGGCACTTCACAGCAAAAAAAGAGCAAGGCATGGTTAGCCTTACCCTGTTTGTGCAATTTGAATAAGGTTAATCCATTTTAGTGACTCCTTTTTTGGTTTGACATTGTATCTTGTTAATGATATAATAATTAAATATGCGCTTATCATACAACATTTACCCAATTTTGTCAAGAGGGTGCTGAACCTACTCTATCCATTAGGGTTTTCTTCAACACCTTTTTTTGGTGTTTGTAAATCTGCTAGTAAAACTCTTAGATATTTGCTTATAATTTTGCAGGGGCATTTTGGGGGTTAGCGTTACATTCAATTTTGAGGCGACCCCCTACATATTACCCATATAGTTTAATTTCGACCCATAAAAAATGAAAACCCTCAACGCATTGAAACTGCTTGGCTGACGGAAGTTTACTGGAGAGAGTAAGACTATATAGACCAGATTCACTAATAATAGTCATGTCTTGCGTCCCACCAAGGGTGTCGTGTTTTGCGACCCCCTTATCTTCGTCATCAACATGTTTTGAAAGAGCATCTCGTGGGTTACTATATCCCAACGCTGCCGCCACATCTTTACCCACAAACCAAGGTTCCTCATCAATTACTATTTTGTTCTAACTTTAGTTGGCTAAAGTGTCAAAAATGCAAGAAATTCTCTTGCATTTTTGACATTAATTTTGTGCTGTCTATTTTGAGGCCACCGTTAGGTTTTATGGTTATCATACCATCGTTTTTGTCTTTCTCTATTTAATATTTTATTATAATTATGTTGACACTCTTCGCATCTACAAGTTTCATTATCAAATGGATTTATTTCAACCTCAGCACCGCAATCTATGCACCAAATACTACTCTATCCATTAGGAAAAACTCGACCCGATTTTTGGGCAGGTCGAGTTTTTACAAGGGATTACCTTGTATTTTTGGCATTAATTTTGTGTTGTCAATTATTTTGATTCCTACTGAATTTTATAGATTTATAATAACGTTTATTCTGCTTTGATTTAAGTTTTTTATCATAAAATTCCTTACAATTTTGACATCTACAAGTATGAGTGTCTTTCTCCTGAATCTCAACTTCTTCTCCACAATCTATACACCAAATGAATTTATTTTCTTTATAGACCACTTAGTTAAATCTCGACCCGCATTTTTGGATAGGCAAGTTTTGTAAGATAATGTACAATAAGTTGCGCATAAATCTTGACGGCACCTTTTGTAAGAGAATTACTTGTATTTTTAACATTGTTAATGAAAGGGGCTATTATGACTGCTGTTAACAAAAAAAAGAGCAAGGCTTATTTACCCTGCTCTTCGATTAATGCGTCTACCATTGCGCTCTCTTTATGAATTTGCTGCCACAGCCTTTGTCCCTCTTCGCTCATCTGCCATTCGAGCGGGAGCTGCTGCCATAGTTCTAGTTTGCCTGATAGCTTACAGACTTGCTCCATCAGGTTAAGCTCTTTCCATTGGGGCACATTAAGTTGTGTAATTGCCATACGATACCCTCCTATATTGTGATTGCTTCCAATATACTCCTTTTTGCGCAATTATTCAAGCTTCTTACAGGTTCATCAATACACTCTTTTGCTTTGCTATCTTAATAATGTCTTCATCTCTGAGGCTGTCCAGATATATCTGAGTTATTTGTATATTCTCATGTCCAAGTAAGCGGCTTATGGTATACAAGTCTGTACCCATCTTAACTTGCTGCTGTGCGAAAAAGTGTCTGCAAGTGTGTGGGCTAACTCTGACATTTGTAATGCCCTCGCCCCTTGTCTTAATAATGTGTTCCACTGCTGAATTGGTTAGCATCTTGCCCCTAAAACTGAGAAAATAATAGTCCTCAATTGCCTTGAATACAAAATAGCTTTCCTTGCAGCGTTCGTACCTATACATTGCCTTGCGCATCACCGGAGTAATGGGTACTACTCTTTGCTTGTGGTTCTTGCCATTGATAACAATAAAATCATCATGTATATCTTCGGGCTTAATGCTGCACAACTCTAAGCATCTTATGCCAGCTTCAAATAAGATTGTTAAAATGCAAGTGTCCCTAACATCAAGATAATCATTACCCTTGCAGCTATCAAGCATCTTTCTCACATCAGCAGGCTTAAAAGCTCTAATTACTGGCTTCTCTTCCTTAACCCATTTAAATGTACCTCGCTTAGTGTCAAAGCCCTCTTGATACTCTTCCCATATGTAGGTTATAAAACTTTTGATGGTTTTAAGCAGCCCATTAACATAAGTGCCCTTTCTGCCCTTCTGAATCATAAACTGCGCAAATTGTCTTACAACAGGCATCTTGATTTCTGCCATGTCGGTAATGTCCTTTTCTTCCTCACACCAGCGGCAAAACAGATTCAGATTAATTCTGTAGCTGCGTAATGTTCTTGGAGTGTATTTTCTGATTTCACACTCAGTTAAATACTCTTGGATTGCTTCTTTGATTTTCATTATTATAACCTCTTTCTTCCCCTTGTATGTCATAATCATAAGTATCTGTATGGCGCTATCTATTATCTGTATGTCATAATCAAAATGTGCAGACAGCTTACAGATTAGCTAAAATCAGCTCTCAGACTCAATCTCTAAATAGTCCGCATTATGCCACACTTACAGGAAAAAGAGCAAAAAAACAGGGTAATTAGTTCATAAAACTAACTACCCCTTTTCTATTTAAATTACTGTTATTCAGCGTCTTCCCAGTTATGCCAGACGTTCTGGACATCGTCGTTATCCTCGAACATGTCGAGCATCTTCTGCATGTTCTTGACATCGTCTTCATTGGTGAGCTTGATGTAGCCGTTCTGGGGCAGCATCTCGACCTGAGCGGAGAGCAGCTTGTAGCCCGCCGCGGTCAGTGCGTCGGCAACCGTTGCGACGTCGTCAACACCGGTATATACGGTCATAACGTCGCCGTCGGACTCGAAATCGGCGGCACCGGCTTCGAGCGCATCCATCATAACGGTATCCTCGTCAAGCTCCTCGTCCTCGTTGTCAATAACAATGACACCCTTCTTATCGAAGGACCAGGAGACACAGTTGGCCGCGCCCATGTTTCCGCCGTACTTATCGAAGTAGTGACGGATCTCACCGGCGGTGCGGTTGCGGTTATCGGTCATAGTCTCGACGATGACGGCAACGCCGCAGGGGCCGTAGCCTTCGTAGACTATCTTCTCATAGTTCTCGGTATTGCCTGCGCCAAGCGCCTTGTCAATAGTGCGCTTGATATTGTCGTTAGGCATATTGGCCGCTTTCGCCTTGGCGATAACGGCAGCAAGCTTGGAATTGCTGCGCGGGTCTCCGCCGCCGCCTTCCTTGACCGCGACGATCATTTCACGGGCGATCTTGGTAAAAGCCTGTGCACGCTTCGCGTCAGCCGCGCCTTTCGTCTTCTGTATGTTGTGCCATTTGGAATGTCCGGACATAAAAATTCGCTCCTCTTATGTATGTTAAAGAAAACAACACGATTTACGACAGATATTTTACCACAAATCAGCCATTATGACAAGGGCTAATTACGGCGCGGACGGGCAAAAAATACGCCGGCGCGGAAAACCGCCGCTATTTCGTCTTGGGTATCAGCAGCAGCGCCCCGTTTTCGGCGCAGTCCGCACCGTTAAGCCCGATGATCGCCTCCTCGCTGGAGTGATAGCTCTTCGCAAGCTGCCAGAGCGATTCGCCCTCCATCCGCACGAGCGTCACCGACGGGTACGCCGCACAGTCCGTCTCCGCCTCGTCCGAAAGCTCTGCCGACAGCACGGCGTCCACCTCCCTGCTCCCGACGCACAGGCACACGGCTTCCACGTTCAGCGCAACGGAAATGCTGCCCGCGTCGGGGTATAGCTTCGTCTCGGCGACGCGAACGTTCAAAACGCTGCTCACGCCCTCCGGGCAGTCCCCCTCAAGGCTGAAGGTGCGCTTCATGACGGAGATGCCCCCGCTCTCGCTGCGGTATATGATATCGGCGAGGCACTGCGCGCTGAGCGTCGCGCCGGACACGGCGCAGCGGCATATCTGCGTGAACGCCGCCAGCACATCCGCGCAGTCCTCAGGCGCTTCGATGCTCTCGCTGAAGCTCAGCGACACCCGACGCAGCTCGCAGTCTGACGGAATGCTGAGCTTCCCCATTCTAGGCGTGAGCGCCGCCGTGTTGCAGTACATGTCGGAGATATACTGCACCTCTTCCCTGCCGAAGCAGACCAGCTCCGTCAGGCAGTGCAGCTCCACATCGACGGCCTTGGTGCCATTGATGGTGTCGATTATGTTCAGGTACGCGCCGTTTATCTCGACCCGCGCCGCGCAGCCGGAGGTATCGGTGTCCGGCACGTCGATAAGCTGCGAAAACGGGCTTGAAAACTCCGCCGTGACGGGATAATCCGCCCCATCGGACGCATAGCACAGCTTCAGGCGCACGTTGCCCTTCACCACGGCGCGGCCGGAGATGACGTTTATCTCCGCCAGCTCATACTCTATGTTCTGCGACAGCAGCGCGGCAGGCTGCGGCTTGCTGTCCGCAAACGCGAACTGCTCCGTTAGGACAAAGGTCTTCTCCGTCACGGCGATCACCGGCGTTGCGGAGCACCGCTCCTGCTTTGCGTACACACGGCACGGCGTATCACCGGCACTTGCCGAGACGCACAGCTCCTCGCGCGAATACGCCCACAGCTCGCCGCATATCTCGAAGGTCACGGCGACCTTGCGCGGGTTCAGGACGCGCGTCTCCGCGGCGTTGACGCTCAGGGCCACATGCGTGAGCTTTTCATCCAGCACAGCGTCGCTCTCATATTCGATGCTGAATTCGCGCGCTAGCTGGACCGACTGCACCGTGCCGCCCTCCGTGATATACAGCATCCACGCCCGCGCCTCACCCGTCACCGTTATGCCGCGGGCAGAGATGTCCTTGCCCTTCAGCAGCAGCATCGTCTGGAGCGACGCAACGCGCGCTATGTCGTCATTCGTGTCCGGTACGACGGCCTCCACGGTTTCGGCGCTGCTCTTGACCATATGGAGTCTACCGGCGAATATATTTGTGCTCTTCTTTTCAAAGCAAAGTTCCATTTCAGCTCTCTCCTTGACGCAGTTTGTACAATCTATGCGCCGGAGCCGCGCGGTATCACCGTTTGCTTATGCGTGCTATGAATCTCGACAGGAATTTCGGCAGCCTGATAACGAATATTTTCATTCCATACCCCTTTCAGCATCTCTTCATAAGACACACTCCGCCCCAGATAAGCGCCCCCGCCGCAACTATCCACCAGAACTCCGAGGGCAAGAGCAGCGAAAGAATTATGACCAGCCCCAGTATTATCGCAAGCAGCCCCCAGAAGCCCTTCCCTCTGCAATTCAAAAAACCGCCCCCCACGTATAATTGTCTTCCTGACATTATACGCGCGGGGCGGCACAATATACTCTTATATCTCATTTTTCCCAGAATTTATGCTGGGCGCACATCTCATACAGGCGTGTGTACGAGCGGTAGCGGCTCTGGCCGATCTCGCCTGCGGCCACCGCCTGAGTGACCGCACAGCCGGGTTCCTTCAGATGCGCGCAGTCGCTGAAGCGGCAGGAGCCTATGTATTTATCGAAGTCCGGAAAATCGAACTGCAGGCGCTCCTTTGGTATCGTGCACATCATCTCCACCTCGAAGGAGGCGAAGCCCGGCGTATCCGCGATGTAGCTGCCGCTCTCAAGCTCATACAGCTCCACATGGCGCGTCGTGTGCTTGCCGCGGCCGAGCCGTTCGCTCACCTCGGCGGTCTGGATATTCGCGCCGGGTATCAGAGCGTTGAGTATGCTCGATTTGCCGACGCCGGAATTGCCCGTAAACGCGGATATCTTGCCGCACAGCAGGCCGCGCAGCTCGTCCATGCCCTCGCCCGTCACGGCGCTCGTGCGTATGACGGGGAAGCCCGCGGCGGTAAAGACGTCAAACAGCTCGTCTCCGGCATCGATGTCCGTTTTGTTCACGCAGATGACAAGCTCGCAATCGGCTTCCGCGGCGATGACCGAGACGCGGTCGATAAGGAACGGGTCAGTCACCGGATTGGTATTCGCCGCGACGAACACAAGCATATCGACGTTCGCTACCGCAGGGCGGATGAACCAGTTCCGCCGCGGCTCCACATGGTCGATGCGGCCTTTCCCGTTCGCGTCGAGACTGCAGCTGACCCTGTCGCCCACCAGCGGTGAAGTCCCGTCCAGCCGGAATTTGCCGCGCGCCTTGCATTCGAGCAGCTTTCCCTCGGTCTCAACATAATAAAACCCGCTCAGCGCCTTGACTATTACTCCGTCCGTCATGCCTTAGCCCTGCGGTCCGGAGGATACGGTGAGGTACACCTTCGTGTGCTCCGCCACGCTCTCGGAGGAGCTGATGCTCTGGTCGATGACCGTCCCCGCCTCATAGTCGCTCACGACGCGGTCGGAGCCGCCGTAGCTTAGATTGCTGCTCTCAATGCGGGATATCGCGCTGTCCTCCGTGCTGCCCACAAGGTTCGGCATGGAGACGTACTGTATCTCCGGTCCTGCGCTGACGGTGATATACACGGTCGAGCCGCTGCTCAGCTGCTCCCCTGCCACGGGGCTTGTAGCGATGACATAGTCCTTGGTGTAGCTGTCGGACGCGGCGTTTTCGATCTCGACATTGAAGCCCGCCGCGCGCAGATTGCGCATGGCATCGCGGTAATCTGTGTTCAGAACGTCCGGTACGCTCGTGAGGCTCACTCCGGCGTTCACGGTGAGGTCGACCTCGATACCGGACGGCGTGACCATCATGCTGCGCCCTGCCGCGGGTGACTGCGAGATGACGATGCCCGGCTCGACCGAATCGTCGGAGATGTATATGACATTGAACTTATACATCGAACTGAGCTCGGTGTTGTTGATTATCGACTCATAGTTGCTGCCTTCAAAGTTCGGCAGCGCGATCCTCTCCGCAGGAGAAAACACGTCCTTGAGCCAGAAGTTCCACAAAAACGCGAACAGTGCGACCGCGAGGACGAGCAGCCCGAAGGTGCCAGACATGAAGCTGACCACGTCCGAACGGCGGCGGCGCAGCCTATAGCGCTCTCTGGAAAGTTCCGTACTGGAGCGGACGGGCTTGACGTCCGGATTTTCATAGTCCGCGCTTTCCCCGTCTATCGTGACGGGCGTGTGGATAAAGGCTTCAAGATCGGACAGCAGCTCATTTGCCGACTGGTAGCGCTCGCTCAGCTCCGCGCTCATGGCCTTGAGCGTGATGCGCTCAAGCTCCAGCGGTATCTCCGGATTTTTCTCGTGCGGCGGCACGGGCTTTGCGTTCATATGCTGCACGGCGATCTCGCCGAGCGTATTGCCTGTAAACGGCAGGACGCCGGTGAGCATCTCGTACATCATAACGCCGAGAGAATAGATGTCGCTGCGCGCATCCGGGCATTCGCCGCGCGCCTGCTCGGGAGCGATATAATGTATCGAGCCTATCGCCTCGCCGTTATTCTCGTACACCTCGTTTTCAAGCGCGGCGATGCCGAAGTCGCCGACCTTGATGGTGCCGTCGCGCAGGAGCATAATGTTCTGGGGCTTGATGTCCCTGTGGATTATGCCGCGCTCATGCGCGTGCGCCAGCGCCTTGCTGATCTGCTTTGTGAAATGCACGACTTCCTTCCACGCGACCACGCCCTTGCGCTCTATATACTGCTTGAGCGTTATCCCATCCACCAGCTCCATGACTATGTATTCCACATTGTCATTATGGCTGACGTCATACACCGCGACAATATTCGGGTGGGAGAGCATGGCGACGGCGTGAGATTCCGTGCAGAAGCGGCGGCGGAACTCCTCGTCGGCAGCCATCTCGTCACGCATTATCTTCACCGCGACGTCGCGGTTCAGCCGGTGATCGAGCGCCCTGTAAACGATGGCCATGCCGCCCTCGCCGATGACCTCAAGTATCTCATACCGATCGTCGAGCATCTTTCCGATGTACTTATCGTTAGTATCCATTTAATTCTCCATTCAGTGCCCTTACTTCATCACTGCAACAACTGTGACGTTGTCCCGCGCGCCGCGCGACAGCGCCTCGTCCATAAGCTCCCTGCACAGCAGCTCCGGCTCGGGGAAGCGCATGGCGTATTCCAGCAGTTCCTGATCCGACAGGGTGTTCGACAGGCCGTCCGAGCAGAAGAGTATGCAGTCTCCGAGGCGCATAGAAAGCTCAAAGTAGTCAGACTCGACCTTTGCCTCGGAGCCGAGGGCGCGGGTTATGACGTTGCGCTGGGGATGAGTCTTTGCCTGCTCCTTCGTTATCGCGCCGAACTCCACCAGCTCTTCGACCAGAGAGTGATCGCGGGTTATCTGGTATATGCTGCTGCTTTTGCGCGAGATGTGATAGGCGCGGCTGTCTCCCACGTTTATAATATGGGCTTTTCCGCTGTTTTTGATAACACCGCCTACGATAGTCGTCCCCATGCCGTTGTACGCCTCGTCGAACTTGGAGTATTCATAGGATACCCCGTTTGCCTCGTCGCAGGCGCTCTGCAGCATGTCCTTATAATTCTGCACACGCTCCACGCGCGAGGTGAGCTTGCCGTACACGAAGTCAACAAAGGCCTTGTTTGAAAGCTGGCTTGCAAGCCCGCCTGCCTTCGCCCCGCCCATGCCGTCGCACAGGCCGACTATGAGGCAGTTTTTCGCCTCGCACTTCTCGATGATAAAGCTGTCCTGATTGTCTTTTCTGACTCTGCCCTTGTCGGTCAGTCCGAAACATTTCATTCTCTGTTCAACCCCTCTTCACGGGTCTGCATTTTTCTGCGGAGCTGTCCGCAGGAGGCGTCCACATCGCCGCCGAGCTTGCGCCGCACGGTGACATTCACGCCCTCGTCCTCAAGAATTTTTATAAACGCCTTCATATGTCCCGCCGTTGAGGGGGCAAACTGGCGCTCTTCAACATGGTTGAGCGGTATAAGGTTCACATGCGCGCACACCGCCTTCGCGCGCTTTGCGAGCAGGCTGGCGTGATACTCGGTGTCGTTCACGCCGTCTATCATCGCGTATTCAAAGGATATGCGCCGTCCGGTCCTGTCATAATAGCGGCGGCAGCAGCGCATAAGCTCCTCCACGCCGCGCCCGCGGTTCGCGGGCATGATCTTCGACCTTGTCTCATCGTCCGGCGCATGCAGCGAGACAGACAGCGTGAGCTGCAGGTCACGCTCGGCCAGCGCGTCGAACTTCTCTGTGATACCGCAGGTGGACAGCGATATGTGCCGCATGCCGATATTCATCCCCTGCGGATGGTTCACAAGCTCCAGAAAACGCATGACGTTATCGAAATTATCCAGCGGCTCGCCGATGCCCATAAGGACGATATTAGATATCGGCTTGCCGGAATCCAGCTGTGAAAACAGCACCTCGTCCAGCATCTCCGACGGCTCGAGGCAGCGGACAAGGCCGCCTATGGTCGAGGCGCAGAATGCGCAGCCCTGACGGCAGCCGACCTGCGAGGAGATACACACGGTGTTGCCGTGCTTATAGCTCATCACGACCGTCTCCACGGCGTTGCCGTCGCGCAGCTCCCAGAGATATTTTATTGTCCCGTCAAGCTTTGAGACCTGCTTGCTGAGCACCTTCGGCTCGTACAGTTCATAGCCATCGCGCAGCTTTTCTCTCAGCGCCTTCGGGAGGTTCGACATCTTGTCAAAATCACGTACGCCCTCCGAGAGCCACTTGAATATCTGGCCTGCCCTGTATTTTGGCTCGCCCAGCCCCGCAAGCTCCGATTCCAGCTCCGTCGGGAGCATGGATAGTATATCCTTCTTCATCATTTTATCCTTCTAAGCTTTGCCGCAAAAAATCCGTCCGTACCGTCCACATTCGGCCAGAAGCAGTGCATCCCGCTCGGCTCCGATACGCCGCCTACATTGAAGCCCTCAGGCGCAAATTCGCCGTCATCGGCAAGAAACGCGTTCACAACATCCTCGTTTTCGGCGCGCAGCACCGTACATGTCGAATACAGCAACACCCCGTCTCTCTTTACATAGGCGGAGAGATTATCCAGAATGTCACGCTGTATCGCCGGAAGCGCGGATATCTCCGCCTCCGTCTTACCGCGTATCTCCGGCTTCTTCGCAATGACACCGAGCCCCGAGCACGGCACGTCGGCAATCACAACGTCGAAGCTATTCTCAAGCGCCGCGTCACGCCTGCGCGCGTCCATCACGGCGGTCTTGATGATATCTATGCCGAGCCGCTCCGCGCCCGCGGAGATGAGCTTCAGCTTCTTTTCATGTATATCGCAGGAGAGGATGTTCCCCTTCCCCTGCATTCTTATCGCGGCGGCAAAGGATTTTCCGCCGGGTGCGGAGCACGCGTCCAGCACGGTCATCCCCTGCTCCGGCGCAGCGATTTCCGCCGCGGTGCGCGCCGCGCGATCCTGCACGTAAAACAGCCCCTCCGCGAAGCCCGGAAGCTCCGCAACGTTCCCGCCGGATAGCACGAAACAGCCGCTAAGCCGCTCGTCGTACTCGAAGTCTATCCCCGCGCGGAGAAGTGCGCGGCGGTAATCCTCCGGAGAGATCTTCAGCGTGTTTACCTGTATCGTAAGCGGCGCGGGGCGGTTATTGCAGGCGAGGAAAGCCTCGGCAAAATCATACCCGCGTTCGCTGATAATGCGCGATGCAAGCCACTCGGGGTGGCTGTATTTTATGCTGAGATATTCCGCGCCGCCCTCGCTGGGGATATCCGGCAGAGTTCCGGCGCTCTTGTTCTCTGCAATCCTGCGCAGAACGGCGTTTGCAAGCCCTGACGCACGCGACATACCGCATTTCCTGCACAGTGCGACCGACTCATTCACAGCCGCACGGGCGGGTATGCGGTCAAGGAACAGTATCTGATACACGCCAAGCATCAGGATATCATGCAGCTTCGGCTCCAGACGCTTCGGCTCGGTGCTGCAATAGCAGCCTATATAGTAGTCGCATAGCAGCGAGTTCTGCAGCACGCCGAGGCACAGCCGCGCAGCGAGCGCCGCCTCGCGCCGGTCAAGCGCATATTTTTTTATTATGCCGTCTATGCTGCTTCCGGACCACGCACCGTCTCTGCGGCAGCGCTCCAGCGCCGTAAGCGCCGCTTCCCTAGCGGTCATCAAGCTATCATCCTTTGACCTTTATATTGTGCCCGCGCAGGAAATCCGCCGCCTTCATGCGCTTCTTTCCAGGCGCCTGAAGCTCGGTTATCAGTAGGGTCTCCCCGTCCGCGCAGGCGATCTCAATGCCGTTTTTATCGGCTCCAACGACCATTCCCGGCTCCGCGGAGCATTTGTTATTGGTGTATTCCGCGCCGAACACGCGGTACACCGTGCCGTCCAGCTCCATCGTCGCCACCGGCCACGGCTGAAGCCCATATATGTGCTTGAGCACCATGCGCGGGGTGTTGTTCCAGTCTATCGGGCAGATTGACTTGTCGAGCATACCGACGTAGGTCGCCTGCGAATGATCCTGCGGGGTGCGCGGCGCCGTGCCGCTCTCGATATCGTCAAGCGTTTTGATCAGCAGCTCCGCGCCCATGTCCATGAGCCGGTCGAACAGCTCGCCCGCCGTCTCATATTCACCTATCTCGGTCTCGGCCTTATATATCACGTCTCCGGCATCCATGTCGTGGGCAAGGTACATCGTCGTTACGCCGGTGATCTTATCGCCGTTGAGGACGGACCACTGTATCGGCGCGGCTCCGCGGTACTTCGGCAGAAGCGAGCCGTGCACGTTTATCGCCCCGTACTCCGGCACCGCCAGAATATCGTCCGGCAGGATGCGCCCGTAGGCCACGACGACGAGAATATCCGGCTCCAGCGCCTTTATCATCTCAAGCGCCGTCCCGTCGCGCATCTTGACCGGCTGGTAGACCGGTATTCCGTTTTCGAGCGCCAGCACCTTTACAGGCGAAGCCGCAAGCTCCATCCCGCGCCCCTTGGTCTTATCGGGCTGGGTGAAAACGCCGACGACGTCGCGCTTTTCATCTATAAGCTTTTTCAGCGAGGCCGCCGCGAAGTCCGGCGTCCCCATAAAAACTATCCGCATTTTAATATTCTCCGCTCTGAAGCTCCTCTTCGGTGAGCATGCGCTCGGCCTTGGAGGTGAAAACTATGCCCTCGAGATGGTCTATCTCATGGCAGAAGCAGCGTGCGGTCAGCCCGTCGCCCTCCACCTCGAACCATTCGCCGAAGCGGTTCTGCGCGCGCACCTTGACGTGCATCGGGCGCTTGACAAGGCCGAATTCTCCTGGCACGCTCAGGCAGCCCTCGGCTCCCTCCTGCTCGCCGGACGCCTCGATTATCTCAGGGTTTATAAGCTCTATGATATACTCGTCCTCATCCTCCGGCACGTTGGTCTCAAGCACGATCACCGCGCGGCGCAGCACGCCAACCTGCGGCGCGGCAAGGCCGACGCCGTTCGCGGTCGAGAGCGTGTCGATCATATCGTCAAGCAGCTGATGCAGACGGGGGTTGAACTCCGTTACGGGGCGGGATTTCTTATAAAGCCCCGGCTGTTCCTTTGTCAAAATATTTCTCTGTGCCATAGCTATCCTCAATCTGTCGGGGCGTTGTCCGCGTATACGGTGACGCCTCTGAATTTTTTGTCTCTGCCGCACTCGATCACCATCTCCGACAGTGCCCGTCGGATCCACGCGTTCGACTCGCAGCAGACATTTATTCTGTATCTGTATCTGTTATTGACCCTGACTACCGGCAGCGGCGCGGGGCCAAGAATATCTATCTCCGGTTTGCCGCTGCATATGTTCCTCAGCCACTCGCTGAGATACGCGCAGCATTTTTCCACCTGCTCCTCGTCAACGCCCGTCACGGTCAGGGAGAATATATTTTTGAACGGCGGTGCGTTCTGCAGGCGGCGCAGCTCTATCTCGGACTCGAAGAACGATTCGTAGTCCTGATCTGCCGCGTACCTGATCGTCTCGTTTTCAGGCGTAAAGGTCTGTATAACGGCTCTTCCGGGCTTGTCTCCCCTGCCGCTGCGGCCGACGACCTGAGTTATCAGAGAAAATGTCCTCTCCCCTGCGCGGTAATCGCCCGCGTACAGGCTCTGATCGGCCGAGATGACGCCGACCAGCGTCACGTTCGGGAAGTTCAGCCCCTTGGTGACCATCTGCGTGCCCACCATTATGGGTATATTTTCGTTTCTGAAGCTCTCAAACAGCTTCTCATGCGAGCCCGCCGGCGCTACCGTATCCGTATCTACGCGCATCACCGGCGTATCCGGAAACAGCTCGTGCAGCTGTTGCTCGACGTTCTGCGTCCCCGTGCCGATGAAGCACAGCTCGCCGCCGCATTCGGGGCACGCGCTGTCCACGCGCTGCACATATCCGCAGTAGTGGCACATCAGGCGCTTGTTTGCGCTGTGATATGTGAGCGAAACGCTGCACCGTGGGCATCTGTAAGTATAGCCGCAATCTCCGCAGCTTATCAGCTTATGTGCGCCGCGGCGGTTAATGAACAGTATGCTCTGCTCGCCGCGCTCGATATTCTGCTGAAGCTCATCCCGCAGGAAGCCGCTTATATCGCTGTCGTTCCCGCGGCGAAGCTCGCGCTTCATGTCAACTATCTTCACTTCGGGAAGCCGCATATCGTTATAGCGGTTTTTCAGCGTGAAGAACGCGTACCGCCCGATGCGCGCGTTATAGCGCGTACAGACGTCAGGCGTGGCGGAGCCGAGCAGCAGCAGACAGTTATTCTGCGCGCAGCGGAACTTTGCAACGTCGCGCGCGTCATACCGTGGATTGTTCTCGGACTTATAAGTCTCTTCCTGCTCCTCGTCTATTATGACCGCGCCCAGATCGCGGAGCGGCGCGAAAACCGCGCTGCGTGTGCCGATAACGACCCGCGCTTTGCCGTTTTTAACGCGCTTCCATTCGTCGTACCTCTCGGCGGGCGAAAGGCTACTGTGCATGACGGCGACATCGTCCCCGAAATGCGACGAGAATGTGCGGAGCATCTGCGGCGTCAGCGCGATCTCCGGCACCAGCAGCAGCGCCGTTTTCCCTCGGCGGAGGCATGAGTCGATAAGGTGGATATAGACGCTGGTCTTTCCGCTGCCGGTCACGCCGAGCAGCAGCGCCGCACCGGCCTTGCCGCTCGCGGCAAGCACATCTATGCCCTTGAACACCTCGCTCTGCTCTTCGCTCAGCTCCGGCATCGGCTCCGTATCGCCGAGATGCAGCTCCGGACGGCGGTATACCTCGCGCTCATAGGTCTCGGCCAGCCCCGCCTTTATAAGCGCGGAGAACGACTGTCTCGACGCGCCAGTATAGGTCAGCAGGTCACGGCTCGGCAGCGCCTCGAATGCGCACAGCATTTCCAGCAGCGCCGCCTGTTTCGGCGACCTGAGTCGCCTCGACTCCGCGATCGCTGCGGCATCCTCCGACGGTATCGCAAGCCTGACCATTTCGACGGTCTTGTCGTTCACGCGGCGTTTCCCGTCGTCCGTGAACCAGAGCCCCGCCGGCAGCATCGCCTTCACGGCGTCATACACGGTGCAGAAGAATCTGTCGCGGATGAAGAACGCGAGCTTTATCATTTCCTCGTCCAGTACCGGTGCGGGGTCGAGCACGGAATCTATGCATTTTAGATTTTCCCGCTCGCTCTTATCCGCAACCGAGAGGATAACTCCCTCACAGCGCCGGTTGCCTTTGCCGAACGGCAGGCTCACCCGCGTCCCCGGAAGCGCAGCGTCCCGCAGCGCTTCTGGCACAAGATAGTCAAAGGGACGGTCAATGCTGTATGTAGCGGCAGAAACCGCGATTTTTGCCATGCGCATCGGCATTGAGATCGTCCCCCATGATGATTATTTCTTTATTTTGAGCTTGCCCGTATAGACCTCGTCAATGGCGATGGAGACGGGCTTCTTCTCCAGCGGTATCTGCTTCTCCTCGGCCTCCGCGGAGATGGCGCGTGCTCTGCGCGCGATGAGGTTAACAAGCTGGTAACGGCTGCCGACCTTGCTGGTCAGTTCGGCCATGGGGGGATAAAGCATCATAATAATTACTCCATTCCGCCGCATATGCGGCACTAAAATTTTTATATTACTCTTCTATCGCTTCGCGCAGAAAATGCATTCTGCCCTCGGCCTTGCAGCGCTCTGCAAGCATGATCGCCGCCAGCTCCTTGGCCGCGCGGTCGGGATCGTCGTTTATGATTATATAGTCGTAGAAGTCGGCCTCGGCGTACTCCTGACGCGCGCGGATGAGCCGCGCTTCGATGGCGCGCTCGGTGTCCGTGCCTCTGCCGACAAGACGGCGGCGGAGCTCAGCGAGGGAGGGCGGGATGATGAATATCTTCACGGCATCCGGCTTTTTCTCGTTTATCTGGCGCGCGCCCTGGACCTCGATGTCAAGCAGCACGTCAAGCCCGGAATCCAGCTTGTCCTCAACGAACTTTCTCGGCGTTCCGTAGGAATTTGCAACATAGGTCGCATGCTCCAGAAGCTCGTCATTCTCTACCATTTCCTTGAACCGGTCAAGGTCAACAAAGAAATACTCGCGCCCATCTACCTCGTTCGGACGGGGCTTGCGCGTGGTCACGGAAGTGGAGAAGCACACATCGTCGCGCCCCTCTATTGCCTTGAACACCACCGTGCTCTTGCCCGCGCCGGAAGGCCCTGAAATAACAAACAGTCTGCCCTTTTCCTTCATCTTAGTCTCCATCCTCCTGTTCAGTCTTTTCTGCAAATCGCTCTGCTATCGCGTCAGCCGGCAGCGCAGACAAAACCACGTTGCCGCTGTCCATGATTATAACGGATCTTGTGCTCCTGCCGAAGGACGCGTCTATCAAAAGTCCCTTTTCCCGCACGTCCTGCACCATGCGCTTTATCGGTGCGGACTCGGGGCTGACTATCGATATGATCCGTCCGGCGGAGACGAGATTGCCGAAGCCTATGTTTATCAGCCTCATCGCAGTTCCTCACTCAATGTTCTGGATCTGCTCGCGTATCTTCTCGATCTCGGACTTGAGATCGACCACGACATGTGCGATGTCGGCGTTCTGGCACTTGGAGCCGATGGTGTTCGCCTCGCGGTTGAACTCCTGGATGAGAAAATCTATCTTGCGGCCGGTCGCGTTGCTGCCGTTTATCATGGTGCTCAGCTGAGCCATGTGGCTGCGCAGACGCACGGTCTCCTCGTCAACGGCGATGCGGTCGGCGAAGATCGCGGCCTCGGCGATTATACGGTTCTCGTCTATGCCGGCGGTACCCAGCACCTCGGCCATCTTCTGCTCAAGGCGGCGGCGATATTCAAGCACCGTGTTCGGTGCTTCATGCTCGACCCGCGAGACGAGGGAATCTATCGTTGCGAGTCTGGAGAGCACATCGTCCCGCAGCTTCTCGCCCTCGCGCAGACGCATCGCGTCAAAATCGCACAGCGCCTGCTCCGCGACGGCGCAGATGCCGGCGGATATCGCCTCCGCGTCCACCTCCTTCTTCTCTACGGACAGCACGTCCGGAAAGCGGCTGACGCTCATCGCTGTGGCGTCGTTCGGGAGCTTATGCTCCTCGGCGATATGCTCTATCGCCTCAAGATAGCCGCGCAGGAGCGGCTCGTTGATGCGCACGGTCATATCGTCCGCCATTGAGGAATCGACCGTGACGAACACGTCTACCTTGCCGCGGCTGATATGCTGCTGCACCAGAGACTTGACCGCGCTCTCCGCAAATAGAAAGCTGCGCGGCATACGCACCGCCGCGTCAAGAAATTTGTTGTTCACGCTCTTCAGCTCAACGCTTATTTCAAGTCCTTCGACAGTGCCCTTGGCGCTGCCATAACCCGTCATGCTCTTGATCATTTACTCGATTCCTCCGGCTTACTCTTCTATTGAAATTATCGCAAAGCTTATTTTATCCTTATTGCCGCGCTTTTTGTACCACAGTACCAGCAGCGCCGCGCTCACGGCGAGCGCCGCAAAGCTCACCGCGATGCACACGCCCTCGCCCGCGCCCAATGCCGCGGCTATGGCATAGCCGAGCAGGAAGAGGACTATCGGCATGATGTACACCATCAGTATCGCCTTATATACCTTCGAGGACTTGCTCTCGATGACGACCTTCTGCCCCGGCCTTGCGCCGATGCGGTTATCCGCCGTGACCTTCAGCTCGTTCTGGAACACGCAGCTCTCGCAATTCCCGCAATTGCTGCCGCAGGCCGTCGATCGCTTGACCGCGACTTCTGCGAGAGAATTATGAAAAGTTCTTGTTACAACCGCGTCCTGAGTCATTTCTACGCCTTTCTTATTTCAACCGACATCGTTACATCGCCTATCGCGCCGACGTCGTCATATCCGGCAACATACACCTTGACCGGCACCATATAGGTTCCGGACGACTCCTTGAAGTCCTTCAGATCCGCCACGGCGCGTATATTCTCGCTCTGTATCGCGTCGAGCTGCTCCTTCGTGCCGCGCAGCGTGACCGTCAGGCTCTCGGTGATTATCGTGGACTTATAGCCCTCGGTGTCATTTATGCAGGAGAGGTTCGTGACCGTGAAGTCTCTCGTCTCAAGGCCGATGATCTCCACCGTGACCTTCGCCTCCGTTATACCGGTGAGGTTCCTGACCTCGTTATCTAGCACGATGCTGTACGTATTCTGGAACGCATCCGCGAAGTCCGTGAGGTCAATCGTACCTAGAACTATCTTGTTCATGCCCGCGAGTATCGAGGTGTCGCCCGCGAGAGTTATGGAGGACGGCTCGATTTTTATGACGGTGTTCGCCGAGGTCGCGCCCGCGCCCTCGATGGTATCGACCGTGAGCGGGACTTCCTTGACCATAAGGAGCGGCAGCGTTGCCTTTACGGTATCGGTCGAGCAGGTGATGCCCGTGGTGGAGCACTCGTCGCCGTTGGAATCCATCAGGGTGTAGCCGGTATCGACGGAGTAGGTGCTGGTGATGCCGTCCTCGCCGAAAGTGACCCAGGCGTACGAGACGCTGTTGATATAGACCTCGGGGCCTGTTATCGTTATCGTGGACGGCTCGAACACCGGCATCTCAGCGGTGTAGCCGTCGGCCGGCTGCGCGTCAAAGGTGCCGCGCACCGGTATCGTGCGGGAGGTCTGCTGCGAGGCCATGAAGTTCACGGTCTCCGGAGTTTTCCTCGTCACGGTTATGTTTTTCTTGTCCGTCCCGTCCGGGAACACGACGTCGTAGGTCTGCGAGGTGTAGGCCGCCTGGGTCAGGCGGCTGACATCGACCTGCGCGATAAGATCGCCGGAATCCAGCCCGCCGATTATGCGCCGCGGCCCCGTGACCTCGACGGTGACGGAGTTGGTGTCAAGATCGGTGATGACCATATTGCGCGAATTGCGCAGCTCGTCCTCTCCGACCAGCTCCACGCGGACGCCGCGGAAGATCTTCGTCATCTCTTCGGCATCGGTACTGCTGAAGTATACCCACATCGCAAGCGCTGCGAGGAAGGAGACGATCATCCAGAACAGACGGCTGTCATACAGTTTTCTCATCGGGCTTGTCTTCTTCATATTTTTTCACCTTGAAGAACTTCTTGAAATAGTTTGCGAAGCCGTGCTTCGAGCTTTCATCCTCGTCCGAGATAAGCTCGGAACGCAGAAGCTTCTCGAAAACGGAGGCCGTAAGATGGCGCTTGAGCATACCTTCTATTGCAACGGAGACGGAGCCGGTCTCTTCCGAGACTATGACGACCACCGCGTCCGACTGCTCGCTCAGGCCGATGCCGGCTCTGTGCCTCATGCCGAGATCCTTGCTGAGGTTCGTGCTCTTTGTGAGCGGGAGGACGCATCCCGCGGCGGCTATCCTGCCGTCGCGGATTATGACCGCGCCGTCATGCAGAGGAGCTTTGTTGTAAAACAGGTTCTTCAGCAGCTCCGCCGTAGTATCGGAATTTATGATGGTGCCGGTGCTCATAATGTCATTGAGCTTGACCTTGCGCTCAAAGATTATGAGCGCGCCGGTGCGGGAGGCGGACATCTCGGTACATGCAAGCACCGTCTGCGCGATGGCCTGCTCCGTTGCGGAGCTTGCGACCGCGTGCCCTGACGAGAAGCTGCTGCCCATGCGCTCCAGCACACGCCGCAGCTCCGGCTGGAACAGGATCAGAAGCGCTATCAGGCCCAGCTCGACCGCCCGCTTCAGGAGCGAATTGATCATCGTGAGCTTGAAGATATCCGACAGCCACAGCGCGACGAGTATCAGGATCAGACCCTTGGCCAGATTGTACGAATTCGTGCGCCGGACGAACCATATCGCTTTATATATCAGGAACGTGACTATCAGGATATCGACCGCGTCCGAGATGCGGATCGTCGCCAGATAGTTTCCTGCCCATGAGAGAGCGCTGCTTATGACTTCCATAGGAGATTACCCCGTTCATTTATCCAAATGCCCGCGCGGCACAGCGTGCCGACACGAAGCCTATTATATTTATCAATGTATTATAAATCATCCGCGGCAAAAACGCAAACATTATTAAGAAAGTTTTATACTTATTTCATACATCAGTTCGCAGACTCTGTCTATTTCCTCCGGTGTGACGAAGGGCGAAAAGCTGAAGCGCAGCGTGCCGGTGTCGAGGGTTCCCGCGGTGCGGTGGGCGAAGGGCGCGCAGTGCAGGCCGGAGCGGGTGCACACGCCATGCTCGGAGAGCAGACGCGCCAGCGTTTCGCAGTCCGTGCCCGCTATCCTCACTGAAAGGACGCCGGACTGAAGCTCTTTGTTCCCATAAAACAGCTCCACTCCGCGGACATCCGACAGGCCGCGTATCATGCGCGCCAGCAGGGCGCGCTCGTGCGCGAGTATCGCGTCCGTCCCGATCTCGGAGACGTATTTTATTCCGGCCAGCAGCCCCGCGACGCCGCAGACATTATGCGTCCCCGCCTCGAGCCGGTCAGGCAGGTAATCCGGCATGGTCTGGGAGATACTGTCCGAACCAGAACCGCCGCTCATCAGCGGCAAGGCGTCCGCGCCGCACAGCAGTATGCCCGTTCCCTGCGGGCCGAACAGCCCCTTATGCCCCGGCATGGCGACGAACGCCGCGCCCAGCCGCGCGAAGTCCACGTCCAGCACTCCCGCCGACTGCGACGCGTCCACTATCAGCGGCACGCCAGCCCTGCGGCACAGCGCCGCGATCTCATAGACCGGCAGGATATAGCCAAAGGCGTTTGACACGTGCGTACATACGACGGCGTCGGCGCGGCGGAGCTTCTCGTCAAACTCACTGAGCGTATTCTCCTCGTCGAAAAGACGGCTTCCGGCCACGGTTATATCGTCCGTCAGCATTCTGAGCGGCCTTGTGACGCTGTTGTGCTCAAAGCCGGAGACGAGCACGCGGCTCCCCGGCTTCACGACGGAGCGTATCGCAATATTGAGCGCGTGGGTAGCATTCATGGTGAACACCACGTTCTCCGCGTCCGCGACCTTGAACAGCCGCGCCGCGGCCTCGCGGCACTCAAACACGGTCTCCGCCGCGCGCATGGCCGGAGCGTGCGCCCCGCGGCCCGGGCTTGCCATGCTCCGCATCGCGTTCACGACGGCATTCTCAACGCTCACCGGCTTTATCAGGCTTGTCGCCGCGTTATCAAGATATATCATCGCGCAAGCTCCTTATATTCCCCGCCGTCGGCGCGGCTGAATATCTTGCCGCTTATCAGGCCGCTGCTGCGAAGCAGGCCGAGTGCGGCGTCAAAATTCCGGTACAGGCTCACCGCGTAGCCGCAGCCGCTGCTGCTCAGCCCCTGCGGAGCCTTGACCACCGCAGCCGTTATGCCGGAGCGCTCCAGAAGCTTCACGCTCTTCTGCGCGTAAGTGAGCGAACGGCACATCAACAAATACTGCGTCATCACTTTCTCCCCTCTGCCGCGTCTCCCGACGGCAAATATTTCAGCGCAGCGGCAGGGCATATACGCAAAAGATCTGCAAGGCCAACTGCCTGCAGATCTTTTGATGCACCGTCCACATGGCTCTCACTACATGATATGCAGCGGGTGCGGGCTGGTGATGTTATTTAATTAAAACAACGGCGTGCGCGGCGATGCCCTCGCCGCTGCCGGTAAAGCCAAGCCCCTCTTCGGTGGTGGCCTTGACGCTTATAAGCTCCGCCGGTACGGACATCGCCTCCGCGATGTTCGCGCGCATGGCGGGTATATGCGGCACGAGCTTCGGCCGCTGGGCAAGCACGGTGCAGTCGGCATTGCACAGCTCATAGCCCGCCTCGCGCAGGCGGCGCATCACCTCGCGCAGCAGAACCAGACTGTCCGCACCGAGATAGCGCTCGTCATTATCCGGAAAGAGCTTGCCGATGTCGCCCATCGCGGCCGCGCCGAGCAGCGCATCCATCAGCGCGTGGACAAGCACGTCCGCGTCCGAGTGTCCGAGCAGCCCCTTCTCATACGGGATATCCACCCCGCCGAGTATCAGCTTTCTGTCCGGAACGAGCCGGTGAACATCATAGCCATGTCCTATCCGCATATTCGTCTCCTCTGTCTCTCAGGATCGCTTCGGCGAGCATCACGTCGTTCGGCGTGGTGAGCTTGATGTTGTTCGGGTCGCCCTCGACGGCCTTGACCTTCACGCCCATCAGCTCTATTGCGGAGCAGTCGTCCGTTATCGGCAGCGCCTTGGCCGCCGCCACGGTCAGCGCGCCCTTTATAAGATCCGCGTCAAAAACCTGCGGCGTCTGCACGCGCATTATGCACTCCCTGTCGAGCGTTGCGATGACCCGCTCGTCCTCGACATTCTTCAGCGTATCGACGCTGGGAATGGCGGGCACGGCGGCGAGATAGTCGCGCGCGGCGTACACCGCGCGGGATATGACATCCTGCGTCACGAGCGGGCGCGCGCCGTCATGTATCGCGATGAGCTTCGTCCCGCACGAGAGCTCCGACACTCCGGCGAGCGCGGATTCCATGCGCGAGGTTCCGCCGCGGATGACCTTTTTCGCCTTGGTCACGCCGTATTTCTTGCAGATGTCGGCGACGTCCATTATCTTTTCCATGCGCGTCACGACGATTATTTCGTCCACCAGCGGCGACTGCTGGAACGCGAGCAGCGTTCTGGCAAGCACCGGAACGTGGCACAGCTCCATCATAAGCTTATCCCCGCCCATGCGGAGCGAGCTTCCCGCCGCGACTATGACGACGGCGCAGTGCGGCGTATTGTCTTTTTTCTTAAAAAGCTTTGAAAGCAGCATGGCACGCACCCCTTTTCAAACAGTATGAAAACTCTTTATCCCTTGAGCTGGCGCTTTCTGAAGAAGTTCATCATGCCGTCCTGCATATCGTCCAGATGGCCGAGCATCTTGCCCGCGCCGTATGCCGCGCAGGAGACGGCGTCGTCCACAACGCTTGTGCGGATGCCGGTGCTGCGCTCGATAAGGCGGTCGATGCCGTAGATCAGGCTGCCGCCGCCGGACATGATGATGCCGTTGGTGTCCAGATCGCCGACGAGCTGGGGCGGGGTGCGCTCCAGAACGGTGTGGATAGCCTCAAGTATGCTGTTCATCGGCTCGACAAAGGCCTCAATAAGCTCGTTTGAGCTGACCTGAACGGTCTTGGGCAGGCCGTTTGTCAGGCTGCGGCCCTTGACCTCCTCGACTCCGACGTCCGGACGCTGGATGATGCAGCCGATGCTGCGCTTCAGCTCCTCCGCCGCGCCAAGGCCGATGAGCATATTGTGCTTGCGGCGGATATACTTCACTATCGCCTCGTCAAAGCTCGCTCCCGCGACCTTTATCGACTCGCACTCAACGACGCCGCCGACGGAGATTATAGCGATCTCGGTCGTGCCGCCGCCGATGTCTATGACCATGTGGCCGTCTGCCTTCGAGATATCAACACCCGCGCCCAGCGCGGTGGCGACGGCGGTCTCAAGCAGGTAGACTCTTCTGCCGCCCGCCTCTATCGCGGCGTCGATCATCGCGCGCTCCTCGACGCCGGTGATGCTGCTCGGCACGCAGACAAGAATTCTCGGCTTAAGAAGGCTGAAGGAGGTTATGCGGCTGACGAGTTCACGCAGCATCTGCGCGCTTATCTCATAGTCGGATATGACGCCCGCGCTTATCGGATGTATTGCGACGATGTTCGCCGGAGTGCGGCCGAGCATCTTCTGCGCGTCCTGACCGATCTTCAGTATCTTGCCGCTGAACTTATCCACAGCGACAACTGTCGGCTCACGCGCGACGACGCCCTTCCCCTGCTCGAACAGCAGCGTGGAGGACGTGCCCATATCGACCGCGATATTTCTTTCAAAATCAAGCATTTGCTTCACCTCATACTAAGCTCTTTTTCTTGCAAGCGTGGCCGCCGTGACGGAGGCCGCTCCGCATTTTGTAAGCACCCCGGCACACTCCGCGAGAGTCGCACCGGTGGTGACGATATCGTCAATTATCAGGACGTGCCGCCCTTTTATCAGTTCCGCATCGCACGGCGAATAGACGCCGGAGACGTTTCTTTTCCGCTCGGCCGCGCCGCCAGTCAGGGACTGTGCGCGGATGTTGCGCGTTTTCGTGAGCAGCTGCACGCACTCAACGCCCATAAGTTTTGCCGTCTCTTCGGCGATGAGCCGAGCCTGATCGTACCCGCGCCTGCGCAGGCGCTTCGCGTTCAGCGGCACCCATGTAATAATATCGCAGGAAACTGCGCGTTCGTCAATAGTCTTTACAAGAAATTCCGCATAAATATCGCAATAAGCCCGCACTCCGCCGAATTTATAGCGCAGAAGCGACTGTCTGATGTCGCCCTCGTAATAAAACGGCGAGACGCATTTCACGATATGCGGCAGCTTCTGCTCCGCCGCCGCGCCGCGCGCGTACGGCAGCGACTTAATGCACCGCGGGCACACCCGCTGCTCCCTGCCCTCCGTCAGCCGGTGGCAGAAGGCGCACTTTGTCGGGAACAGCAGCTCAAGTATCGCGCCGCCTATGCTCATTCGACGCCGCACAGCTTGCGAAGCCGTACCCTCAGCGCCGTATAGCGTTTCGACTGGCGGTAATTATCTATCATCTGGTGCGCGGTCTGATCGTCTCCCACAAGTATGAGCAGCTCGCGCGCCCTCGTGACCGCAGTATAGAACACGTCGCGCGTCATGAGCATCTGGGACGCCTGCCCCAGCGCGAGTATCACGGCGCGGTATTCGCTGCCCTGCGCCTTATGTACCGTCATCGCCCACGCGTGCTCAAGCTCCAGCAGAGAGTCGAAGCCGTAGCCCGCGATGCGGCCGTCAAAGCTGACGACGATGCCCTCGTTTTCAAGATCGACCGAGGTGATCACGCCGATGTCGCCGTTGAAGATGCCGGTACCGGCAGAGCGGTTATCCTCCGTGCGCCACATTATGTCGTAGTTATTCTTTATCTGCATCACGCGGTCGCCCTTGCGGAAGATGACGTCGCCGAAGGCTTTCTCCGGCTTGTCCTTCGCAGGCGGGTTCAGCGCCGCCTGAAGGTGCCGGTTGAGGTTGACGGTGCCAAGCTCGCCCTTCCTCGTCGGCGAGAGGACCTGTATGTCCTCGGGCGGGATATGCATCTTGTTCGGCAGGCGCGTGGTGCACAGCTCCGTTATAGTCTCGACAGAGCTTGCCGCCTGTAAACGCCGCAGACGGAAAAAATCTCCCGCGTTCTCGGCGAAATCGGGGTGCTCGCCGCGGTTTATCATGTGGGCGTTGCGAACTATGCGGCTGCCGCCGTTCTGGCGGAATATCTCCGTCAGGCGCACCGTCGGCACGACGCCGCTGCGGATTATCGCGGAGAACACGTTGCCTGGGCCGACCGACGGGAGCTGATCCGCGTCGCCGACCAGAATGAGCCGCGCGTCCGGCGGGAGCGCCGAGAGCAGCGCGTTCATAAGTATTATGTCAACCATTGAGCACTCGTCGAGTATCACCGCGTCGCAGTCGAGCCTGTCGGACTCGCACTTTGTGAACACGACCGAGTCGCCCGTGTCGTCAAACTTCGCTTCGAGCAGGCGGTGTATCGTCGAGGCGTCCTGTCCGGTAAGCTCGGCCATACGCTTCGCAGCGCGCCCCGTCGGCGCGGTGAGCAGCGTTTTCATGCCCAGCTCGTCGAACATCGCGAGCACGGCGCGGATCGACGTCGTCTTGCCGGTGCCGGGGCCGCCCGTGAGGACTACCACCTGATTTTTCAGCGCAAGCTCCAGAACCTGCTTCTGAAGCGGCGCGTAGCTTATATGCTGGCTTTTTTCAAGCTTGGCGATTATCTTGTTTATATCCGCCTTGTCGCCGAAGCTGCGGCGGCACATCCGCGCGAGTATCTCCGCGGCGTTAGTCTCCGCCTCGTAAAGCTCCGGAAGATAGCAGGCGTTGCGGCCGGCGATGAACTCATAGCGTATCTGCCCGCCGGAGATGAGCGTTTCGATGTTCTCGTCCACGTCCTCCGGCTCGACGCCGATGAGCTTCGCCGTCGCCGCGGCGAGCTGTTCGCGCGGGATGAAGCAGTGGCCGTTGCCGGAATTATGCTGAAGCTCAAAAATTATCGCGGCGCAGATGCGGTTTGCGCTGTACCCGTCGATACCCATCTCAAGGGCGAGCCGGTCGGCCTCCGCGAAGCTGCCGCCGATATGCACGGAGGCGAGGATATACGGGTTATCGCGCAGCAGCTCAAGCGCCTCGGCGCCGTAATATTTATACATGCGCATGGCAAGTATCGGGCGCAGGCCGAACGAGCACACGAACTCCATGAGTCTGCGTATCCCAGCCTGCTGGCGGAAGCTTTTCGAAAGCTGCTCCGCCTTCGCCGCGCTTATGCCCTTTATCTCCGCCAGCTTCTGCGGCGCGTTTTCGAGCACGTCCAGCGTCTTATCGCCGAATTTGTTGACAATGAGCGCCGCCGTCGCGGGGCCGATGCCGCGCACGGCTCCGCCCGCGAGATATTCATAGATCGCGGGCGCGGTGCTCGGCAGCATACGCTGCGAAAACTCGGCCTTGAACTGCCTGCCGTGGACGCTGTGCGACACCCAGTTGCCGCTGACGATCATGGATTCGCCGGGCGCGGCATACGGGAAGCAGCCGACGACCGTCACTCCCTCGCCGTTTTCGTCTCTCAGGCGCAGCACGGTGTAGCCGTTCTCTTCATTTTTATAAATCACGGAATCGACCGTGCCGGACAGCTCTAGCAGTTCGTTTTCATCCATTCGGGCAGCTCCCCATTTTCCACAAAAGTAATGCAGCGATGATCCTCGGCCATCGCGCGGGCGACGAATCCGGTCTCTTCGTCAAGCTCCGTGCCGATGATGATTATGCGGCAGCGGAGTATGCCGTTGTCATTGAGCCACAGCAGGCCGTTCAGAGTCTGCTCCAGCCGCGGCTCCGCGCCGCTGATATTTATGAGCATATAGCCTATGCTGCTCCGGCCGAATTTCACCGGAGTCTGCATGATGCGCGCTATCAGCCACAGAATGCCGAGGCACGCGAAGCAGGCCGCCATGCTCACAAGGAATTTTACCGTCATGCTCTCCCCTCCCCGGATATTCTATGAGAGGGGCGCCGCCTCCGTTACGGCAGCATCTTCTTGAGAAACTGGCCGGTGAAGCTCGCTTCACACTCGGCGCAGCCCTCCGGAGTTCCGGCGTAGACAAGCTCGCCGCCCATATCGCCGCCCTCGGGGCCGAGGTCGATGATGTAATCCGCGACCTTTATGACGTCGAGATTGTGCTCGATGACGACGACGGTGTTCCCCGCTTCGACGAAGCGGTCAAGGATATTTATGAGCCGGTGCACGTCGGCGACGTGCAGTCCGGTTGTCGGCTCGTCGAGCACATACACGGTGCTGCCTGTGCTGCGCTTCGAAAGCTCCGTTGCGAGCTTGACGCGCTGCGCCTCGCCGCCGGAGAGCGTCGTGCTCGACTGGCCGAGCTTGACGTAGCCAAGCCCGACGTCGCGCAGAGTCTCTATCTTGTGCAGTATCTTCGGCTGATTTTCAAAGAAGGTGCAGGCCTCGTCGATGGTCATGTCGAGAACATCGGCGATGTTCTTGCCCTTGAAGCGCACCTCAAGAGTCTCGCGGTTATAGCGCTTGCCGTGGCAGACCTCGCAGGGGACGTAGACGTCCGGCAGGAAATGCATCTCTATCTTCAGCAGGCCGTCGCCGCTGCAGGCCTCGCAGCGGCCGCCCTTGACGTTGAAGGAGAAGCGCCCCTGGCCGTAGCCGCGGAGCTTTGCGTCCTGCGTCGAGGCGAAAAGCTCGCGTATGTCGCCGAAAACACCGGTGTAGGTCGCGGGATTTGAGCGCGGTGTGCGGCCTATCGGGCTCTGGTCGAGCGCGATGACCTTATCCACATATTCAAGCCCGTCTATCCCGTCGCACTTGCCGGGGCGCACCTTGACGCGGTTCTTCTCGGCGGCGAGGGTCTTGTACAGTATTTCGTTTATGAGCGAGGATTTGCCGCTGCCGGAGACGCCCGTGACGCACACAAGCTTGCCGAGCGGGATATCCACGTCGATATTCTTCAGATTGTTTTCCTGCGCGCCGCGTATGCGCAGGAATCTTCCGCTGCCCGCGCGCCGCGTCTCCGGCACGGGTATCTTCTTTTTTCCGCTGAGGTACTGGCCTGTCACGGACTCCGGGCAGGCGCAGATATCATCGACGGAGCCGGCGCAGACTATGCGCCCGCCGTTCACGCCCGCTCCCGGGCCGACGTCGACGATATAATCCGCCGCGCGCATGGTGTCCTCGTCATGCTCGACGACGATGAGCGTATTTCCAAGGTCGCGCAGGCGCTTAAGCGTACGCAGCAGCTTGTCGTTATCGCGCTGGTGCAGGCCGATGCTCGGCTCGTCGAGGATATACAGCACTCCCATCAGGCTGGAGCCGATCTGCGTGGCAAGTCTGATGCGCTGGCTCTCGCCGCCGGACAGCGTCGCCGCCGAGCGGGACAGCGTCAGATATCCAAGCCCGACGTTCACGAGGAAGCCGAGACGGGACTTTATCTCTTTCAGAATACGCTCGGCGATCATCATGTCCTTCTCGCTGAGCTGGAGAGAATCTATGAATTTCAGCGCGCTGACAACGGGCAGATCGGTGAACTCCGCGATGTTCATGCCGCCGACCGTCACCGCGAGCGCGGTCTTTTTCAGCCTGCGTCCGCCGCAGTCCGGGCACGGAGTTTCGGACATGCACTCCTCAAGCTCCGCACGCATAGCGGGACTCTGCGTCTCCTTGTAGCGCCGCTCGAGGTTATTCGCTATGCCCTCGAACTCGCGCCGGATCACGCCAAAGCCCTCGTTTTTCTCATATCTGAGCTGAAGCGGCTCGCCCTTTGTGCCGTACATCAGCGCGTCTATCGCCTCGGGCGGTATGTCCTTGATGGGATCGGTCAGCTTGAAGTGATAGCGGCGCGAGAGCGCGTCATAGTACATCCTCGATATCGAGTCGCCCTTTGCATTGCCCCAGCCGCTCGCGGTTATGCCGCCGTCCATGATGCTGAGGTTCGGGTTCGGCATTATGAGATCCGGATCGACGAGCAGACGCATGCCGAGGCCGGTGCAGGTCGGACAGGCGCCGTAGGGGTTATTGAACGAGAACAGGCGCGGGGCAAGCTCGTCGATGGAGATGCCGCAGTCCTCACAGGCGTAATTCTGCGAGAAGCTGAGCCGCCTGTCCTCCTTGGGGATATCTACCGTAAGCAGTCCGCCCGCGAGCGCCATCGCCGTCTCCGCGGAGTCCGTCAGGCGGCGGATGATGTCCGGCTTTATGACTAGGCGGTCAACGACTATCTCGATGATGTGCTTCTTGTTCTTTTCAAGCTTTATCTCCTCGGTCAGGTCATACATGATCCCATCCACGCGGACTCGGACGTATCCCGACTTCTTCGCGTCCTCGAACACCTTCACATGCTCGCCCTTGCGGGAGCGGACGACCGGAGCCATGAGCTGTATGCGCGTCCCCTCCGGGAGCGCCATTATCTGGTCGACTATCTGGTCGATGCTCTGCTGGCGTATCTCCTTGCCGCATTTCGGGCAGTGCGGCACACCGACGCGCGCCCAGAGAAGGCGCAGATAGTCGTATATCTCCGTCACGGTGCCGACCGTGGAGCGCGGATTTTTGGAGGTCGTCTTCTGGTCGATGGATATCGCTGGGGACAGGCCGTCGATATAGTCAACGTCCGGCTTGTCCATCTGGCCGAGGAACATGCGCGCGTAGGAGCTGAGGCTCTCCACGTAGCGGCGTTGGCCTTCGGCATATATGGTATCGAACGCGAGGCTGGATTTTCCGCTGCCGGAGAGGCCGGTTATCACGACCAGCTTGTCTCTCGGTATCTCAACGTCGATATTTTTCAGATTGTTTTCTCTTGCGCCTTTTATATAAATACTGTTCTGCATTGATCATTACCCGACAGTAACATCCGCCGTTTTCCCCTGAGTTATCCGGATAAGCGCCTGCGGCTCCAGCTCCACCTGAAAGCCGATCTTGCCGGCGCTGACAATTATCGTGTCCTGCGCGAGCGCGGACGCGTCATAGGTGGTGGTGTAGTGCTTTCTCATGCCGACCGGTGAGCAGCCGCCGCGTATATATCCTGTCAGTGCGTTTATCTCGCTGACGTGCACCATCTCTATCGACTTCTCGCCCACGGCCTTCGCCGCCTTCTTCAGGTCAAGCTCCGCGCCGACGGGTATCACAAAAACGTATATCCCCTTGCTCGCGCCGCGGGTCACGAGAGTTTTGAATATCTTCGCCGCATCCACGCCGAGCAGCGCTGCGACCGTAAGCCCGTCCACGGCATCGTCGCCGTGCGGGTAGCTGTGCGGCGTGTATTTTATCTTTTTCTGCTCAAGCACGCGCATCACGTTTGTTTTCTGCTCTGCCATTGAAATTATCCTCCGTTTTCCTGAAAGGATATTATATCCCAAATCCGCCGCTGTTTCAATATAATTATTATTATAACCGGATTCATGCTGCCGGCGTCGCCTCCGCAGACGGTGACGGCGAGGGCTGCACCTTGGGGATGAACATGAGGTTCATGTCCGTAGGCGTCTCGATCCCAGGGATGGTCTCCTCGAAGCTGTACTGCCAGATATCAAAGGCATAGTAGAAGTCGGGGAAATCGCCGGGCACGGCCAGCCAGAATTTATAGGAGTTCAGGCGGCTGAGGTCAAAGCCATAATAGCCGATATAGCGGTTGAAATATACGCCCGGCTCATATCCGGCCTTTTTCACCGTCTCGCAGAAGGCCACGGCGCACTCGTCGAGGATAGCCGTGTCGAGCTGATAAGTCCTCGCGTCGGCTCCGGCCTCCTCCATCTTTTCCCAGTCATACATCACGGGGAGGTCTATGTCGTACTTCTCTATGCGCTCCAGCACGAAGTCCGCCTCCTCTATCGCCTCCTGCACGTTTATCGCCTGCGAGAAGAAATAGACGCCGACCTTGATGCCATTGCTCTTTGCGCCCTCGATGTTGGCCTTGAAATAAGCATCCTCGAACAGGCCGCCCTGCGTGTAGCCGCGGTAGCCCAGACGGATGTACGCGAAATCTACGCCGGACGCCGCGACCGCCGCCCAGTCGATGTCGTACTGGTGCTCGCTGACGTCCACGCCGCGCAGAGTCTCATAACCTTCGCCCACGTACTTCGGCACGCCGTCATAGCGCACGATGTCGCTCTGCGAAATGTTGTTGACGTCCACGCCCTCGAGCGGCGTCATCCAAACCATGCCGAAGCCGTCGTTGATATAAACCTGTCCCTCATGCGGGTCGATCTCCTCCGCCGGACGCTTCATAAGCGCCGCGACCAGCACCACGACCACCAGCGTGAGGATTATTATTATCGTAAACATCAGCGTGAGTACGAATTTATTTTTATTCTTAGTCGCTGTTCTCATATCTGTCTCCATTCAAGCAGGCATTGAAAGTGTATACTGATTGAATATAACATAAAACGCGCTTTTTTTCAATCTTCCGCGCATGTCCGGATGGCAAACTTAAAAAATATTAATATTTCGGAAAAAGGTTGTTGACAAACCGGAATTCATGTGCTAATATAAGCGAGCTTGAGAAACGCCATCAAGCGTCATTGTTGATTCCGTGCTGGTGTAGCTCAGCAGGTAGAGCAGCTGATTTGTAATCAGCAGGTCGGGGGTTCGAATCCGTCCACCAGCTCCACCGCGTTTGACAGCGCAATTTAATATGGGGGAATTCCCGAGTGGCCAAAGGGGACAGACTGTAAATCTGCTGGCAATGCCTTCGGTGGTTCGAATCCACCTTCCCCCACCAAATAAGTTGCCTGATTTGTCTACCAGATAAATCGGGCAATTTTCTTGCTTTTGGGGCTAAAACAAGGAAAAATACTGTAAAATCAGAGAAAACCGGCTTCGGAATGGCGATCACAGCCAGACCGAGGCCGGTTTTTTGCGTTTTCAGACCAAAAATCCCGTGCACCTTTTACTTCAAATTAACTGAGCAAAGTAGTCGGAAAAAGTTAGCGGTGGGTGGATTTGAACCAGAAAAGGTTCGACTCCTGTACCCTGCTCCATAAAAGGCCGATAAAAAGTCTACCAGACTTTTATCGGTCTTTTTGCTATATTCTTTGGTATTTTTGAGGAAAAACAGGTAAAACAGGGGTGAATCGGGCGTCAGAGCGGTAAAATCATCTGCTCCGGCGCCGAAAAATGCCCGAAAAGGCTGGCGTACTTTTGTGCGGTCTTTGCTCTGCAAAGACTTACGCGTTATGATAAGATGAGCGGATTTGAACCCCGAAATCCGGTTCGACTCTGCTCACAATTGCCCCAGGTTAACGGCGCGGGGTCATATGTGAATGCATGGCGAATTCGGAAAAGTGCTCAGAAAAAAGTAGTAATTATAAATCCCTATATTTTTTGGGAGTCATGCCGTAATGTGCTTGAAAGATGCGGTGAAAGTAACTTATATTGCTGTATCCGACCGCATTGCTAATCTCATCTACATGAAGCTGGGTGTGTTTCAAATAATATGCTGCCTGCATAAGCCGCTTTTCCTGCAAAAGCTCTTTGTAAGTTTTACCTGTACGGCGTTTGATCTCCCGACTGAGCCAAAAAAGGTCATAATGAAGAGTGCCTGCAATCTCCGTGAGACTTCCGCTGCAATAATTTTCTTCAATATAGTGCAGAACACGGACAATGGCAGCTTCTTCTGTGGCCTGGGAGGCCAGCCTGTCCGTATGGTTCATAAGCTGCATGAAAAGCAGACCCATGGTGGTTTGACAGATGCTTCGGCGATTGGGGGAAGGATTGCCCAGCTGTGACCAAATAAGATTCTCCACCAGATTCTGAACAGGCAGCACATCCGCCACCTGAAAATAAAGATAGTTTGCGTTGTTGCCCCGAAGGGAATCCACAATAAATTTCCGCAGCGGCGTTTCCCCCTCGTCTAGCATTTCCAATGCCTTGTCGAAGAACTGGGGAAGGATGATGAAGTTGACGGCAATGTCATCTTTTCCGGCAGGCAGAATCTCCTGCCGCGCGCCTTGACCTAAGAACAGCAGCTCACCTGGATGCAACGTGACAGCTTTCCCGTTGGCAATATGGGTGGTAGTGCCGTGACACATATACACGACTTCCACATAATTGTGACTGTGCTCGGGAAAATGGGCAAACCGGGTATGAGGACGGATGGCAATGAGTCTGCCGCTATCCAGCAGTTTCTTTGCATCAATGACATCGGAGCCGGACTGCATATATATCGCTCTCCGAATTTCAGGGTTACCATCCAGAATGGCCTCTTCCTCGGGACTGATATGCTCAAGCTTTTTCAAAAGAAGATTGTTTATCATAAAATCACCTACCTTTATTGTACTGCAGCAGGTGATTCTTTGCAACTGCAAATAAGGACACTTTTTCGGTCAAAAACCGTTCTTCCGCATTTGCTTTTTGTGTGATTTAATAATATCGGTGATGATTATGAAATACGTACTTGCCATTGACATCGGCGCATCCTCCGGACGGCATATTGTCGGCTGGATGGAAAACGGCGAAATCAGAACAAAAGAGGTTTATCGCTTTCCCAACGCCATTACAGATCAGAACGGGCACCTCGTCTGGGACACTGAAAGCCTTGTCAGCCATGTAAAAAAGGGCATTTTGGAGGCACAGATGGCTTATCCTGTCGAGAGTATGGCCGTTGACACTTGGGGTGTAGACTATGTGTTGATGAAGGGCGACAAAGAGGTCCTTCCTGTTTACGCTTACCGGGACAGTCGCACAGAAGCTGCCATTCCCGAGGTACACGGAATTATTCCGTTCTCGGAGCTGTACCGACGCACGGGAATCCAGTTTCAGCCCTTCAACAGTATATACCAACTTTATGCGGACAAGCTCGCCGGGCGGCTCGAGGGCGTCACGGATTTTCTGATGATGCCGGAATACCTGTTGTATAAGCTCTGCGGAGTGAAAGCCAAAGAGTACACAAATGCCACCACAATGGGCATGGTGAATGCCGAAACCGGAGAAATTGACGCGGAGATTGTGTCCCGGCTGGGATTGCCTCAGCAGCTTTTCCCAAAGCTGAGCCGACCCGGAACGGTTATCGGGCAATATGAAGGAATCAAAATAGCTCTCTGCGCTACGCATGACACCGGCTCTGCGGTAGAGGGTATCCCCATGGAGGGAGATGACCTGTACATATCCTCCGGTACATGGTCACTGCTCGGCGTGAAGACCCCGAAGCCCCTCACGGATGAAAACAGTCAAGCTGCCAACTACTCCAACGAGGGCGGCGTGGGCTATATCCGCTATCAGAAAAACATCATGGGCATGTGGCTCATAAACGAGCTTCGCCGAGAGCTGTGCCATGAGAAGAACTTCGGCGAGATCGTTAAAGAAGCCGAAAAGAGCACTTTTGATATGACGTTGGATGTAGACGGGCCGGAATTTATTGCACCGAAAAGCATGAAAGCCGTCTTTGATGCAGCGTTAAAAGTTCCCTTAACGAAAGCAGACTATTTCCGCTGCGCGTATCTCTCTCTAGCACAGAGCTACAGAAAGGCCATCGAAGAGCTGGAGGCCAACACCGGAAAAACTTATGATAAGCTGTACATTGTGGGCGGCGGAGCAAAGAATACATTTTTGAACCGTCTGACCAGGGAAGCGACCGGTAAAAAAGTGATTGCCCTGCCCATCGAGGCAACTGCCATCGGCAATCTGAAAATACAGTTGGAGGGTTTGGAAAATGAACAGATTTGAAAGCGCAAAAGAAATATACGCATCCATCGGTGTGGATGCGGAAAAGGCATTGGAAACGCTGAAAAGCACCACAATCTCCGTCCACTGCTGGCAGGGTGACGATGTGGTGGGCTTCGATTCACGGCAGGCGGCATCCGGCGGCATTCAGACCACCGGCAACTACCTAGGCAGAGCCACCTCGCCCGAAGAGCTCATGGCGGACTTTGACGAGGTCATGAAGCTCTGCGGCGGCAAGTTTAAGCTCAACCTCCACGCCTCCTATGCCATTTTTGAGTCCGGAGAAGAGGTGGGACGCAATGAGCTGGAGCCGAAGCACTTCGCAAAATGGGTGGAATTCGCAAAAAAACGGAGCCTTGGTATAGACTTCAATCCCACTTTCTTCTCTCACCCGATGGTAGTTGATGGGCTTACTCTGTCTTCACCGAAGAAAGAAGTCCGGGATTATTGGATAGAGCACGGCAAACGCTGCCTGAGGATCGCAGAGTATTTTGCCGACGAGCTGGGGCAGCCATGCCTGATAAACTACTGGATGCCCGACGGCTTAAAGGACTATCCTGCCGACCGGAAGTCACCCCGTCAGCGGATGAAAGAGTCTCTGGACGAGATCTTCTCAACTACTTACAATAAGACAAAGGTCATCCCCACCCTTGAGAGTAAGGTGTTCGGTATCGGCGTTGAGGCATATACCGTGGGTTCTGCCGAATTTTGCCTGAGCTACTCCATGAAAAACGGAATCACTCCGCTGGTGGACAATGGTCATTATCACCCAACGGAGATGGTATCGGACAAAATTTCGTCTCTGCTTCTTTTCTCAGATAAGCTTGCGCTCCATGTGACCCGACCCATGCGTTGGGACTCCGATCATGTGGTGAGCTACGACGATGAAACGAGAGAGATGATGAAGGAGTGCGTCCGCTGCGGGTTAGACAAGGTACTCATCGCCACCGACTACTTTGATGCGTCCATAAATCGCATTTCCGCGTGGGTCACGGGCATACACAATGTTCAGAAAGCGCTGCTGTACGCGCTGCTTGAGCCCACGTGTCTCAGAGATTTGCAGGACAATTCTGACTTCACATCCCTACAGGCGTGTCAGGAGTTGTATAAGATGATGCCCATAGGCGATGTGTGGAACGAGTTTCTCCGCCGCGAGGGGAAAAAAGCGAACTATCTGCCGGAAATAAAGCGCTATGAAAACGAGGTACTGAGTAAAAGATGAAAGATATAATGATCGCACCGTTTATGGTAGAAATGATACGTGCTACCACAGAAATGTACCGTCACGGCTGGGATGAGCGCAACGGCGGCAATGTCAGCCTTATGCTGGATGAAAGCGAAGTTGACCAATATCTGGATGTGAATGCAGTTCTGCGCACCATCCCCATAGGTTTCAAGGCTCCGGAGCTTGCGGGCAGATATTTCCTCGTTACTGGAACCGGCAAGTATTTCAAGAATGTGCAGTATGCTCCCGATGTGAACCTTGGTCTGCTCCGTATTAGTCCTGACGGGGAAAGTGCGGAGCTTCTTTGGGGCTTCACAGACGGAGGTAAGTTCACCTCAGAGTTCCCAGCCCACATGATGAGCCATGCGGCAAGATTGGCTATTGACAGCGAAAACCGCGTGGTGATGCACTGCCACCCAGCAAATCTGCTGGCCATGACCTATGTGCATAGTCTTGACGAAAAAGCTTTCACTCGTACTCTGTGGCAAATGTGCACTGAATGTATCGTGGTATTTCCTGACGGCGTGAATGTACTGCCATGGATGCTCTGTGGTACCAATGAGATCGGTGTTGCTACCGCAGAGAAGATGAACACCGCAAGATTGGTGGTATGGGCACAGCACGGCATTTACGGTGCGGGAAAAAATCTGGACGAGACATTTGGACTTATAGAGACCGCCGAAAAGGCAGCAGAGATATATATGAAAATCGCGCACCTGCCACAGATCAATACTATTAAAGACGAAGAACTGGTGAAGCTGGCAAAGTTCTTTGGCGTGAAATACCGGAAGGCTTACCTAAATCTTTAATAAATATGAGTGTAGCTTTGCTGAACTATACGCAGAAATACTATAATGCTACAAACAGTTCCATCCAAAATCATTCTTCACTATCACCATACCACACAACGGAATCGGTAGAGTTGAAGAAACTGTTTTTTAGAGACACCAAAGCTACTGTATCATTTGGCGAAACATTTTATGTTTGATGGGCAGTGGACCTGATGAGATATGGCCGGCCATGCGAACCCTTGTGGCTAACGGGTGGAATGTATTCATTTTATTCTCGCTTTGGAATGAACGGACTGCTATTTGCCTCGGTTGAAGCCAAAGATTAATGTTGTATTTCGCATGCTCATGTTATTGATTATATGAAAGAAAAATATCACCCAAATTTTTTCGATTTCAGGTGATTTTTGCTTAGCGAAAGGCTGCAAATGACTTGTAATTCCGTACTGAAAATGCAGTACATGGGGGAAACAATTGGAGTTTCCGGATTTCCCAGTTCTTTGTATTGCTATTGTTGCGGCGAGTAAACAGTGCGTAATTATTCTGGACCAATTTGATGCTGACAGATGGAAAAGTGTATTACTCTTTTTATGTTTTATCTTGTCCTTTGTACATTTTTACTTTTTTAACCTTAATTGTAATTAATGCCCAATATTAGATATTATAGAAACCTCTGAATTAATCTGGATTAGCATAGAGACGGGGGATATGGTATAATAACAGCAGCAAAGAAATGGTGGTGCAGGCAATGAAGCAGGAAACATTTACGGACATCGAATACAGCTTCCGAAAGAAGAAAACCAGGCGGGAAGAATTTCTGGAAATCATGGACGAAATTATTCCCTGGGACGAATGGGTCGGTGTGATCGAGCCTTATTATCCCAAAGGGAAGCGAGGCCGTCCTCCGATGGGGATTGAGAAAATGCTGCGGATGTACCTTCTTCAGATCTGGTTCAACCTATCCGACCCGGCGACTGAGGACGCTATCTACGACAGCTACGCCATGCGGAAATTCACGGGCATTGACTTCATGGCAGAAGCAGTGCCGGATGAAACGACCTTATGCAAATTCAGCCACCTTCTGGAAGCGAACGGATTGAACAAACTGTTTTTTGACGCGATCAACCGCGTAATGGTAAAAACTGGGCACATGATGAAGGGCGGCACCATTGTGGACGCAACCATCATCAATGCTCCCAGCTCCACGAAGAACGCAGAGAAAGCCCGCGATCCTGAAATGCACCAGACGAAAAAGGGCAACAAGTGGAAATTCGGGATGAAATGTCACATTGGTGTGGATGCGGGCAGCGGTCTGGTGCATACCATGACGGTCACGGCAGCGAATGTCCACGATATCACACAAGCTGCGGCATTGATCCGAGAAGATGATGAAGTGGTATATGGTGATTCCGGGTATCTCGGAATCCAGAAGCGCCCCGAAGTAGCCGGCGATGATCACTTATCCGGCATTGATTACCGCATTAACCGCCGTCCCGGAAAGCTGCCGCATGTATCTGACAACGCAATTGACTGGGAACGATATATTGAAAACCGCAAGTCATCGGTGCGCTGTAAGGTGGAGCACGCATTTCGGATCATCAAGTGTCAGTTCGGCTATAGGAAAACGGTGTACCGCGGACTGGCGAAAAACGAAAACCGTCTGTATGCCATGTTCGCCTGTGCCAATTTATATGCCCTTGCCATCGCAGGGCAAAAACTTTCCACAACCTGATATAGGGGTAGTCTGCCCTTTTTGGGGAACTGGAGCAGAAAAGCAGCGGATTAATGCATATTTCGTGCTGAAATTTCCCTAACCAAGCAAAAAATGGCTATTATATCAATTAGGAACGGGAGTAAAAGCTATTTATTCAGAGGTTTCATAGAAAAACATAGGGAAAATCGCGCCAGACTGACTCAGTTCCCCAGTGGACGGGTGCACCGATTTCAGGTAATAATACCTGTACTTGTTCATACTTTCTTTTGGACATATTAAAACCACCTTATGTAGTACTTCTATTGTCCTACATAAGGTTGTTTTGTCTATTGTGCGTTTTTTCTGGTTCGGTTCATCATTTGCTGCGAGTGTGGTGATTGTTATTTCTGCAGGAGATGAACAGCGAATCCGCCGAACTCATCGGTGAGATAGACAGCCTTAATATTGTCCTTATCCTTGATTGAATCCATATCCAGCTTAAAGCCTCGTCTCTCCATTTCGGCAATGGCAGGGATCATTTTGTTGGTGCGGATGGCGATGTGTCCGTTTTGACCCTTGAACATGGTCTTCATCACTTCCACGCCGCTAGAGGCAAAGTTAGAAGAAGTGCCCTCCTTCACGGGCAGATTAAATGCCTCATTAAGTTTACGGCAGACCTCCATGGAGGTGTCGGCATCGGCACAGTTGATGCCAATGTGCGCCATCTCAAAACCAAGAAGCGCCTGTCTGGTTTCCTTACAAATCTGGGTAATCTTCGAAAAGTTTCCCGCATTGATATCTGCCTTAGGGCAAACCCAGCTGCCACCCACGGCGTGGATGAAGGGGGCGGAGATGTACTCGGCCACGTTCTGCAGGCTCACTCCACCGGTGGGGATGAACCTAATGCCGGGGAAGGGGCCGGACAGAGCCTTCATGGCACTCAGACCGCCGTACACGTTTGCAGGGAAAAATTTCACGACCTTCAGACCGTGCTTGATGGCCATCATAATCTCGGTAGGAGTGGCGCAGCCGGGCGTGACGGGAATATTGTTCTCTACACACCATGCCACGGTCTCCTCGTCATAGCCGGGGGAGACGATGAACTTAGCACCACACGCAACGGCAAATTTGGCCTGCTCAAGGTTTACCACCGTTCCGGCACCCACCAGCATATCCGGGCAATTTTCATTGACTGCCTTGATGGAATCTGCGGCGGCTGCCGTGCGGAACGTGATCTCCATCACATCAACGCCGCCAGCCAGCATTGCTTTGGCAGTGGGAACTGCCTGCGCCGCATCATCCAGAACAACCACCGGCACTACGCCGCACATGGCAAGTCTCTTTAATACATCCATTTCCATTCCCCCGTTTTCTTATCTCTGTACCCGTCCGGTGCCGTCGCCGCCCATGAGCTTTTCGACGTCGGAAACGCTGACACGATTGAAGTCACCGATGATGCTGTGCTTGAGGCAGGAGGCTGCCACGGCGAACTCTAAAGCGGTCTGCTTGTCGTCATAGGTATTCAAGCCATAGATGAGACCGCCGGCAAAGCTGTCGCCGCCGCCCACCCGGTCGATGATGTCGTGTATCTCGTACTTCTTGGAAACGTAGAAGTTCTCCCCATCGTTCAGGCAGGCAGCCCAGCCGTTCCAGTCGGCGCTGTGGCTTTCGCGGAGGGTGATGGCTATCATCTTTATGTTGGGGTAGGCTTCCAGCACCTTGTTTCCAAGAAGCCTGTACTTCTCCCGGTCAAGCTCACCGGACTCCACATTTACATCCACGGTTATTTCAAGGGACTTCTGCACGTCCTCTTCGTTGGCAATGGCCACGTCCACGTACATAGCCATCTCACGCATGACTTCAGAGGCCTTCTTGCCGTACTTCCACAGGTTCTTGCGGTAGTTCAGGTCGCATGATACGGTGATACCCTTGGCCTTGGCGGCCTTCACGCTCTCGAGAGAAAGCTCCATAGCACTCTCTGAGATGGCAGGGGTAATGCCGGTGATGTGAAACCAATCCACGCCGTCAAAGGTCTTGTCCCAGTCAATATCACCGGGCTTTGCAAGAGCTATCGAGGAATAGGCACGGTCATAGATCACCTTGCTGGGAAGCTGGTTCGCGCCGTTTTCGAGGAAGTATATGCCCATGCGACCCTCGCCGCGAACTATCTTCTCCGTATCTACACCGAAACGGCGAAGCTCACTTATGCAGTGAGTACCCATATCGTTTTTCGGTAGGACGGTGCAGTATTCGATATCCATGCCGTAGTTTGCCAGTGACACCGCCACATTGGCCTCACCACCGCCGAAGGTGGCCTCCATCATGTTGCTTTGGAAGAAGCGCTCATGACCGGGGGCACGGAGACGGAGCATAATTTCACCAAAAGTTAAGACTTTCATACTCTTTCCTTTCTCAACTCAATAAGAGATATATTAAATTGTATCTATTCACTAGGATATTAACTTAATCGCTCATAGATCTCTTTACCTGGGTGCGTTTCAAAGCATTTATCAAAGTGTTACGCCGTCTTTGAATATTGCGATTCCGCGGTAGCCATGCTTTTCACCCACAGTCTGCTCGCCGGAGGCGACAGAAAGAACCTTATCCAGCAGACATTTCCCTGCATGGCCGATCTCCTCGCCCTCGGCAACGGTTCCGGCGTTGAAGTCTATCCAATTCTTTTTGAATGCATAAAGAGCGTTATTGGTAGACACCTTGATCGTGGGAACGGGGCAGCCGAAGGGAGTACCTCTACCTGTGGTGAAGATGACGATCTGCGCTCCTGCGGCGGCAAGGTTGGTCGCACTGACAAGGTCATTCCCCGGCCCGTACATTAGGTTAAGACCGGGAGTTTCAACTCTTTGCGCATAACCGAGTACGCCGTCAACAGGGGCTGTTCCGCCCTTTTGAATACAGCCGAGAGATTTGTCCTCCAAGGTGGTGATTCCGCCCGCCTTGTTGCCGGGGGATGGGTTTTCATAGACGGTCTGACCGTGGCTCGTGAAGTAGTCCTTGAAACCGTTGATCATATCCACGGTCTTGTCAAAGAGTTCTTTTGTTCGGCAGCGGTTCATCAGAATGGTCTCAGCGCCGAACATCTCGGGCACTTCGGTGAGAATCGTTGTGCCGCCTTTGGAGATGAGCATATCACTGAATGCACCAACAGCGGGATTTGCCGTGATACCGGAAAGTCCGTCCGATCCACCGCACTTTAGACCGATCACCAGCTTATTTGCATTTATTTTCTCCCTCTTGAAGCTGTCCGCATAGTCGGCGAGCTCCTTGAGGAGACGCGCGCCCTCTGCGAGTTCATCCTCGCTTTGCTGGCAAACGAGAAACTTCACCCTGTCTTCATCCCATTCTCCAAACTCTGCCTTGAACTGCTCCATGGTGAGGTTTTCGCATCCAAGCGAGAGGATCAGCACACCGCCCGCGTTGGGGTGTTTGGCAAGGGAGACAAGCAGTTTTCGTGTGTTAGCGTGGTCATCGCCAAGCTGGCTGCATCCGTAAGGATGCGGAAATGCATAAATGCCCTCCACAGTGCCGACGGCAAGATCTGCATTATCCTTTGCCAACTTTTCAGCAACGGAATTGACACAACCTACGGTGGGGATGATCCATATCTCGTTGCGCACACCGGCAGAGCCATCCTTGCGGAGATAACCGTCAAACCAGGCATCCTCGGTGCGAGCAAGCATGTGAATATCGGGCGTATACGTATACTCGGAGTGCTCGGAGATTGCTGTTTTTACATTGTGAGTATGGACATGATGACCGGCATGAATATCACTTTTGACCGTGCCGATGGTGAAGCCGTACTTAATGACTCTTTCCCCAGCGTGGATATCTGTAAGTGCAATTTTATGTCCTTGGGGAATGTCCTCCCGTGCGGTGACACCAAATACTTCTTCACCCTTTGTAATAGGGACAAGCGTCACTGCCACATTGTCGGCAGGACTGATTTTTATTGTCTTCATTGCAGGCAATTCTCCATCAGCGCATAAGTGCCGTTCTGCTCAATGGCCTCCAAAGCCGCAGCAGCTTTATCTTCAAACCCAGGAAGGCCAGCCAGAACGCCGTTCCAGAGCTTTTCATCGTTTACCAGAGCATGCATAAGCTCCTTTGCGTTATCGTCTCTATGAGCAAAGAACAGGTCGAGAACATACTGATCGTCCTTTACCTCATACTGCTCACCGTTACGCACTCCCACAAGGCATCCATCCCCACGTTCTTTCGCATTATGGCAGAACTCTGCCCAAATGGCAAAGCTGGCGGTGAGGCAGGTCGGGAGCGTATTGAGGCGTTTGAAGTATTCGATCACACTGGGCATCACGCGTTCACTCCACTTTGAGGCGGAGTTGAGCGAGATAGCCAAAAGGGAATGATCGATGTATGGATTGGCAAAGCGTTCCTTTACAGCGGCAGCAAAGTCGTTAAGCTCTTCTTGAGGCAGGTCAAGAGTGGGGATGATCTCTTCGTAAATGGCTTTTTCCATGTAGGAACAGATGACCTCGTCGTGCATACACTCGCGAACGATGTTCTTACCCGCCAGATACGCGCCCATGACCATAGAGGTATGCGCGCCGTTCAGAATTCTCACCTTGCGCTGCTTGTAGGGGGTGTGATTGTCGGTGACAAGGATGGGCAAGCCTGCTTTTTCAAAGGGCAGGTCATTTTTAATGTTTTGGGGAGCCTCAATGACCCAGAAACCAAAAATTTCAGCTGTGTCGATGAGTACATCCCTGTAGCCAAACTCTTCGCACAGGGCATCAGCCTCCGCTTTGGGGAAACCGGTGACAATGCGGTCTACCAATGTTGAGCATACCTTGTTCTCATTTTCAAACCATGCCCGGAAGGCATCGGAGACATTCCACTCATCCATATATCTGTGCAAAACGCTCAGCAGGAGGTCACCATTGTGGTCGTTCAGCTCGCAGGGCAGGATCCACAAGCCCGGCAGTCCCAATTCAAATCGCCGCAGCAGAATAGCAAGAAGCTTCGCAGGATAGGAAGCCGGCGGTGCGTCATCTCTGCGGCAGTTCGGAGCGTATGCGATTCCCGCTTCAGTTGTGTTGGAGATGATAAATCTGATGCTTTCCTGACAGGCAGCATCAAGTATGCAAGTCCACTCGCTCTTCGGGTCAAGGCAGCGGCTGACACTGGAAATCACTCTCTTACGATAGACCTTATCACCATTCTCCTGTCCTCGAAGAATAAGAGTATACAGTCCATCCTGAGCATCAAAGCGTTCAGATACCTCCGGATGACCGCCGCGGGGCTGTACAAGGACTACCTTGCCGTTGAAACCCGCTTTTTCGTTCATCATGTCAATAAAGTAGTCTATAAAAGCGCGAAGAAAACCGCCCTCACCGAACTGAAGCACCTTTTCGGGCGCATTTTCCAGCACATAGCCATCATATTTTACCTTGCGAAGGGTAGAGAAGCTGAGAGTATCCATAAAATTTACCTCTGTATTCTTAATTCACGTATGTACTTACATCTATTGTTCTGTGGTTAAAAACGTTTTAGCGAGTTGTCAACAGTGATTAAAAAAATAAATAATATCTTGAAGTATTTGCATCTATTGTGGCATCAACTCTGTATACTATATTTGAAGGAGCTTACGCAAATGCGATACCCACTTTGAATATATATATCATATTGCCAAGCTCAGTAGTATTTCCATTGTCACCGTTTCCCATGTGCTGAACAGCAAATTGAATGTGTAACCCAAAACCCTAAAAAAGCAATTTCTGTCATCGGCAAATATGAATATCAGCCGAACGCTTTCGTCCGTGGTCTGAGTCATAAGCCGATGATGAGTAGCAGTTTAATGTGTCTCCCTCCGTCAAAAGTGGGTCCGTGATCATCGTAAACGGCTATCTTGCTGGGTTAACGTCCACAGAGTTGTCAACGACGGCAATGATGCCTTCGCCATGCAGTCGAGGTCTTTGCAAATCCTGGTTCAAAACGTATTCTGTACATGTATGGTACACAGACCTATGTAGGCAGAAATAGCTTGCCGGGTACAAGCTGGGACCGAAAAAGTGCGGTATTAAAGAACGCCAAAATATATTCTTTGTTCTGTATAATTTGACACAAACTGGCACCGCTTAATCTCCGTAGCCAAAATATAGTTCGCATCTAAATAGTTTGTTTAGGAAACATCATTCGCCACGGTGCTATCAATACACACCTTTTCATGTGCGCCACTTGAGACAGCCACCTACAAATACGGCTGAAATATTGATATTCTCATCGAAGATAACCACGTCCGCATCTGCTCCGCTTTTCAGGCATCCTTTTCTATTCTGAACACCCAGCAGCTTTGCAGGATTTTCTGTCATCATTTTTACGGCTTCATGTAGCTTTACACCTGCTTGATGGTACATCGTTCTCACGCAACGGTCTGTTGTACACACACTTCCAGCAAAGGACTTAAGGTTGGGTAGCATAGCAACTCCATCTTTTATGATTGTCTCCTGCCCATGTGCTAGACTTCCTAACATAACATGCTCACCATCCGCCATATCCGCACCACGCATTGAATCAGTAATTAGACATATTTCATCAACACCCTTGCTTTTCACAATGAGTTTGAGCAACTCTGGTGGAAGATGTTTGCCGTCAGATATTATTTCAACCGTCAACTGGTCAAACAAGTATGCGCTTTCCACAACTCCCAGCACTCTATACGGTCCGTCCCGGTGAAGCGATGACATGCCGGAATACAGATGAGTGACATGTGTGTATCCACTTTTCATCGCTTGCTCCACTTGCAGAAAATCTGCGTTGGAATGGCCGATAGATGCAACGATTCCTCTGCGGGAAAGCTCTTTTCCCAGCTCTAACGCACCTTCGAGTTCAACTGCGGCAGAGACCCTTACTATATCTTCCCCTCCTTCCTCCAAAATAGGCATATAGTTTTCAGCTATGGGTAATTGCAGATATCTAGGATCCTGCGCACCTGCTTGAGCTGCATTAAAAAACGGTCCTTCAAGATGGATACCCAAAAGGTTAGGCCCTTCATGCCACACTTTTTTCACCTTGCGATAAGTTTGAAAAAATTCGAACAGCTCTTCATTAAGGCACGTGAGAGTCGTAGGTACAATTGAAGTTGTGCCATGGCGTAAGTGGGCCATGCACGCCCCCTTTATGGCATCTTCGGTTCCATCCATAAAATCATATCCGCCGGCTCCGTGGGTATGTACATCAATAAATCCCGGGGAAAGATAGCGTCCAGCTACATCTACAGTCTCATCAACACCAGCATAATGATGCTTCTGCGATATTTCTGAAATGACCCCGTTTTCCATCGTCAAAAGCAAGTCATCTCTTATACCATCTGGAAAAATAAGTTTAGCATGTGTAAAAAGAGTTTTCATATTTCTTCCTCATTAACCACCTAGAACAGCTCGCATCTGGATAAAACATCTCTGTCAATACTGTCCACCATATCTCTCTTTGGAACAGAAGGCGATGCACCCTTCACAGAAACAGACAGCCCGCTGGCAATGGCAGCTTTTTCCAAAGAAATTTGAGCATCATCGGACTTGATGTACTCCGAAATAAAGTATCCGGTAAAGGTATCTCCCGCTGCCGTGGTATCCACAACCGCCGTCTTATATATACCGCAAGTGTAAATTTGTCCGGTTTTATCTTTATACAATGAACCATTACCGCCCAATGTAAGCACAACTGACATTTCCGGATATTTTTCGTTCAACATATGTAATATTTCTAGGCAAGTATTACCTGAACTGATGGCAGCACCTTCTATTTCATTTACGAACAATAAATCTACCAAGTTTAAATCACACATAGAGATGCGCTCATTTAACGGTGATGGATTAAAAGCAATCTTCATTTGCTTTTCATGTGCTTTTTCTATCAGGTAATCAACATTCGAAATCTCATTCTGCATTACTACCAGATCTCCAACAGCAAAGTTATTGAGCACGCTGTCGATATGTTCTCTTGTAATTTCTCCGTTTGCACCGGCTAAAACTATAATTGAGTTTTGCCCATGGCTATCAATCTGAATAATTGCATGCCCACTCGGTGTGTCAAGTTTGGCTATATTCTCCACATTTATTTTTTCTGCCCTAAGTGCATCCAGCAGCAGATCTCCGTCCGCTCCCAGTGCCCCGGCAAAATACACTTCATTTCCGGCTCTTGCAAGTGCTATTGCTTGATTGAAGCCTTTGCCACCGCAAAATTCTTCCATCTTTATAGCGCTAATGGTCTCTCCGGGATTAACAAAATGTTCTACCACGTATGTGCGGTCAATATTTAATGATCCAAAAACAAGTATTTTCATACTATATAATTCTCCAACTGCAATCCGTGTATCACTCACCTATTATAGTTTAAGAAGAAATGCAAAATATTGCAATACAATTCAACAAAAGAGACGGTTTCCGTCTCTTTTTGTTGAAAAAATCAGATTATTTCTTTGCTGCGAAGAAAGCGTCGTTGTTAGTCTTAACAGCCTCGATAAACTGTTCTGCAGTGATCTCGCCATAGCAAAGCTGGTTGTTTGCAGGGAATATAACAGCACTTGCCCAATCTTTGTAATCAGGGTCAAACAGATAGAAGTGGATGGGAACACCAACCTCTGCGGTCTCGAAAATGCTAAGAACCTCCTGCTGGATCTCAGGAATGTTGTCAATACCGCTGATTGCGGGGAGCATATTCAGCTGAACCAGAGGTTCAAGGCCATCTTTGCTGACCAGGTAAGTAAGGAACAGCTTTGCAGCTTCGGGATTCTTGGCCTCTTTGCAGAGAACGTAAGAGTTTGCCTTCATCTCAACAACGGTGCGTGTCTCCTTTGCGCCTTCAATTTCGGGGAAGGAGAACATACCGTACTGGAAGTCATCAGGAGTAATAGAGATTATTTCCTGAGGGAACCAAGATGCGCAGTATGTCATAGCTGCCTGACCCTGTGCGAACAGTGCGTTTGCTGCAGGGTACTGAGTGCCCTTCATACCGGGCTGGAAGAAAGGAACTATGCCCTCTTCTACCATCTTTGCAGCCTGCAGGAATGCAGGATTATCCCACAGAGAGCTGTCGGGATTGGCAAGAATCTCTTTGTATGCGTCAAGACCTGCAAGGCGAACTGCCAGATTAGTGAAGTACCAAGGCAGATAGAAGTCAACGTTACCGTCTGCGCAAATGGGGCTTATACCCGCTTCAAGCATCTTAGCATTGTTAGCAACGAACTCATCCCAAGTCGCAGGCACGCTCAAACCCAGATCCTCGAAAACAGCCTTATTGTAGTACCAGGCGCCAGCACACAGCTCTGCAGGGAGAGCCATGATTTCGCCGTCAACGGTGTTCATATCTACAACTGCTTTGTACGGGAAGTCGTCAGCCATAATGCCAGTGCCGTAGTAGTTCTGCCCGTTGTACACATCGGTAAGCGGAGCGAGGAGATCACTCTGAACGTACCAAAGCATATCAGAGGGGCTAGTCCAGATGATGTCGGGTGCATCATTTGCAGCAAAGCGAGTCTTCATTTTAACAAAATTCTCATTGCCGTTGAACTGGATGGTCACATTGATTTCAGGGTGTTCTGCCATGAAAGCATCAGCAATACCCTGAAGGACTGCTGCCTGCTCACTGCCGGGTGCAAAATGGCTTGCAAGTTCTACATCTCCGGAGACAACAGGTTCTGTTTCAGTTTCCGGCGCTGCGGTTCCTTCTGCAACGGTTTCTGCAGGAGCGACTGTAGATTCTGCTGCAGGAGTTTTTGCCTGGCTACATGCTGCGAGACAGCTGAGAACCATAACGACGACAAGAATTAAGCTAATCTTTTTTTTCATGTTTTTCCCCTTTCACATTTCATATTTCTTTTTTAATAAAAGGCCTTACTCCAGGTATACGCTCATTCCGGAGTCATTGCCCATTATCCCTTGACTGCTCCGTCAGTAACACCTCTTGTTATGTGCTTCTGAAGGATGAAGAAAATTATCACAGTAGGGATGAGCATTATCATCACGCCCGCAAAAATGGATGCCCAGTCCATGCTCATCTGCTGTTGGTTCTTCAAATTATACAAGCCGGCGGAAAGCGGCATAACCTTTTCGTCAGAAATGAGCATCATTGAATAGAAATACTCATTCCACAAAGTGAACAGGTTCATTGTCAGTACGGTGACCAAACCCGGCTTGGACATTGGGAGGAATATCTTGTAAAAGACCTGAAATCTGGTGCAGCCGTCTATCTGTGCCGCTTCTTCCACGTCCTTAGGCAGAGACCTGAAAAAGCCTGTCAGGACAAATACCGTAAAGGGCAACAATATTGTAATGTAAACAAGTATAATGCCTGGATATGTGTTCAGCAGATGTAGCTGGGAAAACCGTATGTACAACGGTACAATAATTATCTGTCCGGGAATAGACATGCCCATGATAAAAGCCACTGATATCCACTTTGTCCAACGCAAATGAGAATAACGACTGATTGCATACGCGGTGCAGGATCCCATTATCATGGATACCGTTAGCGATGTGAGAACAATTATCACCGTATTGCCCACATAGTGGTTCATGTGTCCATGAGTCCATGCGTTTTTGTAGTTCACCGCCATCCATTTCGACGGCAGGCCCCATATGTTAATAAATATCTCACTGTTTGCTTTGAACGAGGACAGGAATACCCATCCGAATACAACCAGCGTTATCGCAACCCAAAGGATAATGATAGAGTACTGAACCCCTGTGACAACTCTGGTTCTTAAATTCTTTTCTTTCCGCATTTTGCAGCTCCTTCCGTCAGTAGGTAATATCCTCTGTCTTTGAAAGCCAAGCCTGATAAGCAATGCCGAAAAGCATTACGATAAAGGCCATAACCACAGCAATCGCCGTACCATATCCCATGTGATAAACACCATTGCGATAACTGAGCGCCTCCCACATCATATATGTGGCTAATGTATGGTTAATGTTATTCGGGCCTCCTTCTGTCATAACGTAAACCACACCGAATGACATCCAGCCGTTTATGATCCAGTAGAGAATGCTGATGCCCAGGACATCACGCAGCAGTGGAATCTTTATGTGCCAAGTAACCTGCCAGTCGGTAGCTCCGTCTATCTTAGCTGCTTCAAGATAATCGTTTGGGATGCGTTGGATACCAGCGATTATTGTGATCATAAAGTATCCAACCCATACCCACACAGTTACAAAGATCATACACCCAAAGCTAACGCCTTCTGTGCCCAGCCATGCAAAGTATTGAAATTTATCAAAGCCTATTTTTACAAGTAAAGTATTAAGCAGACCAAACTGAGGGTTAAAGATAAACGTCCACGCGATACCTATGGCAACGATAGAAACGGAGTAGGGAAAGAAAATCATTCCTCTCAGAAAAGCTCCGAATTTTGTGCTGTCGTCTGCAAGCACAAGAGCAAACAGCATACCCAGAAACGCTACAAGTATTCCGCCAAAAACAATCAGCTTCACATTGTTTTTAAGTGCATTCAAAAACACTTGGTCGCTTAACAATCTGCGGAAGTTTTCCATTCCAACAACTTTGATATTTGCGGTATTAAAACCAGACCATTCATAAGTTGAGACTCGAAACGCCTCCAGCATAGGGAATACAAAGAACGCGCAGTATAAGATGCAGGCTCCTATACACATACAAAATGCGAAAACCGTATCCTGCTTAACTTTTTTACTAAGTTTTTTCCCATAAGTTGGTTTCATTGAAAGCAGACCTCCTTTTAAGAGTATTTATTTTTCCTCCGTCAAGCAGACTGGACCTGACAGTCCGAACGGTGCATGGAGATCGTAGAACATATTCTCGGGCGTACTGGCAATCTCTATTTCAATCTCATTTCTGCCGGGGCGAATCATACCTGTAACCTCAGTCGCAAACGGCTCTGCAAGCGCTATTCCAGCCTCGCGTCCGTTAATATAAACCTTATGTGCACTGTTGAAAGTACTTGCCTCGATGAAATATCTTGCATCATCATCCGTTTCTTCTATATCAAAGATCTGGGAATATACTGCAAGGCCTGCATAGTGTGGGTATCCCTGATCCGCCCATGATCCGGTATGCAGTATTTGCTTTTCTTTTCTGTTCAGTAACTCGGCGCCCACGCTTTCATGGTTGTTGAGCCTAACAGTGAAGTCTCCCAATAAATACATAGGTTGGAGTAGGCCGTTTGCTGCTTCCTCTGCATGGAGCTTCACGGCAATATATAGCTCACCTTTTCTGTAAAAACGCTTATCGTCGGGTGTTAGATACGGAGTGAGATCTGCTTCCTCTGTCATGCAGTCATATTCCTTACTGCGCTTCCAATTATCTACCTTACGACCGTTTGCATAGACCTCCCACTTTCCATCTATGCCAGAAAATTCCTTAAGTAGCGACAGCTTTCCGCTAAAGCCGTCAATGTCGGCATAGGTGGAGTAGCATATCTCCGCTGGAAAATTCACCACGCCAGACTTGCCCAAAGGTTCTGGACGGACGGCATAAGGTGTCTTTTCATAGTCGTTAATATGCAGTCTCTCCGGAGTAAAATCAGAAAGCGTCCACTCGCCCAGCCTGAGAACATTGCGCCTTTCCGTTCTGAACTGCCAGAAGCCCGAAAGCTCCTTTATCTGTTTTCTGGGCTTTTTGCCTCTTGCTGCTTCGAAAGCTGTCTCAGAAATTATTACCGCTCCGCGAGGAGAAACCGTGACCGTGCTTTCGGCAGATATGATGAGCTTCTCTCCTGTAAGGGGATTAAACACTTCTGCATTGCAACCCGGTGTATTTAACTTATAAGATACGGTGATGCTTTCACGGGTGGGATTAGAGATCCAGTGTGTCTTCTCCCCGTTCATCACCATAAGCTTTTCGTTTCCCTCTCCGGAGAGAGTCAGCTTTTCGTTCACAGGGCACTGGAAGCCCCCGAATTCAAAGCCATCTGCCGCACTCCCTTTTATACTGAAGCAGGCAAATGCAGTGTCAATAGTCCACTCAGAGACAGATGTATCAGAGATGCACACGTAGAGCCTTATTCCTTTACGGGCACATTCTTCAAATTTTGCTCTGGAAAGCTCAGATAGGTAGTATATTGGGGGCACAACAATGGAGCTGTAGCTCTGTGAGCCAATAACTAGTCTACCTTCAACGATCTGAGCTGTCTCAAAATCTCTGACATCGGCAAAGTCGAACTGGCAATGTTTGTGTATCAGCTCGTTCATTACTGCGCAAAATTCATCCCGGCAGGCAAAAGCCTGATTATGATGGATGTTGAACAGTACCTCCCAACTGTCAAATGGGTAAAACATTGCAGTGTCAACTTTTCTATCCATTGTATCCATATATTGGGACACTCTTTCAATGTACTGGGAAAGCTGACCAAAATACTCCCATTGCGGATTTTGATAGAACTCAGAAGGGCCTGCATCCATCTTTCTGTATCCGTCGGTGGAATACATAAACGCATGGAAAACAAATATATCCACGCCAAAGGTATAGAGCCAGTTGAGCATCCAAATCATATCATCATATTTCAGCCGCCATTCGGTAACACCGAAGGTTTCGCAAAGTGCGTGAGCGTTGCGCCACTGCCTTGCTGCCGAAGAAACATTTATTGGGCTCATTGGCAGGATGGGGAACTTGTCGTCTCCAACCTGATATGTTATAAGATCGGTGCTGGGGATGGTCATTGAGCGCATGAAGTTCATTATTGAACCTGTGTATCTCACCTGATCTACTGGTTCCTCTTCAGGACTGCAGTGGCCTATCAGCTCCAGGTTGTTTCTTTCGCACCATGCAGCAATCTGCTTAGGGAATGTTTCCAGGAATCTATCCTGTACTGCGTCCCAAAAATCCCGTCTCATCTTCTCTGCACCGGCAAAATCGAACACCAATGCGACAAGAGCCTTCTCAATCGGGTAGCCGTTTGCGTTTTCAAAATACTGTGGAAGCTTATCTGTCCACGGGAGAGGATCTGAAAGGTATTTGGGTTCATCTACAAAGAATCCACGTACAACATTCCCGAAGTATTTTTCAAAACGTTTCTTATAAGGTTCATAGGTGAGGTCAATAAAATATTCTATTGCCTCAGGGTTAAGCATGTCGGTATATGATGGATAAAGCCAATAGTCCCCGCAATATACGGAATAAAGAACAACAATGTCCCATTCTCTCTCATCTGCCTGCCATTTCAGCGTATAAAATGGCTTATAGGTGTCTGCACGGAGCTGAGGATTTGCCTTGGTGTATGAAGTGGGATAGTAAGTGTTGTATTTGTGCTCCGTCTGCCACTGAGTTCTTAGCAACCCCATGTGCGAACGAATATCTCTGACCTCTGCCAGCGCTCCGTTTTCCCGTCTCACCGCAAAAGCACCTATGATCTTCTCCATGGGAATATCCATGGATATCTTTTCATTGGAACATACTTTGCGTGTTTCGTACTTAAGTATCTGAGCCCTGTACTCAGGATGATCTGCTATCACCTGACCGCCTGCAATACCGCTTGGGTACGGATCCTCATCATAAAGCCAAACATCAAGTCCAAGCTTTTCGGCTTCCTCGATAATGAATCCGATCATCTCAAAGAACTCATCTGTAAGGTACGGAGTTAGAAGTCCGCTGCGTGGGTGAAGAATAACTCCTCCCACTCTTTTGTCGCTCATTTCCTTAAGCTGACGTCTAAGCTCGTCCTCTTCAAGTTTGTGGTTTAATGCCCAGAACACAATGGGTTTACTGTATCTGTTAGGAGTTCTCTGATTCATTATTTTCTCCTCTTCACAAGTATTATGCCAACGATGGTGTTCCAAAATCATCAGACTAATATGGAGTTTTGAACAGTTGTATACTCTACAGACATATTTAACTTCTTTAACTCAGGAATATCTGCGATTTTCATTAAGCCCGGCTCCATGGCCGCCTCACTGATATTGTGCATTTCATCTGTAAAAAGGCTTTCAAGTGACTGTATAGGATCAATCAGCACGGTTTTGTTAATTCGTGTTACTGCACCTACAAGCAGTGCCGCCGTTGTCATTGCCCCTTCGGCTACAAGAGTTATATGTGAGTGTTTTCTTTCGCTCTCCGCTTTTTCGACAGCATCAATCACTTGAGCAGCAATAGATGAAGCATAACCTTCACCCAACACAACAGCCTCATTAAATATTCCGGTAACCACATCGTAGCCGGCAATTTTGTTTCTTTGCTTTTCTATTCCCTCTTCTGCGCCCATAGGCATAACAAAGAGAGTGTCATCTACATTGTTACTAAATTTGTCCCATAAGGAACGTCCGGTCAGCACAACAATCAGCTTATTGCTGTCTCTAGTCGCAAAGTGAGTCTCACAGTTGCCTCGCGATTCTCGGCTTTTTTCTATCAGCTTGATAAGTTCACTTCTCGCTTTAGAATCGTCTTTAGGTCTTAGCAACTTGATGTTATCAAGTCTATTTCTTAAAGCAAACTTCTGTGACACTCTTGTTTCACAATCGGTAAAGCATTTCAATTCATCTTCGCTTAAAAGCACAAAGTCGGATTCATCTTTTTCACTATCGCGCCCTAAAAGTGCATTGCAGAGAAAATCGCACTCAATATTTCGCGCTTCCTCATCAAGCCAATGCTCTCCGTTGGAATAGCGGGTATGAAATCTGTTTTTCCCCAACAGGTTGTAAAGCGTAGCAAGCTCGTCATTTACTTCGTAAACCCCTTCTATTCCAAAGAAATCTTTTCTAGCTGCGTTAATCATGCATTGTGCCGGGTATGCGCCCCACAGCATATCAGGATAATCAAATCCATCGTCTTCGCTTATTCCCATCATACTTTGCTCGCAATCACCAATTCCGCTTCCGGTAATGGTCAGTCTTTCCTTTGTTATAGACTGAATTGGTGAATAGCAAGTGACTCTATCATCGCAAGCGGCAAGATACACGCTTTGGGTACCGCCTCCAGATTGCCCAGTTGCAGCAATTCTCTCCGGGTCAACGTCATTTCTGGTTAACAGATAATCCACCACTCTCATAGAATCCCATAAGAAAAATTCTCCCAGATTGTCTCCCAGAAGATAGCAAGCATTGCCGCTCTGCATGTGAAGATTTACCATTTGAATATCTTCAGACACACCTGGGAACATTCTCTCAAGCATTTGATCTGTGTATGGGTTCCTCTCGCCCTGATACATCGGGTCATAGATGGCAACGACCATGCCCTCTGCGCATAAATGCTGGCAGAGGCGCTGATTTACCTCAAGCCTCTTGCCCTCTCTCCAATGACCAACTGAAACCACAACCGCCGGATACTTCTTGCTGTCATCAAGTGGCGAATAAACATTAATTGGAATGCATTCTCCATTTTTGCCTTGAAAGATAACGTTTTCTACACGAAAAAAATTTATGATTTTCGACGAAACAAGTTTTATTTCTCCTTCAACTTCTGTAACAGGTTTAAGCCTATCCTTCATCGCGGTCTTCATCCGATTGCAATAGTCAAGACATGCCTTTGCGTCCTCGGATGAAAGCATTGCCTTCACCTGAGAGTCACGCAGAGCATATTTTACACATAGGCGATCAGCGAGTTCTTTATAACACTTATTATCGTAAAACATCATAATACTATATCAGTTACAGCATATCTTTCGTGCACATGGATGCGGAGTCGGCATCTATGAATAAATTGAAATCAGAGTGCTCCTTCAGTAAGGTCGCGGGAACCATATTGCTAGTCTGAGTTGCAGCGAGAAGGTTAAAGATTGCATTTGCCTTCACATTGTGGGGAACAGCAGAGACAATACACTTGCACTGCATTATCTGATACGGAGACATGGAAACAGCCTGTGAAGGAACATCTTCGGGTGTGGCAAACCAGCCCTCGCCCACTTGCTGCTGCTTGCAGCGGGGCGCAAGGTCAACTACAAGGTATGCTTCCCTTGAGTCAAAATCTGCGGGAGGGTCATTGAATGCAATGTGTGCGTTTTCGCCTATGCCGATCACACCCACATCAATGGGCTTCTCACGAAGGCGACTCGTTAAGTAGCTGATTTCTTCCTTAAGATCCTTCTCAGTCTCAACGTAAACAAACTCTTTAAGTGGAACCAAATTCTGAAATCTTTCCTTCAGATACTTTCTAAAGGAGGCAGGATGCTCAATTGAAAGATTGACGTACTCATCCAGATGGAAGGCAGTTACTCTTGTCCAGTCAATGTCCTCCTTGATAAGTGCGGAGAGCGTCTCAAACTGGGAAGAACCAGTAGAGAGAACGATTCTGGCTTCGCCATGTTCCTTTATCGCCTCGTTTATTTTTTCAGCAATAAGTTTTGCTGCAGCAGCACCCATTGCCTCTGACGTCTCACCTACAAAAATTTTCATCATTAATCCTCCTAATTATATGTAACGAACGCTTTCCCGTTCGGTTATTTCCGGTTCCAAAGTAACTTTTCTTCCCGGTTTTCCAGTATTCAAAGCATCCAGAAGTATTTCTGCCGCTATTATCCCCATTTCCTTTGACGGAACCCTGATGGTGGTCAGAAGCGGTGATGTCATGTGAGAGTATACGCAGTCGTCAAAGCCAATCACGGAAATATCTTTCGGAATGCTGACTCCACGCTCTGTAAGCATAGCAATTATTCCCACAGCAATTGCGTCGTTGCTGGCCGCAATTGCTGTGTATTTCTTGGGGGAAAGGAGAATTTTAACCGCGATTTCCCTTCCAGCTTCAAAGTCATCATCACACACAGAGATAAAGGTATCATTCTCGTCAAAGGAAACGTCGGAACTACTCATTTCAGTGGAAAAGCCTTTGTATCTACTGTTCCTTGAATGCATATTCAGTGATCTTGTTGCAAAAGCAATATTTGTGTGCCCGTGATTTATGAGAATTGATGCGGCCAACTCACCACCCTTGCAATAAGAGAAAAACACGCCCATCTTCGGCTCTATTGTTTTTGGTGCATAATCAACAATAGTATACGGAATATTACTTTTTTCCAATAAGTGGATCTTTTTGCTAATTATCGGAGTAATACAGTCGGCTGCAATAATAATGCCGTCTATCATTTTGCTACGTATACTTGTGATTATATCCTGGCTTTCGTTATCGCAAATATAGATCAGCATGTTGTAGCCGCTTTCGGACAGGCGGGAGTTGACTCCGGTTATGATAGAGGTATAAAACGGGTTTGTAATTGACGGAATGATAACGGCAATTTCCTGACTACGGCAGGTTTTGAGACTTCTTGCAAGCATATTTGAAACATATCCAAGCCGCTCTGCAGTTTCTATTATCTCTGCTTTGGCTTTTTCGCTTACCGGATACTCAGACCCGCTAAGCACTCTGGAAACCGTGGAAAGCGAATACCCAGACTCCTTGGAAACATGCTTTATTGTAACGTTTTCCACCCTGCTCCTCCGTTTGTTTGTGTCTTCTCTGTATAGAAAACGTATTCTTGTCGTTTCAAGTATAGCATTGCAGGTTTTTATCTGTCAATAATGTTAAAAAAATTCGTAAAAATGTAACAGAAAATGTTTTCTTTTTTATAGAAACCTCTGAATAAATAGCTTTTACTCCCGTTCCTAATTGATATAATAGCTCCTGCCGCCGTACTCGGCTGCTTTAATGTCGAGCAGCGGGAGGTACTGTTT
>JABLTO010008169.1_pt1 | contig 99796 bp, 101 predicted proteins | sample 7160091 | NCBI WGS metagenome assembly JABLTO01 (sample SAMN14651225, study PRJNA627086) | human gut metagenome | isolation source: feces | host: Homo sapiens | reverse complement strand
GGTAGTTGGACATGACCGTGTAATCTCTGGTCTTTTCGATACGGAATACAGCCATCTTCGCACCTCCTTCCTCTGAAAATGAAAAGTGTTGATTTCGATGAAAAAAGCCTCCGGTTTGCCTCTCGGATGTGATCCATAGGAAAACATCCATGCCCGCCTGCTTGCGGCGGTCAGAGAGAAAAAAACAGAGGCTTTCGCACCCTAATCACAACACTTGAATTTAGGTATAGAAAAAGGGCGGCTGTCTTAAAAACAGTCGCCCGAAAAGGGGATATATACAAGTTATTTGCTACTCGTCCGCCTTGAAAACCGTTGATATTACTGGCTTTTTCAAAAAGTTCTGTATCACCACTCGCACCATTTCGAGCGGATGTAACTGATTTCAGTTGCATCCGCTTCTTTATTATCGTGTACAGAGCGGGTTTACGCCTGCTCCATTTCTTCTTCCTCAAAAGAATCATCATCCGCGTTGTATCCCTCCGAGAACAGTTCTTTCAGACTGTCCGACGGCTCGCAGGAAACATACTCAATGGCGACGCCCTCACGGATGTCGGCAGTGTAGTTCGGATGGCACTGCGTGGGATCAATGTCCAGATACCCGACGAACTTGTAGTAGATGACAAGTCGTTGGGTTTTGTTTTTGCCCGTCCCCTGTGTTTCGTACACATCGATGTGGTCAATCAGCTCGTTCAACACCTGTTTGGTCAGCGTCCGCATTTCCATGAACTTGCGTATCGCATGGATGAACTCCTCCCGCTCGTTTTCCTTTTCACCCATTTCGGTCAGCTTCCTGCGCAGCTTCAGAATCTTCTTTTGCAGCTGCTCACGCTCATCGGAATATTCCTGCGAAAGAACACAGTAGTTATCCTCCGAGGTCTTGCCGCTGAGCCTGTCCTCATAAAGCGTTTTCAGTAGCTTGGGAATGATCTCAACACGCATTTCTGACTTGCGCAGCTCGGACTGAACTGTTTTCTTTTCACTCTCTACCTGCTTAATGCTTCTGCGGGCAAGAATTTCGGCAAAGCGGTTTTCATCGGCTATGAGGTATTCCGCAAGCCTCCTTAGCTCCATTTCCACCACCGCTTCCACCGCATCCGCACGAATGTATGGCGGGTAAGGCAGGTACCGCGGTAGTCCTTCACATAGTTGGAGCACGATATGATGCTCCGTGATCTGCTGGCGGTCAACAACGTCAAGATCCGCGCGAACACCCGCATCTCCGCTGTCACCGACGAGGGCGCGGTAGTGCTTGCAAACGACGGCACCGAGTCCGTTATCGAAGCGGACACCGTTATCTTCGCGATTGGCCTGAAGCCCAATAAGTCCTACGCCCACGACCTGCTCGGCAGCGGCATCGCGGTCTACGAGGTCGGCGACGGCAAGCAAGTCGCCAACATCCAGCGTTCCACCAGCGAGGCTTACGAAGTCACGAGAATGCTGTAAGCTCTCTCCATATACTCCCCATAAAAAACTGACGCCCCGATCGACGGGGCGTCAGCTTTTTATTAGAATCTTTTGCTTTTATATGTTTCCGGTCACGCGATCAGGCAATACCGAAAGCTGCTGCAAGGCCCATGTAGAGCAGGCAACGCAGGATGGTCAGAACGACGGTCAGAGCGAAGATAACAGGGAAGTAAACATCCTTGAACTTCACGCCTGCGACGGTGCACTCGGTCTGGAGGAAGCCTGCGTTGGGCAGGGAGTCGAGACCAAGGGAGGCCAGAACGGTGGTTCTGTGGAACACTGCGGCATTGGTCATGGTAGCGGCCTGCTGCAGAACGGGAGCGGCAAGAACAAGGCCGGCGGAGGAGGAGCCTGCGATACCGGCGATGAGGTTGGTTGCGACGAAGGTGATCATGAGCGGGCTGCCCTCGTAGGAGAGGATGCTCTCAACTGCGGTAGCATAGCCGGGGCAGTTCTGGACGACAGAACCGAAGCCGACGATAGCAGCTGCGTTGATGAGGGTGGTCATGCACATGGAGATGGAGTCGCTGACTGCCTTGCGGTTGGCATCCCAGTTGCGGGGGAGGTACTTGAACTGGAGAACGACAACTGCGAGAACGCCGCAGAGAAGTGCGAGCTCAACCTTGACCTTGAAGATGTTCAGGACAAGGATGGGGATAAGCATGGGGATAACGGAGAGAACCCAGTGGGGACCCTTCTTGGCTTCTGCGTCATCGGATTCCTCTTCTTCGAGAGCGCCGGTGCCGTAAGCGGGGAGGTAGCCCTTGCCGGCTGCAGCAAGACGCTTCTCATACCACTTGATGTAGAGCATACCGACAACGATGAAGACGATGGAGACGAACAGGCCGAGGAAACCGCCGGCGCTGACGTCGGTGCCGAAGTAGCTGGCGCAGAGGACGTTATTGGTGACGGGGACCCAGGGAACAGCCAGACCGAAGTTCAGGCCGAGGGAGTAACCGGCGATAACGGAAGCGCGGTTGATATTAGCCTTGCGGCAGAGCTTGAGTGCGATGGGGTAGCAGATGAAGAGGCTGATGAAGCTGGAGATACCGGCCATTGCGAGGATGGCGGTGAAGATGCAGACGCCGAGAGAAACATTCTTCGGGCCGACGAGGTTGAGGATAACACGCGCAAGGCTGTCGGAGCCGCCCGTGATGTCCAGCAGCTTGCCGAACAGAGCGCCGAGGAAGAACAGGATCATCCAGGACTTCATGAAGCCGACGAGGCCGCCCATATAGGTGTCGAACAGGCCGGTGGTGATGTCCATCTTGTAGATGATCATGAGAATGACGGAGCAGACAATGCCGCCAATCAGGGTGGGAACGTTTTTGTAGCAGAACAGACCGATAAGCAGGACTGCAGCTACGAGGATGAGGATGTCCATAAATACTCTCCAAAAAATATATTTGATACAAGCTGTCAGGCAATAAAGTCGTCAGCAGCGTCCTCCGCATCCCCAAATGCGTTTGACGAGAGCTCTCTGACGGAAGAGTGCACTCTATTGCTTTTAGTTGTCTGCTTGACAGTTGAATCCGAAATTGGGTTCCGGCGCGCGCCGGATCAGTCTTTCATGATGCTCTTGAGATAGGGCATCATGGTTTCGTCTATGCGGTCGTGCATATTGAATGCCGCTCCGCTCAGACACCAGTCAAAAGCGACGCCTTTCATGATTGTCACAATGACCTCCGCGTAATGGTCAATGCTGTGCTCCTCTTTCAGGAGTCCCAGATCCGCCGCCTCTTTCAGGCAGCTGTCCGGATAGCCCCAAACGTAGGCCGGCTGGCGCTGGTGCCAGCGGCGGTTATCGAGCGAATAGTTCTTGGTATTATAGTAGTTGCAGCAGAAGTCGAGCCCTACGTCAACCATGTAATCGCTCCAATAATAATAGAAGATAAGGATGCGCTCGTCAAACGGCTTGCCGGCGACGGCATCGTCGAAATTGTTCTTCTTTCTGAACTCGGCAAACTTCTGAAAATTATAATAGACCAGAAGCTCGTCCTTCGTTTTGAAATGATAGAAGAAAGTCCCGTTCGACACACCGGCGGCAGCGCAGATATTGCTGACCGTGAGATAGGCATAGCCTTTTTTCTTTAATATATTTGACGCCGCCTTGTATATCTTCTGTTTTGTTTCCTGCGTCTGTACTTGCTTAGGTGTAGTGAGCTCCACTCTTAAATATCCTTTCTCATGATTTCAAATACAGGCAAAAATAAAGCCGTAACACCGACGCTGTTTTTGACGCTTGTACTCTAGAGCGCGCTCTATTCGCACACTTTGCAAAAATATTATCACACGCTTTGTGAAAAGTAAAGCACTTTTTTCACAGAATTTTAACTTTCGGCTCGAAACGCCGATTTTCATCTATTTTCGCCAAATTCGTCACAATGTTTTTGGTTATTATTTTTTAATCTTTTTCTTGACAATCTCATGGAGACGCGATAGAGTAGCTAATAGAGTGTGCTCTATAAAAACGCGGCTGCAGCCGCCCCAACGGCTGCGCCGCAAGCACTTTCTTAAATGTTAGTAGTTATGTTTTGATCAACTAACTCATTTCGCTTATCAGAAAGGCAGGCTAATCACTATGGCAACTTCCGACAGATTTGTAGGCAAAGTGGCCGTCATCACCGGCGGTACGACCGGCATAGGCCGCGCTATTGCGACCCGCTTCGTCAAGGACGGCGGCAAGATCGTTATCGGCGCACGTCACGACGATCTTTTTGAGGAAATAGTCAAAGACCTCGGCGCAGAGAACTGCTGGTGCCAGATCTGTGACGTTACGAACCGCGCTCAGGTTGACGCGCTCGTTCAGGCCGCATATGACCATTTCGGCGGCTTCGACGTCATGTTCGGCAATGCCGGCATCAACCTCTTCAAGGACTTTATCAACGTCACTGAGGAAGAACACGCACGCATCGTTCACAACAACTACTTCGGCTGCTTCAACAGCACTCAGGCCGCGGCTCGTGCATTCGTCGCCCACGGCACCAAAGGCGCTATCGTCAACACCGCATCCATCAACGTCCGCTGCGCTTGCCCCAACTCCACTCCTTACGCCGCGAGCAAGGGCGCTATCGCCGCGATGACTCAGGGCGTCGCCGTTGAGCTGGCAGAGTACGGCATCCGTGCCAACTGCTTCTGCCCCGGCTCCACCGATACCCCGATGGTCACTGAGGTTCCCCGTCAGCGTTTCCCGAACTACACCGCACCGAAGCTCATGATCCCCAGAATGGCAAAGCCCGAAGAGCAGGCCAACCTCGCTTGCTTCCTCGCATCCGACGAGGCTTCCTACATCACCGGCGAGACCATCTTCTCCGTCGGCGGCTGGGGCAAGAAGTGATATCAGCCTGACCCCCACCTATATACATTATAGAAAGAGGTATAACCGATGGCTGACATGGAAAAACTCGAACAGCGCATAAGCGAGCTCGAACGGCGCATTCAGATGCAGGAGGACATCCGTGCAATAGAGCGTCTCCAGGCGAATTACTGGGATTGCCTTGACAAGAAGGATTGGGACGGACTGCGCGCCTGCTTCACCGATGATTTTGTGTTCATCAACAACACCACCGGCGGAAGATACGTCGGCGGCGACGGTATGCTTGCCACGATGAAGGGCAAGTTCACCAACAACGTGACCTCCAGCCACCATGGTCATCACCACTGGGTCGAAATAACCGGTGAAGATACCGCTCTCGCCCATTGGGCGCTCGAAGACGATCTGTACGACGCCGTAAACGGCGGCGAGTTCGTCGGCCGAGCCCACTACGACAACAAGTATATCAAGGTCGATGGGCGCTGGTATGCCACCGAAATGGCTCTCACCTATCTTCGCGGTGAGGGCAACATCAAGAAGAGACTTGAGGACTGCGCGAACGCATATGAGGTTTTCCTTATGTGATTCGCGCAACCGAATTACAAAAATGGAGTGTATATTAAAATGAAACTTACCAAAGAAGAGTGGAAGCAGCTCAGCGACCGCATATTCCTTACTCTCCGCCCCACCCAGCATCCCGTCGCGATGAAGTTCATCAAGACTCCCGAAGAGTTCGACGAGATCCCCGGCATTGAGTTCTGCCAGAACAAGGCCTCCACCTGCAAGCTGATCGGCATGGCCGCCCACTTCCAGGGCACCTTCGGCCTCACCCCCGACCACTTCTCCGGCTACTACTGCGCAATGAACAACGGCTGCATGGAAGTCAACCAGGAGTTCCTTGACGGCGCTATCCTCTACAAGCAGCCCACCCCTTGGCATCACAAGCAGGAGGACGCGATAAAGCACATCAAGTCCAACCTCGAAGTGCTTCCTGAGACCCCGTATGTCGGCATTGTATGTTCCTCTCTGTGCAACTGCCCCATCGAGGAGCCCGACGTTATCTGTCTCCAGCTCCCCACTCAGGCCGCGTTCCACCTGCTGGCATGCTATGTCGAGACCGACTGGCAGAAGCTTGAGTTCCCGTTCAGCGGCGAATCCAACTGCGCTGACACCTGGATGCGCACCATGAAGGAAGGCAAAGTCGGCCTGTCCCTCGGCTGCCGCGGCGACCGCGCCACCGGCGCTCTCGCATATGGCGACGTCCGCGTCACCATGACCACCGAGCAGCTGCTGAAAGCTCTTGACGGCTGCGACACGGTCGAGAAGAACAACATTCTTTATCCGTACAACCCGACCTGCCTCTACAAGACCGCGTTCTGATCTTCAGGCAAAAAATCATATCACTGCCCCCGATACCTTTCGGGGGCAGTTTCCCTATAACCCAGCTTCCAGAAAATACATTAAGCTCATTAAGCTTTAACATTTTAATCCATTGCTTTTTCCCGCCGCGGATGTTAATATAGTACATAATAATCCAAAATCTTTATTATAACGTTCAGAAAGTGAGGGATACAGTGGATAACTACGTTCATACTTTGGAATCATGCGCGCTCAACTTCGCCTTTTCCGCGATAAGCGGAAAGTGGAAGCCCTATATTCTCTGGTATCTTCACAGCACCCCCGACGGTGTTTGCAGGTACGGCGAGCTGAAGCGCCTTGTGCCGTATGATATATCGCACAAGATATTCACCCAGCAGCTTCAGGAGCTGGAGTCATATAACGTCATCAAGCGCACCGAGTACGACGAGAAGCCCAAGCGCGTGGAGTACTCGCTGACGGAGGAAGGCCGCCTGCTCATTCCCGCCATCCTATATATGCGCGACTGGGGCGTCTTTGCGAATCATGACTGCCTGCCTGACGCCATCAAGCGCTCGCACGGCGAGCTTGGCGACAGCGTCATCAAATATTCGTACGACTCTGAGGCGCTGGGCAAGTCCGTCAGCATAGAGTTCCAGTACGCGAAGCCGGAGAACGGCTCCGAGCCGTCGGACGGAGACGAAAACGTATAAAAATAACCTCGATCTGCTTTTACAGATCGAGGTTATTTTTATACGTTTTTATAAGCCCTCAGCTTATTATCATGTTGGGCAGCCAGGTCACTATCTGCGGGAAGATTATGCACAGGATAAAGACAAGCACCTGCAGCCCCATGAACGGCCAGACGCCGCGTATCGTTTCCGCTGTGGTAATGTGATCCTTCGCAACGCCCTGGAAGTAGAAGATAGACGCGGCCATAGGCGGCGAGAGGAAGGCGGTCTGCATAATGACGGCCATCATGGTGAGGAAGTATTCCGCCTGGAACCCGACCTGCGTGGCGATGGGGACGAATATTGGGATCGTTATCATGCACACGGCGATCCAGTCCATCAGGAAGCCAAGCAGGAACACGACGGCCATCATCAGCGCGAATATGCCCCATTTGCCGAACGGCAGGTTGACAAACAGGCTCGTGACGGCGCTGCTGCATCCGAGGCGCATGAACACGGTGACGAAGAGGTTGCCGAACGCGGACACGGCGTAGACCATGCTGGTCAGCTTTATCGACTCGACAAGAGTCTTCTTGATGACCTGCTTGTTTATGGAGTGCGTGCACAGCGCGATGATGAACGACGCCGCAACGCCGAGCGCGGCAGCTTCCGTAGCCGGGCACCAGCCAAACCATATCGCGCCGAGAACGGAGAAGATGACGATCGCGACCGGCAGGACGTTCACGACGATGCCCCAGGCTATCTGCTTCTTGGAGTAGCGGCTCAGGACTTCTTCAGGCATTGGAGGCGCATAGTCCTTCTTCACGATGGAGATGACCTTCACATACACGATGTACGCAACGCCGAGCAGCACGCCGGGCGTCATTGCGCCGTAGAACAGCTTGCCGACGGAGACGTTCGCGGCGGAGCCCATGAACACGAGCATGATGCTGGGCGGGATGAGGATGCCCAGCGTGCCGCCGGAGATTATGACGCCGGCCGTGAGGGATTTGTTGTACTTCGCGTCGAGCATGGGCTTGGTGAAGAGCAGACCCATGGAGACGACGGACGCGCCGACGATGCCGGTGGTCGCGGCAAAGAGGATCGCGATGAGCGTCGCCGCGATGGCCATACCGCCGCGCTGGCGGCCGAGGGCGACGGACAGGTTATCGAACAATCGACCCGCCACGCCGGACTGGTTCAGCAGCTGTCCCATCAGGACGAACAGCGGCACAGCGAGGAGGTTATAGTCCTTGCAGTACTTGAAGACGCTGAAATAAATAGTCTGGAATACGTTCGGCCCCCAGAATATGAGGCCGGATATGATAGCCGCTCCGCCGAGCGCCGCAAAGAGATAGTAGCCGGAGAAGATGAACACCAGCAGCATTGCGCCCATTATGGCGGCGATTGTAAGACCGCTTGCTGTCATTTATCTTTCTCCCCTTTCATTGCGCGCAGGCGCTGGATGAGGCTCACTATCTCGGCAAGCCCCTGAAGCGTAAGGATAATAAGGCTGATCGTCATTACGATCTTGGTCGGCCAGATCGGCGCGCTCCAAGAACCGGTGCTCAGCGTTTCGAGCGTAGCCGTAGCCGTGATCGCGTTCTTGGCGCACTCTATGGTGCCTCCGATGGTGAGCGGCAGGAACAGCACCGCGTACAGGACGAGGTCAAGGATGCAGTGCGCCTTTTCCGGAAGCTTTGAGGAAAACGCGTCGATCCTGACCATCGCGCCGCTCTTCATCGCGTAGCCGAAGCCGAGCACTGCGGCGCAGCCGCCGATGATGAAGCACATGCCGTAAGCCCAGGTCGTGGGGCTGTTGAAGAGGTTGCGTGAGATGCACTCTATCAGGAACACTATCACAAGCGGCACAAGCAGATATGCCGCCACAAGGCCGGAGACGTCGGAGACCTTGTTCGCAAAGGCTATGAACTTATCTCCGAAGGAGGCCGTCTTGTTGTTTTCGGGTTGTTTAGCCATTTCAAATTCCTCTCACGAGCCGAACGGCCTGATCAGTAGGATGCCGCCTCGCTCCAGTCGCCGACAGACTGGATGTAAGCCTGCTGGGACTCGTATATCTTTGCGAACAGCGGGTTGCTCTGGCACTTTTCGGCGTAGTATTCGTCAGCGACCTGCTGGATCTTTGCGATGTCCTCGTCGGGCATTCTGTATATGGTCAGCTTGCCCTGAGCCTCAAGCTCCTTGAACTGCTCCCAGGCCTGGCCGTTTGCGACACGGTCTTCCGCCCAGTTCTGCGCCATCATTGCGGTGCAGGCGAGCTTTATGATGTTCTGGGTCTGCTCATCCATGCTCTCCCAGACGCCGCGGTTGATGAGGAAGAGGTAGACCGCGCAGGACTGATGCACGCCGGGAACGGTGAGGTACGGTGCAACTTCCTGGAAGCCTGCCGCCCAGTTTGCGGAGGGGCTGGAGTACTCAGCCGCGTCGATGGTGCCGCGGGAGAGGGCTTCGTAGCAGTCACCGCCGTCCATGGTGACAACGGATGCGCCGAGGCGGGTCTCGATGTTCGCCCAGTCGGAAACGCCGCGGATCTTCAGACCCTTGATATCGTCAAGGCAGGTGATGGGCGTAGTGGAGTGGTAGAGTATCTCGGAGTCAACAACGCCGCACGGGAACGCGACGACGTTGCTGTCTATCTCGGCCATGACCTCGTCGAGGATCTGCTGGCCTTCACCGGCAACGTACCAGCCCATGTACTCGTCGAAGGTCATGCCGACGGGCAGGGTGCTGAGAATGCCGAGGCTGTCATCGGAAAGGTTGGTCGCCGCAGTCTGCGCGCAGTCGAGAGTACCGTTGGAGACCGCCTGAAGCATATCGGTGGTAGGTACGATGGAGTTGGTCGCAAGGCACTCCATGGTCACGCGGCCGCCGGAGCAGTTGACGATCGCTTCGGAGAGGTCGGACGCATACTGGTAAGGTCCGCCGCCGGAGCCCCATGCGCACTGATACACAAGATTATAAGTCTTGCCGCTTGCGGCGGCGCCAGCGCTGCCGGTCTCTCCGCAGCCGGAGAGAAGCGCTGCTGCCATAACAAGTACCAGAGCCAACGCTATTACCTTTTTTGTTCTTTTCATGTCGTTTTCCCCTTTCGAGTGTCCGCCCGGCCGGAGGGTGTTTTGCTCCGTTCCGATACGACCGTGCAGATATGCTAATTTAATATCACACTCATTGGCTAGATTATAATACATGTGACGCAATTTTAACAATAGCGCACTTTTTTGTGCGTACTAACCGTTTTGTGCACTATAACAAAAAAGTGCGTAGTTGAAATTGTATAAAAAACTTGTTAAAAATATATTATACGATTTGATGTTTTCACATCTTGTCCGCAATATTTCCCAATCACAGGAAATATATATCTAACTGGAGGCATAACATGAAATTAACTAAAGTATTCGAGCCCGGCAAGATTGGCAATCTTGAACTAAAGAATCGCCTTGTTGTCAGCGCCATGTCATCTCATATGGGCAACCCCGACGGAACCCCCAACGAGGCCGTCAACGCGTACCTCGTCGCCAAGGTCAAGGGCGGCTGGGGTCTTGTGTTCACCGAGGACCTCGGTGTGACCAAGGACGCAGGCAGCGACCCCGTCGTCGGCTCCCTCTGGAGCGATGACCAGGTTCCCGCATGGACCGAGACTGTCCGTCAGGTACACGCCGCAGGCGGACTCATGGGCGCGCAGATATACCATGCCGGCCGTCAGAGAAGCCTGAAGGCATATGACACCCACCCCGTCGCCCCCTCAGCGCTGAAGGAGCCGACCGAGCCTTATGTTCCCCACGCTCTGACCGTCGAAGAGATACATGATCTGGTCAAGGCCTTCGGCGAAGCCGCCGCGAGAGCCAAGAGATGTGGTTTTGACTGCGTCGAGATCCACGGCGCACACGGCTACCTTATAAATCAGTTCATGTCCACCTTCTCCAACAAGCGCACCGACGAGTACGGCGGCACGCTTGCAAACCGTATGCGCTTCGCGCTTGAGGTCGTCGCCGCTGTCCGCGAGGCTGTCGGCGCTGATTACCCTGTCATCTTCCGCTTCAACACATGTGATTACGTCGAGGGCGGCATCGAGCTTCCCGAGGCCATAGTCATGGCAAAGATGCTTGAAGAAGCCGGTGTTGACGCTCTGCACTGCACTCAGGGCATGTTCACCTCCAAGGAAGCGATAATCGCCCCGGGCTTTGTCCCCGTGATGCACTACGCCGAGAACGCCGCTACCATCAAGAAGTCCGTCAAGATCCCCGTGCTCGCCGTCGGCCGCTACAACGACATCTATATGTCTGAGGCCATGCTGCGTGACGAGAAGGCCGACTTTATCGTCATGGCGCGCGCTTCCCTCGCCGACCCCGAGCTGCCCAACAAGGCAAAGGCCGGCAAGATAGATGAGATAATCCACTGCATCGGCTGCGACCAGGGCTGCACCGGTGAGACCGCAGTCGGCAACCCCGTCAACTGTATCGCCAACCCCCACACCTGCCGCGAGCTGGTCTATGACCTGTCCGTGGTCGAGAACCCGAAGAAGGTATTTGTCGCAGGTGCCGGTGTTTCCGGCCTTGCCGCCGCATACGGCGCAGCGGAGCGCGGCCATAAGGTCACCGTTTTCGAAGCCAGCGATGAGATCGGCGGCCAGTGGCTCGCCGCCATGACGCCTCCGGGAAAGACCGAGTATGCGTCCCTCGTGCTCAACTTCCGCAATCAGCTGAAGAAGTACGGCGCAGAGATCCGTCTCAACACCCCGCTCACCCGCGAGATCGTCGACGCCGAGAAGCCCGACGCCGTCATCCTCGCCACCGGCAGCAACCCCATGTTCCTGCCCATCCCCGGCCTCGATAACCGCGACTATGTCAAGACCGCGATCGAGGTCCTCCGCGGCCGCACGCTCTACGGCAAGAAGGTAGTCGTCGCGGGCGGCGGCATGACCGGCGCCGAGACCGCAGTGTTCCTCGCCGTGCAGGGCTGCGACGTGACCATTATAGAAATGGCTCCCGACATCATCACCGACGCCGTGGCACAGCCCAGAGCCTGCCTGCTGGAGCACATCCGCAAGTACAACATCAAGGTACATACCCACACCAAGCTCACCAAGGTCGGCGAGGGCACCATCTACGCCGAGGAGTACGGCGAGCCTGTTGAGTTCAAGCACATCGATATGCTTGTCAACGCCATGGGCGTACGCAGCAACAATCCGCTCAAGGCCGAGCTTGAAGGCTGCGACTGCAAGGTCGTTGTCGTCGGCGACGCAAGCAGCACCAAGAACGGATACAAGAATATCCGCGAAGGCTTCAACGCCGGCAACGCAATCTGAAACACCATCTTATATAATGACCCGCCGGAGGACAGAAATGTCCTCCGGCGGGTTTGACTTTTTGAAATTTCGTCTGACACATCCGGCAGCTCATGGGATAATGCGTCGTACTGCTTAGGGAAAAGTGCTTTTGCTGAACTTACGAATCAGCTCTGACTCGCCGCATAAATTTCCTTCGGCCCAATATATTCATCCGCTGCTCTCCACCGAACCTTTGACGCACATATTGTAGTTCCCGTATAGCTTTCGATATCCTTTTCTGATAATCCGCCGCAATCACACCAATAAATGCGGTCTTCCTTTATGATCATCGTTGCATCGAGTATTTCACTGGTATAGTTTTCATCATTCGGAAACAGCCGCAGATACTTTAACCCCATAAACTGCATTTCAATCACAGACGGGTTTTTGAACTGCCGTTGAATGATCACGCTCAGTATTCTCCGGTTGTTGATCGGAAACATACTCAATGTCTCCTCCACATATGCACCGCTGATATATTTGATCTCTTTTACGCAGCTGTCGTGAAATCCATACATGGCATCCATAAAGCTGTTTAAATCTTCTTCGTCTGCAATTTCATTCCACATATATTCTCCCCTCCAATTGTGCCGAAATGATCTCCCGCCTGAAAGTACCGCTGCAATACGGTGAGGTGTTTCCTCCTCGCAGTCAATTCTGGTTTCTCTCCAGATGAACAAGTCCGAATTTTCTATAATTCAAGCACGAATTTACAACCCAATTTGGAATGCTGTCCTCAGAAGTATAAGACGACACATATATCGACAACCCTGCATTCTTTTCAAAGTCATGATATGGCGGCACAGCGTCGGCAAAGTTCCCTATGGGAACGAATTTCATACGTTTCAGTCTCTGTGCAGACGGAATAGATATTTTGAACATGAAGTTGTATCCGGCATCATATTGAAACGATGGCAGCAATCCGAGTGAATCCAATTCGCTTGTGCTCTTTGGTATAACATCCGGAGGCGACAGCGTCAAGCAGACCAGCTGAGTGTCATCGGCCGCCGAGATGCCGACCTTGCGGGCAATAATATTCCAATCGTCCAAACCAAAACGTGCCGGATAAGCACCCGACATTTTATAGCAGAACGTATCCCCGTCTCTCCAAGGCACCGTGTACCTGACAGGCTTTGAATATGCCTTTTTCTTTCCTGTGTGCGGCAGGTCACATACAGCAGTTCCGGCGTCTATAAATACCGTTTTATACTCATCCGGGACTATCGATGTTAAGTATGCAAAACCTTTCGACGCCTTCTTTATAACAGCGTCCGTCAATTCGTCAGACATATACATAGCCATGGCCAACCCGACCCACACCTGCGGGGCATCATCCTGATCTGACAGCTCTCCCGAATACATAGCAAGAATCTCCTCGGCGGCTCTGTCACTCGCTAAGCCGGTATCACGAAAGTGCTCGTAAGTTCTGCATACGTCCGCTGCCAACGGAAAAACATCAAATATTTCATTCCAAGTCATAGCAGGCTCCTTCAATGTGTTTCCACACTCTGAGAGTACCAAACACAAGCCGGCATGTCAACAGCTTTAGCTCTTTACGCAGTACACCCCCGACGGGGAATTCCGTCGGGGGTGCGTTATATCCTTTTTCCTATCAGCCGACGAGGTGGTTTGTGCCGATGAGGAGCGAGATCTCCTCGCCCGCCGTGAAGCCTTCCAGCTGAATATACATGGGGACGCCGCTCTGGTCGCCGGCAAAGAACACCGTGATATAGCCCGCACCGGCAAAGTCCGTGAGCAGCTTATCCTGCATGGTGCCGTCGTCACCGAGGATGGTATACCCGCCGAAGCCCCAGTACTCCGCAAGCATCGCGCAGCAGCGGCCGACCGTCATGCCGTCGGGAACGATGTCCGAATAATTTGCGCCTCTCGTTGACACCGCGAGGCGGGTTATTTTGCCGGTCTGGATATCCACGTTCAGGTTCAGATGATACCCCGAACCGCCGCAGTCGATGACATAGCAATGCGGGAAGATACGGCCATACCAATATTCGCCTTCGTTCTGCGCATTCGACTCCAATATCATGTTCGCCGACTCCCCCGAATCGACCTGCGCGGGCAGCAGGCCGATCTCCTGCATACGCGCCAGCTCCTGCTTCGTCACGTTCCAAGCCTGATTCGGACTCGCAACGCGCACCGCCGCATAGGCGCTGCCCGTCAGCAGCAGGACTATCATCGCCGCCACCATCACCGTTCTCAGCGCGCGGCGCACCGGCCGCCGCTGCGGCCGTGCCGAGGCTGCGGCCATGACCGCGTTCACCGTCTCCGGATCCGCCGCAAGCGGCGAAAACGCACGGCGTACCTTTTCTCTGTTATTCATTCAATCATCCTCCGTCAGAAAATTTTTCAGTTTTGCCCTTGCGCGCGACAGCCGTGTGGTAACGGTATTGAGCGGTACGCCCAGAAGCTCCGCGATCTCCGGTGTGGAGTAGCCCTCGTAGTAATACATCAGCACCGCCACGCGATACTTCTGCTCCAGCCGCATTATCCCGCAGAACAGCCCGCGATCCTCCGCGGTCTCGAACCGGAGCGTCGACGCGTAGTCCTCGATGCTCTCCACACGCCTCCAAGGCGAGCGGAAAACCTTTTTACACTGATTCACCGTTACGCGGATCAGCCAGTTTTTAACGTGCTCCTCCGACTCGAACAGTGTATCCGTGCGATAGAGCCTGAGCAGCACCTCCTGCGTGACGTCGTCAGCGTCATCGCGGCTGCGCATGTAACCGTAGGCCACCCTGAACACCATATCCATGTACTTCTCAGCCAGCGCGGCAAAGCGTTCTCGTGTAAGCATGTTTGTCTCTCCTGTTCTTGAAAAGCCTTTCACATGTAATATCCGGCACGCGGGCGTTTTCTTTCAGAGATGAAATAAAATTTTTGATTTTTATAAAAATGGCGGCCTTTCGGCCGCCTTCTGACTGAAGACAAATCTGTCGGCAGTGTATGGAATTGCATGGGGAGAGTGCAGAGAGGGGACGGGAGTCCCCTCTCTGCGTTTAATCCGATCTTATTCAGGAGTGTTTTTGAACACTCCTGAATAAGCCCTCAAGGTGCCGAACTCTATCGACGCCTTGAGGGCGGCCTTTCGGCCGCCCTTTTCGCGTTATATTACATTATGATGCACTTTTTGGGGCAGGTTTCGGCGCATGTTCCGCAGGCGACGCACTTCTCGTCGTCAAGCTTCCAGGTCTTGTTCGCGCGGTCTACCTCTATCGCTCCGGCGGGACACTTCCTTGCGCAGAGCGTGCAGTAGACGCACTTCGCCGGATCGCTGACAGGCTTGCCGTCATCGCGGGGCCTGACCTCCGCTGCAGGTGCTTCGGCAGGTGCGGCAGGAGCCTCGGCCGCAGGCTTCGCGGCGGGGGCGGGAGCGGCCTTCTTGACGGGCGGCTTCTTGATAAAGCTGCCGGTGACGAGCAGGTCCTCTTCCTTGGTCGCTATCATGTGATAGTCGCCGGTTAGCTCTATCGCCTTGCGGGAGCAGAAGTCCGCGCAGGTGGCGCAGAAGGTGCAGGAGCCGAGATTGAAAGTCAGGGTGATCTTGTCGCCCTCCTCGGTCTTCTCGACCGTGCGGCTGATGGCATTGCCGGCGCAGACGCGCTCGCACATGCCGCAGCCGATGCACTTATCGGCGTGATAGACTATTCTGCCGCGATAATTGGGAGCGGCCTCGCTTGGTACGGCGGGGTACATGGCGCAGCTCGGCTTGCTGAAGAGCTGGCTTATGGCTTCTTTTACAAACGGAAAGTCCATTACTTCTGCTCCCTCTTTTCCTTGAGAATTTTTGTTGCGAGAGCGAGTCCGTCGATGATCGCCTCCGGCTTCGGGGCGCAGCCCGCGATGTCAACATCAACGGGAACATACTTGCTCAGCGGCCCCGCGACGGAGTAGCTGCCGCGAAAAACATTGCCTGACTGCGGGCAGGAGCCCATCGTGACGATGCAACGCGGCTCCGGAACCTGAGAGATGGCGCGCAGCACGCGGGGCAGAGACTGCTTGGTGACGGGGCCGGTAACGACGACGATGTCGGCATGGCGCGGCGTCCCCGCGAGCTTGAAGCCGAGGCGCTCCGCGTCATAGCGCGGGGTCAGCACGGAGACAAGCTCTATGTCGCAGCCGTTGCAGGAGCCGGCGTTGATATGGAACAGCCACGGAGATTTCGCGGTGCTTTCCGCGATAAGTTTTTTGAACATATACGCCCCTCCTTACAGACCGTACCACGCGAGGACAAGGCTTATCAGCGCAAGTCCGGTGACGACGGTCCAGTAGTATTTAAATATCTGCTCGATCTTGAGCCGCGCGGTGACGGCGTGGACGAAGGAGATCGACACGGCTGTCAGAACCACGCAGAGCGCGAACACTATGATGCCGTCAACGACGAGCAGTCCCGTGCCGATGCCGCCGAGGAACAGCGCGACGAACATCGAGGTGAGCGTCAGCATCTTGACCGCGTGGCTGAGCTTGAATATGCCCAGCGGCGCGCCGCTGTACTCGGCCAGCAGACCTTCGCATATCTCGGTCTCGGCTTCGGCGGCATCAAAGGGGTGATTGCCGGTCTCGCCGGGGATGGTCATCAGAAACGCGATGGCCGCAGGAATCATCGAGGGGTGCAGTATCAGGCTGCCGTTATGTATCTGGTACTCCGCGATCTTCGTCATGGAGAACGTGAGCCCGGTTCCCATCGCATCGCCGACAGTCTTGCCGATGGCGAGCAGCACCAGCACGAGCGGAAGCTCGCAGGAGATGATCGTGACCATCTCGCGGCTGAGGCCGACGCCAGCATAGGGCGAGCCGGAGGCCGCGCCGCCCATTATCGTCGCGATGGCGGGGATGAGCAGCAGGTAGAGGATGACGATGACGTCCGCGATATCGCCGAGCACTGCAAACGGCGTGAAGCCGCGGATGGGGATGAACAGCTGGATGACCACCAGCGCCGCGAAGCCGACTATCGGGGCGGCGAGGAAGGTTGTCTTGGAAGCCGCTGTGGGGATTATCGTCTCCTTGCCGCAGAGCTTGAAGAAATCATAGAACGGCTGAAGCACCGGCGGGCCGACGCGCTTCTGCATCCGCGCGACGAGCTTGCGGTCGATGCCGCAGAGCAGCAGCCCCGCGACGAAGCAGAACAGGAAGCCGGGGAAGATAAGGATATAGCCGAGATACTGGAGATAATTCAGAACCATATTCATAATCCCACCTCCTTAAAGTGCTATCTGCATGAACAGCGTGGCCAAGGCCAGCGCCACGACCGCCCAGAGGGCATAGTCGTTGACGACGCCGCTGTGCAGGTCGTGCATGAAGCTGAAGTAATGCCGCCAGTTATGCTTGAAGCCCCAGAAGAGGTCTCCGCCGCCGACCTGAGAATACACGCTCTTTTCGCCGCCGAAGAAGAGGTCGTATTTCCCGTCCTCGGACGCGGACTTCTTCTCGCTGACCTGGTCGTATTTGCCCATTATCGCGACAAGCGTGACCGCCAGCAGCGCGATCGCCAGCACGAGCAGCCAGTGGATCGGGTTCCACGCGCCGACTCCGGCAAAGCTTATCGCCTGAGCCGCAGGCGCGTTCGCGCCCATGACGCTCTCGGCATAGCCTGCGCCGAGCATGCTGTTGATGTAATTGCCGACGTTGAACACCGCCTCGGCCGCGGGCTGGGTGAGATTCTCAGTGACCCAGTTCGGGAAGATGCCACTGAGGATGCAGACTGCCGCAAACAGTCCCATCGCAAGGCGCATCCCGAAGGGGACTTCCTTGACGTTTTCATACTCGGCGGGCAGTTGGCCGAAGAACACCGACTGCGTGACCTTTACAAAGGACGCAAGCGTCAGTACGGAGGTGACGAGCGCGATAACGGTCACGAGCAGGAAGCCGATGTTGCCGCTCTCGACCGCCTTCATATAGGTCGCCTGATAGATCATCCACTTGGACGCAAAGCCGTTGAAGGGCGGCACGCCGCTTATCGACGCTGCGCCGATCAGGAACAGCACCGTGGTATGCGGCATTTTCTTTGAAAGTCCGCCGAGCTTGCCGAGATCGGTGGTGCCGGTCTGGTGCAGGACGGCGCCGGCGGCGAGGAACAGCAGACCCTTGAACATGGTGTGGTTCATGGCGTGGAAAAGTCCTGCGGACATTCCGAGCGCGGTAGACAGTCCCGCTGCCGTGAGCACGTAGCCGATCTGGGAGATACTGTGGAACGCAAGCAGGCGCTTGAAGTCATGCTGCGCCAGCGCCATAGTGACGCAGACGAACATACTGACGCTGCCGACAAACACAAGCAAAAACTGCATTGCGCCAAGTCCCATGCTCTGGAACAGGAAGTAGGTAAGACGGATGATGCCGTAGATACCGGACTTTGTGAGCACGCCGGAGATGAGCACCGAGATGGAGGCCGGAGCCGCGCCGTGCGCATCCGCCGCCAGCGGATGGAAGGGCACGATAAAGGCCTTGGTGCTGAAGCCGACAAAGAGCAGGGCAAAGGCAAGCTTTGTGGAATTATTGAGATTGCCGGGGATGAGTGCGGAGAGCTGGGCGAAGTTCAGGGTATGCACCTGAGCGTAGAGCATTATCGTGCCGACCAGTATGCAGGTCGAGCCGATGCAGCCGACGACAAGGTACTTAAACGCTGCCTCAAGCGCACCGTGCGCGGTATTTCTAAACGCAGTGAGCGCAACGGCGGCAAAGGTGAGTATCTCGACCATGATGAACATATTGAAGATATCACCCGAGAGGACAAGACCCATAACGCCGCCTGCGAGCATGAGAAACAAGGTATAATACTGCGGGACGTTGTCGTCATGGCTCATGTACTTGAAGGAGTAGACGCAGGAGACGAACACCGCCGTTGAGATAAGCAGACCGAAGAACAGGCTCAGTGCGTCTACCTCCATTGCAATGCCGATGGCATAGCCTCCGGCCATGGAGCGGCTGCCCATCCAATAGTTTATTATCTCGCCCTCGAGCATGACGGGCTTGACGAGATACACCATACATGCAAGAGATATTGACACTGCGAGGAACGCCACGATGTTGCGGAAGGTCTTATACTTGCCGAACATGACGATAAGGAACGCGCCGAGGAACAGCACCATGACGGAGTAGACCGGAAAGTGCTGATAGTTCAGGATATTTGTCATCCTCTCAGCCTCCTTATCTCGCGGGTGTCGATAGTGCCGTACTGCTCCTCAAGCTTGATGACCAGCGCGAGGGACATCGCCGTGACGCACGCGCCGATGACGATGCTCGTCAGGGTCAGCGCCTGAGGGATGGGATCGACAAAATGGCTCACTGCGGTGATTTCGCCCTCGGTAAATATGGGGGCGGTGCCGCCGTTATAGCCGATAGAGATTATCAGCAGGTTCACGCCGTAGTCGGCGATGCCGAGGCCGATGACCGTTTTGATAAGGTTATACTTGGTTATTATCGTGTAAAAGCCGAGAACTATAAGGAAAAAGGCGGCAATATAGTTAAAAGTCATCATATTTTCCACCTCACTTCTTATAGTCTATATCCTTGACCACCAGCAGGCCAAGCATGGATATTGCAAGCACACCGACGCCGGTAATGACCTTGAAGCCGACTATGGTGTCCATAATGAATATGGTGCCAGTACTGAAGAGGTCGCCGATATTGCCGATATCGCTGAATACGTTCTGGCAGAAGTTGCCCAGATACACAACGCCGAGCAGGGCGGCGATAATGTACAGGAAGGACAAGAAGCCCTCGGAATGATGCAGGAAGCCCGGACGCAGAGACTTGAGCGTCACATCGTAGCCATGTCCGAGATAAATCAGAATGACCACTGCGACCATCAGAACGCCGCCTTGGAAGCCGCCGCCGGGGGAAAGATGCCCATGCAGGATAAGATAAAAGATGTAGACCAGCGTCAGAGGCAGGATCTTGTCGCAGCCGCAGCGCTGTATAATACGCTTAATAGTGCGCTTTTTGCCGTCATTCATCCGTTTTCCCCTCCTTATCCGATTTTTTAGAGAAGAGTATTACAGCGGAGCCCGCAACGGCGGTGATGAGTATAAAGGCCTCGCCCATAGTATCGTAGCCACGGAAGTCGAATACTATCGAGGTGACGTCGTTGACGGAGTGGGTCTTGTCGAGGTTCTGCTGGATTATCGCGGCGGCCGCGCCGTCGGCGTTCGAGTCGTCATAGGAGGCGGGATCCTGCATCAGCTCATACTCGCTCACGGCGGGCTTGCCGTTATAGGTGGGTTCCATTTTGCCCATGGTGACGGCCGCGAACGCACCGGAAAACAGGAGAACGCCAAGAGAGACCCAAGTAAGAAACTTCTTCATTTATCGTCCCCTCCTCGAATTTTCTTGAGCGCGACAATGAATATCAGCGGGGAGAGCGCAGCGCCGACGGCGGCCTCGGATATCGCAACGTCGGGAGCCTGAAGTATCAGGAATTCCGCCGCTGCGAATATTCCGGTCACGCCGAGGGCAATGACGGAGGAAAGCAGCTTTTCAAAGTGGCAGGCCATAATCGCGGAAACGACGAGACCGAGCAGCACCACGATATTGAGAATCATAACTATATTACTCATCGCCGAAATCCCTCCTGAAATCATCAATTTCCATGCGCTTTTCGGGACGGATACCCGCTCTGTACGCGCCCTTTGCGATAGCGTGAGCGCCCACGGGGTTGACGGTGATGACAAGCGCGCCGATGACGGCGATCTTTATCGCTGTCGCGGGGTGCCCCATGATGAAGATTGCATACAGCAGGCCGCCGATGGCGACACCCAGCATACCGAGAGTCGTGATGCAGGTGCTCGCCTGCATACGGCAGAAGGTATCCGGCATTTTCAAAACGCCGAGAGTACCGGCCAGCGCGAAGAACGCGCCTATGACAAGCAGTGCGTCAATTACTATCCTGAGGGCCATCATGCCACCTCCCCTTATCAAGATAACGCCCGACAAGCATGGTGTTTATAATGCCGAGCAGTGCGCTGATTATCGCAACGTCGAGGAATATTCCTCTGCCGGTGTACAGCGCGTAGAGTATCATCGCGCAGGATATCAGGATATCCGCGCTGTCCCCCGCGACCATTCTGTCCGCCGCGGTGGGGCCTTTGATAAGACGATACAGATTGATAAGCGCAAAGAGCGCGAAGAGCGCGGAAAAGATTACAAGCTCGATCATTTCCATATCCTCCTTATCCATTTTTCCAGAGTTCCCTTTATCATCTCTCCGGCCTTCTCACGGTCGGTCTCGGACACGTCTATCCAGTGGATATAGAAGTAGTCCTGCCCCTCCTCCTCGGTGATGTCGAGGGTGATGGTGCCGGGGGTGAGGGTGATGGAGTTTGCGAGCATGGCTTCGGGGTAGCCGTCGCCGAGGTTCACCGGAACCTTGACGATGCCGGGGTTGACCTTCTTCTTACAGTCGCCGAAGCAGCGCTTTGCAACGTCCCAGTTAGCCTTCAAAAGCTCCCACATAAAAACCGGTATGTACGCGAGCAGCGAGAAGAAGTGCACGGGATTGAAGAAATGGAACGCGTGCTCATGGACGAAGAACCGCGCGGAGAACAACGCCACCGCAAGACTCACGATCGCGCCCGCCGCAAGCTCCTGCGCGCCGAAGTTCCATGTGAGCAATATCCAGAACGCGTAGCAGACGATGAACGTGGATATCACTGCGGGAAATCTTGTTTTTTGCAAGAGGAAACCTCTCCTTCCTGTGTTTTATTACTCCACTTTCAAACTTTCGACAAAGAACTCACGTCCGGCGGTCATCTTTATAGCCGTGCTGCGGCACTCCGGACAACAGGCGTTTTTCCTGTCCGCCGCGCCCTCATAGCCGCAGTCGAGGCATCTGAACCGCGCTTCGATCGGCTCTATCACGAGCGCCGCCCGCTCGGCCGCGCTGCCCGCCGCCGCTATCGGGAAGAACTCCCGCAGGCATTCCGGCACGATGCCGGAGTATTCGCCGACGCGCAAAGTGATCTCAAGCACGTTTTTGAAGCCGCTTTTTTCCGCTTCGGAGTTTACGATGTCGATAATTCCCTTTGTTATTGCCAGCTCGTGCATCTTATCTGTCGAGGCAGCTGAAGCACGGGTCTATGCTGGCGATGATGAGCCCCGCGTCCGCCACGGTATTGCCGCGCAGCATGTGCGGCACGGTGGGGGTGTTCTTATAGGACGGGACATGTATGCTGACGCGGTGGTTATTGAACCCGCCGTTGCCGACGACCATATGGGTCAGCTGGCCGCGCGGCGCTTCGTGTCTTGCTACCGTCTGCCCCTCCTGTATCTTTACGAGCTTGTTGCCGAGGTTTATCGGCGTGTCAGGCAGATTTTCAAGCGCCTGACGGATTATCTTGATGCTCTCGTAGCATTCGAGCGCACGCACGACGACTCTTGCGAACACGTCGCCGCTCTCGACCACGGGCACGTCAAAATCGAAGTCCTCATAGGAGGAGTAGGGCGCGTCCTTGCGGACGTCTATCTTCACGCCCGAGGCTCTCGCGTGGGGGCCGACGGCGCCCATGCGCAGCGCATCCTCGCGCGTCAGCACGCCGACGCCCTTTGTGCGCATGGCGATGGTCTTATCCGTCAGCGCGATCTCGGTTATTCTGTCAAGCGGAGCCTTGAGCTTGTCGCAGGCTGCAAGCAGCTCGCGGCGCAGCTCGTCGCTGATATCGCGTCTCGCGCCGCCGATGGTGACCATGGCGTAATTTACGCGGTTGCCGGTCATCTTCTCCAGCAGATCCATAACAAGCTCACGCTCATCCCAGATATGCATGAACATACTGTCATGCCCGATGATGTGGCAGGCGATACCGAGCCACAGGAAGTGCGAATGCAGGCGCTCAAGCTCGGCGGTGATGACGCGGATGTACTGACCGCGCTTCGGCACCTCTATGCCGTTTATGCTCTCGACGCACATCGCGTAGGTAAAGGCGTGAGAGTGGGAACAGATGCCGCAGACGCGTTCGACCAGCACGAGGGTCTGTATCGCGTTGCGCTCGGTTGCGAGCTTTTCTATGCCGCGGTGGTTATAGCCGACAAACACATCCGCGTCGCGGATGACCTCTCCCTCGGTATAGAGCTTCGCGTGTATCGGCTCCTCCAGCGCGGGATGGTACGGGCCTATGGGAACTATATAGCTCATTACTGCTCCTCCTTCAGGTTTTTATCGACCAGTTCCTTCAGCGGCATGACAAGTATCTGACCCTTGCCCTGCGTTTCGAGCATGTCTTCGGGCAGGAACAGGCGCTGTGAAACGTCCAGTCCCTCAAACTCGATGCCCATCAGCTCGTTGAGCTCCCGCTCCGGCCATGAGGCCGCAGTGTCATAGATCTCCGAAATGCTCGGCACCTTCATCTCGCCTATAACGTGGTACGACTCTACCGCCGGATCGACCGCGTAGTCATAGGAGATGTCGGCCTCGCCGTCCTTGTTGAAGAAAGCGTGGATCATCACAAGGTAGCGTCCTTCCTTCCGCATCCGCTCCGCGACGGGTATTATCTCGTCCTTGCCGATAATGATTTTCTTATACTCCTGCATTCATTTCACCTCTCGTTTTACGCTTTATATAAAATACGTTTTCCCTTATCCATCAGCAGATGCGCGGTAGCTGTGCGCCGGTGAGCTTCTGCATTATTCTGCTGCCGCCAAGCTCCGTATACATGACGACCTTGCCCGCATACTTCGCGCTGACCTCGCCGATCACCGCCGCGCCGCGCCCGAATTCATGCGCGCGCATCGCCGCGAGGACATTCTCCGCGTCCTCCGGCGGGACGACCGCGAGCAGCTTACCCTCGTTGGCGCAGTACATCGGGTCAAGCCCCAGCATATCGCAGGCAGCCTGCACCTCACCGCGCACAGGTACTGCGCTCTCGCGCAGCTCTATTCCAAGCTCCGTGCCCTCGACGAACTCATTGAGCGTCGTTGCGACGCCGCCGCGCGTCGGGTCGCGCAGGACGCGCACCGCGCCGCTTTCAAGTATCGCCGCGCAAAGGCCGTTGAGCGGCGCGCAGTCGGACTTGATATTCCCCTGCATCATGCCGCTTCGCGCCAGCATGACCGCCGTGCCGTGGTCACCGACGGTTCCGGAGACGATGACCTTGTCGCCCGCGCGTATCGCCTTCGGGCTGAGTCCCGGATATTTCAGAAAGCCGATGCCCGCGGTGTTGATATATATCTTGTCGCCGCGGCCGCGCTCGACTACCTTCGTATCCCCGGTCACGACCTGCACTCCGGCCTTTTCGCCGGCCTCGCGTATCGCCTCAACGACGCGTGCCAGCTCCGCCGCGGGGAAGCCCTCTTCTATTATAAATGCGCAGCTGAGATATTTCGGTTCGCCGCCGCACATTGCGATATCGTTCACCGTGCCGCAGACGGATAGCTTTCCGATGCTGCCGCCGGGGAAGAATATCGGGTCGACAACGAAACTGTCGGTCGAAAACACGAGCTTATCCGCGCCCGGTATCACCGCGCCGTCGCCAAGCTCGCTGAGCGCGGGGTTGGCCAGCGCCGGGACTATCATGCTCTCTATGAGGCGCGAGGTCTTTTTGCCGCCGCTGCCATAATCAAGAGTTATTATCTCGTCCATATCATATCTCCCCGCATTTCGCGCTAAATGCTCTGATATTTGTATGCCGCGGCGCACGCGCCCTCCGAGGACACCATGCACGGCCCCACCGGATCCTCCGGCGTACAGCGTGCGCCGAACAGCAGACATTCGCGCGGCGCGATCCTGCCGCATATCACGTCGCCGCATCGGCAGGGGCTTGGCCTGCCATCGCCGTACTCCACGGCGAATTTCTTCTCGGCGTCAAACTCTGCAAGCTCGTCTCGCAGTGCAAGCCCGCTCGCATCAATCGCGCCGAGGCCGCGCCATAGGTCACGGCGCGGGACGAAGCACTCGTTTATTATCTTCTGCGCAAGCGGATTCCCCTCTGGGGCGACTGCACGCTTATATTCATTCTCAATTCTCGGCTCGCCGTCCGCTATCTGCTTTAAAAGCAGGTACACGGCGGTCAAGACATCCTCCGGCTCGAAGCCGCTTATCACCGCGGGCATATGGCAGTCACGCGGCAGGAACTCAAAGCCGCGCTCGCCGATTATCGTCGCCACATGGCCGGGGCAGAGGAAGCCCTGAATGTTGAAGTTCTCCGTCCGCATCAGCGCGCGCAGCGCCGGCTCCACGGTTTTCAGCATCGACCAGACTGAGAAATTCTTCACTCCCGCATCCCGCGCCGTCAGGACTGCGGCGGCGGTGCCGGGCGCGGTCGTCTCAAAGCCGACGCCGAGGAACACGACCTCTTTTTCGGGGTTCCGCTCCGCGATGTCTATCGCGTCGATCGGCGAATACACGATCTCGACCCTTGCACCGAGGGCGCGGCGGCGCTGCAGACTGTCCCCCGGAACGCTGCTGGGAACGCGCAGCATGTCGCCGTAGCTTGTTATTATGACGTTCGGCCGCATCGCAAGCTCCAGCACCGCGTCGATGACGGCGGCGGGAGTGACGCACACGGGACATCCGGGGCCTGAGAGCATGCGGATGTTCCCCGGCAGCATACTGCGTATGCCGGACTTGGCTATCGCCATGGTATGAGTGCCGCAGACCTCCATGATGCGCGTTTCACCCAGCGGGAGCGCAGCCATCTTCTCTATTATCCTGCTCACGGCAGCTTTATCGGAGGGCATTTTCAAGCTCCTCCCATGCGGCGATATCATCCAGCGCCTGACTCTCGGGCAGACGCTCGATAGCAAAGCCGGCATGGACTATGACATAGTCCCCAAGCTTCGGCTCCGGGATGAAATCGACCCGAATCTCGCGGCTGACCCCCATGGCCTCGGCCACGGCGGTCTTGCCGTTCACCTCGATTATTTTAAGCGGCACTGCCAAGCACATTTCTTATTTCCTTTCAAGCTGATGCTGCGCAACCATGAGCTGACCGAGGGAGATGCCCTCGTCGTTCGTCGAGACGCGGCTGTGATGATACACGGTAAAGCCCGCCTCGCGCAGCCGCTCCGGCAGCCGCCGCATCAGGTACATATTCTGAAAAGTTCCGCCTGACAGCACAACACTGTCAAGCCCCGTTTCGCTCCTCGCCGCGCCGCACTGGCGGGTAGCCATGTCGATGAGCGTGTTCATAAATCTCGCGGCAATCGCGCCGACGTCATTGCCGCGGTTCATATCCGTGACAATGCCGCGGATCATATCGCGCCAGTCGAATCTCAGCGGAGCACCGTCGAGCGTATAGTTATACACGCCGTCGTCCGCCGAGGCGGCGGCCTCAAGCAGCACCGCGCCCTGTCCCTCGTAGGAGCAGCGGCGTTTTATGCCGAGTATCGCGGCGACGCCGTCAAAGAGTCTCCCCATGCCGGAGGATGGCGGGCAGTTCAGCCCCGCGTCCAGCATCGCGCCGTATATCTCCGCGTTTTCTATCCACGGGAAATCGCCCGCGTCAAAGCCTGCGTCTCTCAGCAGCGCAAACGCGACTCTGTCCGTCTCCTTCGTGGCCTTGTCGCCGCCGATGAGCGGTATCTCGCGGATGCTGCCCCGGCGCTCAAAGGCAGAGCAATCCCCCGTCAGGCACTCCGCGCCCCACGTCGTTCCGTCCGTCCCGTAGCCCGTGCCGTCCCAGATAAGGCCGATGACCGGGTGGTCTATATTGTTGTCCGCCATGCACGCGGCCATATGCGCGTGATGGTGCTGCACCCGCACGACGGGCACATTATCCGCCGCTCCGCGCTCGGCAGCGTATGCCGTGGACATATAGTCCGGATGCATATCGCAGGCGAGGGCGCGCGGCACTATATCGAACAGCCTTTCAAAATGCCGTATCTGCTGTTCGTAATTTTCAAACGTTTCAAGATTTTTCAGGTCACCTATATGCTGGCTCTGAAAAACATAGTCCTCCTTCGACAGGCAGAAGCTCGCCTTCTGCTCCGCCCCGCAGGCGAGGATGCGGCTTCGGCTGTCGGCCACCTTCACCGGGAAGGGAACGTATCCGCGCGAGCGGCGCGCGGGGTACTCTTTACCGTCGAGCACCCAGCACAGCGAATCATCACAGCGGGTCTGTATTTCGCGGTTGTGCAGCAGGAAGCCGTCCGCGATGCCGTGCAGCTTTTCGACCGCCTCGGCGTTTTTATACATGATTGGCGTGTCCGAGAGATTCGCGCTCGTCATAATGAGCATGTCGATATCGTCCCCGAACAGCAGGTAGTGCAGCGGCGTATACGGCAGCATCACGCCAACGTAATTGTTCTCGCTGATGTGCTCCATGCCCGGCTCGCGCTTCTCAAGCAGAACTATCGGGCGGCGGAAGCCGTTGAGTATCTTCTCCTCATCGGGCGAGACGCGGCATATTTTCTTTGCCGTCTCCACGTCGCGGCACATTATTGCAAAAGGCTTCTCGTCGCGCTGCTTGCGGCGGCGCAGCGTCATGGCAACCTCAGGCTCCGCACAGGAGCAGGCCAGATGCATTCCGCCAAGTCCCTTGACCGCGATTATTTTTCCGTTTTTCACATATTCGCGCGCAAGCTCTATCGCGTCGCCCTCAAGCCGGTTCCCCTCCGCGCCGAGGAAAAACACCTGCGGCCCGCAGACGGGACAGCAGTCGGGCTGGGCGTGATAGCGTCTGTCCTCGATGTCGTGGTATTCCCGGTCACAGTCCGGGCACATCGGGAACTCGCTCATCGAGGTCTTGCAGCGATCATACGGTACATCTTTTATTATAGTAAAGCGTGGACCGCAATTAGTACAATTTATAAACGGGTAGCGGTATCTCCGGTCGTTCCTGTCGCGCAGTTCGCGCAGGCAGTCGTCACAGATGCAGATATCCGGCGATATCAGTGTATTCCGGAACTCTTCCGTTTTGCTCTTGAGAATGCGAAAATCGGGATAATTCTTCAGCTCCGCCGTGAACTCCGCCTCGACGCTCTCTATCACCGCCAGCTTCGGCGCGCGCAGAGGCAGAGCCTCGGTGAAGCGTTCCAGCGTCTCGCGCTCACCCTCCAGCTCCAGCTCCACTCCGGAGGAAGTATTCTTGATAAAGCCGCGCAGGCCGTATTCCTGCACAAGCTTATGGATGAACGGGCGGAAACCGACCCCCTGCACAATGCCGTGAACGGCGATCTTCTCTCTTTCCAAAAGCAACGCTACTCCATTCGATTTTAGATCGTTAAATATCAAGCAATATTGTAATGCATATTTTAAATTTTGGCAAGTATTTCTTGTGCACTTTCACAAATGTTTGCTTTTTTTATATCAATTTAAGGTATGAGGACAGATATTTTGTCCATATTGAACAGTTTAAGCAAAGTATATATCCTTAACGGCTCTTTATCAAGAAAAGTAATTTTTTTCACACACTAAATCATACATATTTATAATATTGTATGATTTTTGGATATAAAAACAGCCTTCGCCGCGGCGAAGGCTGTTAAAAAGTATCAGATTTTATTTCGCCGCGGCCTTTGCCTTGTTGCCGACGGCGGCAATTATCCAGAAGATGACGAGCAGAACGCCGGAGATTATGTACATCGTGTTCGGGTTTGCCTTGTTGAAGAAGGACTGGAGCTGACCTGCGAGAACGAAGGCCATGACGATGGGCACGACGAACATAATGCATACTTTATAGAATACGTCGAAGAACTTGGAGTTCTCACCGCTGTGTATCTCATCGAGCACATAATTGGGCTTGAGCTCCCAGCCTATCATCAGAGACATGAGCATTGCGCCGAGAGGCATTGCAATACCCTCAGACCAGCAGTCCATGAAGTCGAGGAAGCAGTCGTTCCATGCCTGATCGCCCCAGAACTTGAACACGCCGGAAGCGCCCAGACCGTCGACGGCGACGAGCAGCGCTTCGACCAGTATCGCAAAGGAGACCCAGATAGTGACCTTGGAGCGATCCGCGGGCTTGCCTGCCGCAACGCGCTTGTCGATGAAGTGAGTCGCCATGACTTCCATCAGGGATATTGCTGAGGAGATGGCGGCAAGGATAACGAGCAGGTAGAAGATTATGCCGAACAGGGGGCCGGTGGGGCCCATGTTGTAGAAAACGTCCTGAAGCGTGACGAACAGAAGGCCGGGGCCGCTGAGAGAAATTTCAGCGTAGGGCGTGCCATTTGCGATGCCGTTTGCGACGGCCGCAGGAATGACCGCGAGGCCCGCCATCAGAGCGACGAGGGTATCGGCAAAGACGATGACGCCCGCGTTCTTGACGACGTTTTCTTTCTTATTCAGATAGGAGCCATAGGTGACCATTGCGCCCATTGCCAGGGACAGGGAGAAGAACATCTGGCCGCCGGCAGTGCCGAGAACCTCTATAAAGCTGGGGTTCTTCTCAATGAAGCCCGCCTCAACGCCATAGCCGGGTACGAACATGAACTTGAGTCCTTCGGATGCGCCGGGGAGTGACAGGGAGCGGACGATGACGACAACGAGCATGACGAACAGCGCCGGCATACCTATCTTGTTGAACTTCTCGATGCCGCTTGCGATGCCGCCCTTGACGATGACCATGCAGATGCCGAGGAACAGCGCCGTAAACACTGCGCAGCCGAACGGAGCCTGACGCATGGCCATGAATATCGTTCCGCCGCCCGCGTTGCCGCCGAGAACGTTGCTGAGGTCGAAGCTGAGCTCCGCCATGTTCAGCGCGGTGTACTGGATGCAGTAGCCGCCGAGCACGGAATAAAAGCTCATAATAAGGAACGGCGACAGAACGCCGAGCCAGCCGACCCAGCCGAACTTCTTCGACACCGCCTGATACGCGGCGATAACGCCCTTGCCAGTCTTGCGGCCGAGGGCAAGCTCGCTGCACATGATGATCATGCCGACAAATACCGCCAGCAGCAGATAGATAAGCAGGAAGGAAAAGCCTCCGCATTTACCCATTTTGTAGGGGAAGCCCCAGATGTTCCCCAGACCGACGGCCGAGCCGACAGCCGCCATGATGAAGCCGAATGTGCTTCCCCATGATCCACGATTATTCTCCATAATGAATCTCCTTTTCTCACATCAAATTGCTAAAGTATATGCGATTATAACATTTCACTTGCAATTCGCCAAGTTCTGAATTATTATATATGTAATTAGTTTTTGTCATGGATTAATTTTACTATGGGAAAGCGAAATATTTAACTATGGATAGTAAAAAGATTTATGCACTTTTAGCAGCAATTGACTGCGGCAGCCTCACCGCCGCGGCGGAAAAACTTGGCTACACGCAGTCTGGGCTGACGCATATGATGAACTCTCTTGAGAACGAACTGGGGCTGAATCTGCTTGTCCGCAGTAAGAGCGGCGTGCATCTCTCGCCCGCCGGGCAGGAGCTGCTGCCCGCCATGCGCGCTTTCAGCGAGGCGGCAGACGGGCTTGAGCAGGCGGCGGACAAGCTGCGGCAGCACAGCTTCACGACACTGCGCCTCGGCGCGTACACGAGCGTCACGCGGCAGTGGCTCCCTGCCATTCTCGCCGCCTACCGCGACATCTGTCCGGACACCGAGGTCTCCATCTCGATGGGCGACAGCGTCGGCACCTACGAAGCCGTCCGCAACGACGAGCTTGACTGCGCGGTAGTGAGCTATCAGCCGCATCTGTGTCAGGGGCTGAGCTGGACGCACCTGCGCGACGACGAGCTTGTCGCAATCCTGCCCGCCGACTGCGGCGGGGACAACGGCAGCTACCGGGTCGAGAACTTCACCGGCCAGCACTTCCTCATGCCAAGCTCCGGCTTCGACCTTGACATCCTGCCCGCGCTCAGCGTCCACGGCAGGAAGGCAGCGCCCGTCATCCGCAACACGTATATGGACGACCCCTCGATCGTCTCGATGGTAGAACACAAGCTCGGCGTTTCGATTCTCTCCAATCTCGTCATGCAGAGCATCGACGGCGACGTGAACATTCTCCCGCTCGACCCGCCGGCCTACCGCAAACTCGGCATCATCACGACGCCGCATCACCTGAACGGAAAAAATGTGCGCCGCTTCATCCGCTGCGCGCAGGATACTCTCGCCAAGCTCTACAACGAGCGATAACGAAGCCGCGCCTCCGATCAAAAGATCGGAGGCGCGGTTTTTACATATCAATGAGATCGAGCTGCCGCTCACAGAGATCGAGCTGCCGCTCACAGCCTTGCTATATCGCCGAGCAGCGCATCGACTTCAGCCTGGCTCGTTGCCCAGCTCGTGCAGAAGCGCACGACTGTGCTCTTCTGCGTTGTGCCTTCCTCTTCAAAGTAATAGCCCTGAGCCAGCATTTTCTTTTGCTGCTCGGTCAGAATGACAAACTGCTGGTTTGTAAAGCTTTCGACCCAGAACGGTATTCCCTTGGCCTCAAAGGCTTTCCTGATCTGCATGGCAAATTCATCTGCCTGCTTCGTCTTCTCAAAATACTCGCCGCTCTCCAGCATGAGCGCAAATTGCAGCCCCATCAGCCAGCCCTTTGCCAGAACGGCGCCTTTCTGCTTCATATATGCTTTGAAGCGGTATTTGAGTCCTGCTCCGGTGATCACCAGCGCTTCGCCAAACAGCGCACCGCATTTTGTCCCGCCGATATAGAACACATCCGTCAGTTCGGCAAAATCACGCAGCGTCAGATCATTGTTCTCCGCCCCGAGACCGTAGCCCATGCGCGCCCCGTCCACAAAAAGATACATGCCGTATTTTCTGCAGACGCTGCTGATATCGCTGAGCTCACGCTTCGAATACAGTGTTCCCTTTTCGGTCGGGAATGACAGGTACACCATCTTCGGCTCCGTCAGATACTCCGGAGCACCGCCGCCGTAATATTCCGCTGCACACTCGTCGATCTGCCGCGCGGTTATCTTGCCGTCGGTGTTCGGAAGCACCAGTATTTTGTGCCCCGCGCCCTCGATGGACGCCGCCTCATGGCAATTTATATGTCCGGTATCGGCCGCAATAACGCTCTGGATCTGGGAGAGTGCCGCCGAGATCACAACTATATTCGCCTGCGTTGCGCCGGGGATAAATTTTATCAGCGCATCGTCTCTGGAGATCAGCTTTTTTATGTCGTCCTCGGCTCTGGCGCACCACTCGTCTTCGCCATAGCCCGCGTAGCTGGCCGTGTTGGTCGCAGCCAGCCCGTTCAGTATCGACTCGAACGCGCCATGGTTGTAATCATTATTGAATCTAATCATTTTCAGAAACTCCGTATTTTATTTATGCTTATTCCACGGATTTCAGCGACTCGGCCATATTCACGCGGTCGAGCTTCGGCCGCATGGAGAAGTTCGCCGCCAGCGCGAACACGAGCGTCACCGCGAACGCGAGCGCATAGCTCAGCGCGCTTATGCGCACGTCGTAATGCATGTAATCCACTTGGATCATCGCCATCACGAAGCGGTGGAACAGCTTGCCGAGGAACAGCCCCGCCGCGCCGCCGAGGACGGACAGCATCAGATTCTCGCGCAGAACGTACGACGCCGTCTCCAACGGATAGAAGCCGAGAACCTTTATCGTTGCGATCTCGCGCACACGCTCCATGATGTTTATGTTCGTGAGGTTATACAGCGTTATGAACGCCAGCGCCGCTGAGCAGCCGACTATCAGCGCTACAACGATGTCGAGACTGGCCATCGAATCGGCCATCATATCCCGCTCCTGCTGCACAACGGATACGTAGCTCACGCCCGTCTGCGAGCGCAGATACGCCGCAAGGCTTTCGACCCCGTCTTCAGCGCCGGTCTGCAGGAATGCCGCGTTGTTCTCCGGCGAGCCTACGGTCTCCGGCGCGACGTAGACGTAGTGGTTCAGATAATTTTTGCATATGCCGCTGACCGTGACGCGCACATTTTGCTTATCCAGCTCAAGCGTCAGCGTGTCGCCGGTTTTTATCTTGAGCTGTTCGGCAAGCCCCTCGCTTATTATGGCCTCTCCGGCCTTCGGGAAGGCCAGTGCCTTGCCGTCATAGTGCAGGTCTATCACGCCCTTCATCGCGCTCTCATCCATTGCGACGAGCTGGGCTTCATGGCTGCCGCCGTCGGTTCTGACCGTGGCCTCCTCCTGATAGCTCAGGGAATAATTCTCCGTCCGGCTGCCGAGCAGGGACTGCAGCTCCTCGCTTTGGATGCGCGCCGGGTCATAGTTTACGACGACGTCGTACAGCATTACCTCGCCATATTGGAAGTCGAGTACGTCGCCGATCGAGTCCTTTATGCCGAAGCCGGTGACAAGCAGCGCCGTGCAGCCGCCGATACCGATGAGCATCATCAGCACTCTCTGCCGGTAGCGGAACGCGTTGCGAAGCGTCACTTTGCTCAGAAAGGACAGCTTGCTCCACAGCGGCTTGATATGCTCAAGCAGGATGCGGCGTCCGCCGTCGGGCGCTTTCGGTCGGATAAGCTCCGCGGGCTTCCCGGCAAGCTCCCGCCGGCAGGCGAGCCACGTGACAAATATTATGCCGATCACCGCGACGCCGAGACAACCGAGCCACATAGCCGCGCTGAAATAGAATCTGAGCTGCGTGTAGCTGTACATTATCTCGTACGCTACCCAGACGATATACGGTATCGCGGTCACGCCCAGCGCGAAGCCAAGCACACAGCCGATAAACGCCGCGCTACCCGAATACCACAGGTATTTGCGCATTATCGCGCCGGAAGAATAGCCCATCGCCTTGAGCGTGCCTATCTGGGTGCGCTCTTCGTTTATCATGCGGGTCATGGTCGTGGTGCAGACCAGCGCCGCGATGAGCGCAAAGAATACAGGGAACGCGTCCCCGACCGCGCTTACGATTGTTACGTCGTTTTCAAAGGTCGCACAGCCGGTATTCTCGTCGCGCGTGAGGACATACAGGTTGAGCTTCAGCTGCTCGTCTGCATCGGCCTTCGCCTGATCCAGCTCCGCCTGTGCGTCGATGAGCTTCTGCCGCCCCGCCGCAAGCTGATCCAGCGCGCTGCTGCGCGCGGCCTCAAGCGTCTTTCGGTTTTCCGCAACCTCGGCGGCGGCGCTGTCAAGCTCCGCCCGTCCCGCCGCTATCTGCTCGCGGTTGGCCTCTGCCTGCTGTTCGGCGTCGTTCAGCTCCGCCTCCGCGGCGTCAAGCTGGGCGCGCGCGGAATCTATCTGCTGCTGTCCCGCGTCAAGCTCGGCCTTTGCCGAAGCGATCTCCGCCTTTGCCGCAGCAAGCTGGGCTTCGCCGTCGGCCAGCTGTGCCTCCTGATCGGCAAACTGCGCGGCGGCGTCATCGAGGTTCTGCTGTGCCTGCGTGAGTTCGGACTGCAAACGCTCCAGCCGCGACTGGAGCACCGACAGCGTCAGCTCCCAGCCGAACTGCGACCGGTCGAGCGCGTCTATCGCCGCCTGAGTCGTGCTTATCTCGCTCTGGAGCCGGTTGACGACCGCCTTATACGGCGCAAGCGTAAGCTCCTTCGCGGTCTCAAGCTTGCGGCGCGCCGACGCCAGCTCCGCCTCCTGCTGTGCGATCTGCGCCTCGGCGGGTGCAAGCTCCGCGCGCCCCGCGTCTATCTCCTGCTGCTTTTCGTCCAGCAGGGCGCGGTTCTGCTCTATCTCCTGCCGCGCGGCAGGAATACTCGCCAGTCCGTCCTCCAGCTGCTTTTCCGCATCGTCGAGCGCGGCGCGGTTCTGCTCTATCTCACTCTCTGTCGCCTCGATCTGCGCAAGGCCGTCGTTTATCTGGCTGAGCGCCGACGATTCGTTGGCGTAATACTCGTCCCAACCGTCGTTTATCTCAAGCTGTGCGTCGGCAAGCTTTGCGTCGGTCTCGGCGCGGAGCGTCTCATACCGGCGCGCGCCGCATCGGTTCAGAAGCTGCTGTATGCGCGGCTTCAGTTTATCCCGCGCGGTGTCGTACTCGCTTGAAAACAGCGCGCCGTCAAAATTGCAGTAGAGCAGTATTTCATGGTACACCTCGCTGTTGAACGCGGCGGCGGGCAGAATGATGAAGCCCTTGAGACTGCCGGAGCCGAGAGAGGTGCTGCCGCGGTCGTTGCTTATGTAGCGCGGCGATTTTGCGATGCCGACTATCTTATACCTGCGGGAGGTGAACATGTCGAGCGTGTCGGCGTCGTTATCCTCCGAAAGCTGCACGGTTTTCCCGATGTCCTTCTCGGAGAACGCGCCCGCGTCGGCAAGACATTCGCCGTCAGTCTCCGGCATACGCCCCGCAACCAGCAGCGGCACTGCGACGTTTTCCGTCACCGACATGAACCGGTACGGCTCCTCGGTTTTTCCGACCGCCGCCATCGCGTCGACGCCGTACGCCCCTTCGGCATACTTCACGCCGTCAAGCTGTGCGAAGGCCGCGCGGTCACTCTCCGTCAGGCCAAGGCTCGACATGAGCTGGAAGTCAAACATGCGGTTATCGCGCATATATTCGTCCACCGTGCTCTGCATGGCGGGCTGAGAGCTTTTCAGCCCCGCGAAGAAGCCCACGCCCAGCGCCACGATCGCAAGTATCGCAAGGTAGCGCCCCAGCGAGGATCTTATACTGCGGAGCAGCATTTTCAAACCGTACTTATCCATCTTACCACTCAATATCCTCAACCGGGACTACCCGCTCGTTCTTCTCGACCGACTGCACCGTGCCGCTCTTGATATGCACGACCCGATCTGCCATCGCGCACAACGCTTTGTTGTGCGTTATGATGACCACGGTCATGCCGCTGCTGCGGCAGGTGTCCTGAAGGAGCTTCAATATCGCCTTGCCGGTCTGGTAATCCAGCGCGCCGGTCGGCTCGTCGCAAAGCAGCAGCTTCGGGTTCTTCGCCAGCGCGCGGGCGATTGCGACGCGCTGCTGCTCGCCGCCGGAGAGCTGTGCGGGGAAATTTTTGCCGCGCTCGCCGAGGCCGACCTGCTCCAGCACCGTCGCCGGGTCAAGCGAATCCTTGCTGAGCTGGGCCGCGATCTCGACATTCTCCAGCGCCGTCAGGTTCGGTATCAGATTATAAAACTGGAACACGAAGCCGACGTCAGTGCGGCGGTATGCGGTGAGCTGCTTTTTATCAAACGCGGAAATGTCCACGCCGTCGACCGTGACGCGCCCCTCACTGAGGCTGTCCATGCCGCCGAGGATGTTCAGCAGTGTCGTTTTGCCCGCGCCGGACTCGCCCACTATCACGCATATCTCCGCCCTGCCTATCGAAAAGCTGACATCATGCAGCGCGGTCACTGTGACCTCGCCCGCCTTGTAGTCCTTTCTTACATTTTCAAAATGAATGAAATTCTCGTCCATACTTATCCCTGACCTCCGGCCGTTCCGGCCATAAATTCCGTTTCCACGCTATCCGCGCCGCACACGGTGAACCTGCGTATCCTGCCCCCGGCCTCGTACTCGCTCTCGACGAGGTATTCCGGATTGATGTATTCCACGCGTCTGTATCCGCTGTACCCACATTCTGCCGCGCCGCCGTTTATCGCCGCGAGCGGCAGTACATACTGTTTCGCGTCCCCGTCCGGGTAGCGGATCTGCCACTCCCCGGCGCGGATATACAGCTCCGCCGCCGACGCGAGGGCGTGTCCCTCGTAGCTCTTCGCCGTGCCGCTTTGAAAATCGAGCTTATATATGCCGTAGCCCGCGTCCGTCTTCTCGGTGGCGTACAGCTCGCCGCCGAGTATCACCGGCGCGTAGGCCGGGACATAGCTCAGCCGGAGCGTTTCGCCCGTTGCGGTACCGGCAAGGTACAGGCACTCGTCGCGCCCGTCCTGATACACGATGTGCCCGTCGAACACGTACGGGTAATAGCACGGCCCCTGAAGCAGCAGGGTTTTTCCGCTGCCGTCCGGCTGCATGTGCCAGAACTGCGCCTCGCCGTCGCAGAAATACAGTTCGCCGTCGTATATCTGCATCCAGTCACAGCTCTCGTCAACGAGAACCTGACGGTCGCTCCCATCCGGCGCAATGCTTTCTATCTCGCCGCCGCGGCGGGTATTGACGTAATACAGTCTCCCGTCCAGCGCCAACAGGAACTCCGGCACGCAGTCATCCGCGAGAATCACGGACTCACCGTCGGGCGTGTACCTCGCAAGCACGGGGCGGTATTCGCCGTCAAAATCGAAGGTATACAGCGCGGACTCGTAGATGAGCGCGCGGTTTTTATTCATAAACGACGCCATCGCCGCGCTCTCGGCGTCCGAAAACGCCGGGACGTAGTCCGGCTCCTCGACGACCTGCGTGGCCTCCGGTTCGTCCGGAGCATCGGAACCGGCGCACCCGCAGAGGCCGAAAGCCAACAGCGCCGCGAGCAGCAGCGGTAAAAATTTTTTCATAGTGCAACTCCTCCCTGAATTTTGATTTTATCACAATTCCGCGGGCATGACAATTGCGTCCATGTGTAAAAAGTGTTAAAATCATATGAACATATTTGGAAAGCGAGGGGCACAATGAGAAAAGGTTTTAGGTTTGCAAGTTTTCTGCTCGCGCTGTGTATGCTGTGCGCGCTGCTCGGCGGCTGCATGGGCGCGAACGTCACCGCGCCGCAGCCCGCTGAAGCCACGCCGCAGGCAACTTCTGAGCCGTCCGCCGCGCCGGAACAGACGCTCGACGAAGACGGGAGCTACACGAGCAAGGACGACGTCGCGCTCTATATTCACAGCTACGGGCACCTTCCGCCGAACTTCGTGACGAAGGACGAGGCGCGCGCCGCGGGCTGGAGCGGCGGATCTCTTGAGAAATACCTGCCCGGAATGTGCATCGGCGGCGACCGCTTCGGGAACCGCGAGGGCTTGCTGCCCGACGCGCCGGGGCGCAGTTGGACGGAATGCGACGTGAACACGCTGGGCGCGTCCTCGCGCGGCGCGGAGCGCATAGTGTTCTCCAACGACGGGCTTATCTACTACACCGGCGATCATTACGAAACTTTTGAGCTTCTTTACGGAACGCCATAAAATTTTTTCTAAAAATTTCGACAAAGTTCGACATATAGATAAAATTTATTGTAAATCTTTATGTCGAAGAATATTGAAATTAGTGGAAATTGTATATATTATGTCAACATTAAATCTTCGTCATTCGACAAGATTCTGTTGTTCTAAAAGTGTCAACTATGGTACGTTATTTGGGACGAAGCGGCAAAACATTGTTTAAAAGTACAGCAATATCCTAGACTTTGCAATATGGGAGGAGAATAAATTATGGAAACCAAAATTCGCGTACTTGTTGCCGATGCGAACCACGACTTTTGTACACTTATCAAGAACCTGATCTCCGCAGAGAGCGATATGGAGGTCGTCGGAGCCACTGACGACGGCCTTGAAACTCTTGCTCTGGTCACCGAGCTTACGCCGGACGTGCTCATCATGGATCTGGCGCTGACCAAGCTCGACGGGCTTGAAGTCCTGCGCCGCATCCCGGAGAGCGGCGCGCATCCGCACGTAATAGTTCTGTCGGGATTTCTCAACAACAACGTAGTGTCCGCCTGTTCCTCGCTGGGCGCTGATTATTTCATGCCCAAACCATGCGACCCGCCGGCACTTCTCGGCAGAGTGCGGCAGCTTTCCGGCCACGGTGCAATCGCGTCCAACGCCGGTTACGACTGCAAGCTCGTTCCTCAGCCGACCAAGCAGGATGTGAACCTCGAAGCCGTCGTCACCGATATCATCCACGAGATCGGCGTTCCGGCGCACATAAAGGGCTATCACTATCTGCGCGAGGCCATTATACTGACGATAAACAACATGGAAATGATAAACGCCGTGACCAAGGTTTTATACCCTGAGGTTGCGAAGCGTTTCAACACGACGCCGTCGCGCGTGGAGCGAGCCATACGCCACGCGATAGAGGTTGCATGGGATCGCGGCGATGTTGAAGTACTCCAGAAGTTCTTCGGTTATACCGTAAGCGGTATAAAGGGGAAGCCGACGAACTCCGAGTTTATCGCCATGATAGCAGATTGTCTGAGCCTGAGAAGGAAGCAGGACAATCCCTGATCTTGCCATATGTGCTGACACATATTATGCCTTGTTGAATGACGCTGAAGCTGAAAATCCCTCGATTCTTCTGAATTGAGGGATTTTCATTATACGCGGGCAGCGGCTTTTACTGCTCTTCCGCACGGCGCTTCACACAGTGCTGTATCACGCCCGCGATATATTCTACGGGTTCGGCGCAGTCGTTTTTGAGCCATTCCGAAATGACAGCCATCAGGCCGTGCAGATAGAACGCCATAAGGTACGGTTCTCACGCTCCGGTACGCCGTAGCGGTCGAGTACCGGCGTGATGACATAGCTGGGAAGTCCCTTATAGCTGTCCTCCGGCCGCAGTGCGGCCGCGTTTTCGATCCCCGTGCGGAACAGGCGCTGGTTCTCCTTGACGTAGCTGAGATACGGCACCAGATATTCCGGCGTAATGAGATAAAGCTCGTCCATTCAGCCTGGCGAAGCGCAAATGTGGCATGGGGCGGGTCACTGCAAAACTGCGGGAGACTGCAGCCCATGTGATCGCCATGTCCGTTCTGGTGCTGAATCTCCGTAAGATTCCGTGCGCCCTTTTGAGAATGCTCACATATCTTCTGGAGATTCTGGCTCCGAAGAAAAATTGGGCACTAGTTCAGTAGACATTACTATATTTATCTAACTTTTTATGGGGTCACTTCAGCTTGCTTTGACCTCATAAAAAGACCTCGTTTCGTTTGAAACGAGGTCTTTCAAGTTTATTATACCAATTGTCTGAGGCGTTTGATCAGCTGTCGGAGCGTCTTCTTCTGATTACCTCAAGCCAGAGCACCGCGGCGGCGCCGGAGGTGACGAGCAGCGCGCAGAGGAGCAGCATATTGCTGTCATCGCCGGTCTTGGGTGCGGCGGCAGGGCTGTAGGTATAGGTATTGGTAAAGCTCATCCTTCCGGCCGCGCTCATGCCCTCCCAGACATAGTGATTACCGTCCTCGGTTTTCTCCGCCTTGGTGGGATAGATATAGAGCTTAGTCACGTCATTTTCGACATCGTACTCGGGGATGACCGCCCAGACCGCGTCAGAATAGCTCCAGAACGAGGCCGAGCCCTTGACCTCACGGACGAGGAAGCCCTCGCAGATAAACTCTCTTACCTGCGAACGGGGACCGGTGATGACCATGGTTCCGTTATAATCGCCCTTGCCGTTGGTGCTGACGGAGGCGGTGTAGCTGACATCTTTATAGTTGTCGGCGTTGCCGTTGCCTACATCGAATATCTCAAGCTTAAAGGTCTGCTTGTTGGGGGCGTTGGTGCCGCCCTGCTTGACGGTCTTGGTGAAAGGTATCTCGACCTTTATCACCGGATCGTCAAAGGTGTAGACGTTTTCAAAGCTCATCTTGTCTACGGGATTTTCGCGGTTCCAGACATAGTAACTGCCGTTATCGGAGCTCATGATGGAGGCGGAGTAGATCTGGAGCTTGAGTTGATCGCCGCTATCGCCGCTATCAATGTAGGGGCGGGCATACCACAGCGCGTCGGAATAGGTCCAGCGGTCGTTATAGCCCTTGACCTCACGGATATAGAAGCCGCCGTCAATAAAGCCCTCGACCTGAGACTCGGGTCCGGTGATAACAAGCTTACTGCTGAAATCGCCCACGCCATTGGTCGTAACCGCGGCGGAGTAGCTTACTTTCATATACTGCGCCGGGACGCTTTCGCCGTTACGGATTATCTCAAGACGGAAGCTCTCCTCACCGGGAGCAACGCCGCCGCCCTGCTTGACGGTCTTGATGAAGGGCAGCTCAAGGCTTATGGTCTTTTCCGTAAGCTGCGGGAGCTTGAACACGGCGTAGCCAAGTGTCATGGTGTCGCCCTTGTCGAAGATCAGCTCATCGGGCTTGCCGTAGCCCTCAATAGAAATGCTTTCCTTATCGAGCTTGTTGCCGTCAAAGCCGTACTCCGGGGTAAATCTCACGACCAGATAATAATCGGTGTCAGGCTGGAAGAGCTCGCCGTACCATACCGGAGGCGTACCCTTTACGAGATTATCTATCTGCTCACGGTCCTTGCAGATAAACGCCTCGGTCATAGCGCCGTCATTGGCAGCATCCGGGTTGAGCTGCACGTTTTCTATGGGCTCAAAGAGTCCCACGCCGCCTATGCCGAAGCTCTGAGGCGATATGGCTCTGTCAAGCACCTCATAGCTCACAGAGAATTCGTCGCTTTCCACATAGTCCTTATCGCCGCTGCCGTAGTAGGCGCGGAGCTTTTCAAGCCCGGGACCGGCGCTGTACATGGCGCTGGTCGCCGTGGGGTCTGCAAGCACGCCGTAGACCACGCCGTCACGCAGCTTCTCGACCTTGAGCGGGGTGAAGTTTGTCTTCCAGCTCACCTCTTTTTCGGTTCTGAAGGGCGTGATGCCGCCAACGGGCTGCATGGTGAAGGCCTTGGCCTCCTCCAGAGGCTCAAATTCATAGCTCAGCATGCCCATCTCTCCGTCAGAGATAACAGTCAGCTCGGCGGCCAGACCGTTTATGGTAAACGTGTCGTCCGGATAAATCTTATAAAGCTCCTGCGGAGTGATAAATACTCTGTATTCGTAGACCTCTCCTGCCACAAAGGTGCTCCCGGCGTTGTAGGAGCCCTCGGGTCTGATTATCGCCCAGCTTGTGGGGGTCGTTTCGCGAAGCACTGCTCCGGTCGCAGTGAAGGAGAGCGCCTCCGCCGTTATCTCCGCGCCGAGCACGGGCGGAGCCACGGTCACGGCGACATCCTTCACGGGGAGGTAGTCAAAGGGCTTAAAGTGGAATGTCACATACCGTTCATTCTCCGGATGACCGGCAATCTGGAACAATTCCGTCTTCTCAATGTCGGCGCCCGTTGCCTTGACATTTTCCTTTGTAAGCGTTGTGATGTCAAAGCCGTCGCGCGCCTTCAGCTTGATGACCACGCTGTAGGTCATCTCGGGCACAAAAATCTCGTTCGGGTCAACGATCTCAAGGGAGTTCCCCCTCTTGAGTACCTTCACAGACTCAATATCGATGCCTGCATCGCCCGGGTCCTTTGTTAACTTGAGCTCCAGCGCCTTGGCTCCCAGAGTGTATCCGCTCAGAGGAAATTCAAAGAGGTAATCGGAGTAGTTCCCTCTGCGGATGCAACGCCGGACAGCAGTCCGACCATTATGACAAGGCAAAGCAGGATGCTCAGTAATCGCTTCTTCATGTTATTCCCTCCGTTTTTTAGATTTGTCCGCATATATTTTCCGGCTGCGGATCTGCCGGAAGCGCATGGGGTCAGAACTTGCCGCTGCTGCCGGAACCTCCTCCGCCGCTTTCACTGGAGCTTTCGCTGCTGGAAGAGCTGCGCTCGATCTTCCTGCTGGTTTCCGTGGAATGGGTAAATCTGTCGGTCTTCTCGGTTAGCTCGAGATTTCCGGAGATGTATGCGTGAGCCGTAGTTTCCATCGCAACGGAGTTCATTCTCTCCCAGATGGTGAGAGTCGCTACCAGTGCGATGAGCAGCGCAACGCCGCAGAATATGAGTATCAACGTCACGGGGCTTTGCTTAACGGGCTTTCCCTCGGCTGCGCTCTCAAGGAAACGGGCACATTCGCGGATATAATCCTCAAAGCCGCCTGCCCAGTCGTTGTCCTTGAAGTTGTCCAGAAATGCTTCCTTGAGCACCTTGCGCCCGGATTCGCTGAAGGTGTACTCCGAGTTTTCGCCGTAGCAGAAAATCGCCCAGTCGCGGTCATCCATGCTGAGAAGCAGCATGATACCCTCGCGGTCGGGTCCCTCGCCCATGTTGTACTCATGGTATATGGTGTAGGTCGTCTGGAAGGGCGTACCCACATTGAAGTCACGGTAATCGTCCACCGTCACGATATAGACGCCGACTCCGTACTTCTGAGAGACAGCCTCCGCCATTTTTTCAAGCTGCTGCCACTGGGGCTCGCTGAGAAGTCCGGCATCGTCCGTGATATTGTCAAGCTGCGCTCCGCCCATCGAGGCGGCGCCGTTTTCAATATAGCTTGCGCAATACTTTATGTAGTCCTCAAAGCCGCCTGCCCAGTCGTCCTCTCCGAACCTGTTCAGGAAGGCATCCTCAATCCCCTGCAAGGCGGAATCCGTGAAAACCTCCGCGCTCTTGTCGCCGTAGTAATAGAGCCCATACTCTCTTTCACTCATGCTGAGCAGCAGCAAAATACCGTCTCTCCCGGAGTTTTGCCCCATATCATAGCGATGGTATATGCTCTCCGCCGCAGCATAGGCGCTGTCGGAGTTAAATATGCTGTAATCGTCAAGAATGACGGCGTAAACGCCTATCCCGTATTTATAGGTCACCGTCTGCGCCATCTTTTCAAGCCGCTGTCTGTCGGCATCGGACAAAAGACCTACATCGTCCGTGATGTTATACGGCTCTGCACCGTCCGCCTTGGTAGCATATGCCGAGGCGCAGAGCGGGATGAGAAGAACGAGGATAAGCAGTATTGATATCAGTCTTTTTTTCATCTCACACCGCCTATCTCATCAAAAGCAGTCCGAGGCTTATGGCCGCTGCAAGCAGAGGCGCCGCGATTGCGGAGAAAAGCCCCAGCGCGCGCTTTTTGCTCACCGGCAGATTGCCCACAAGCTTACCCGTCTGACCGTTCATGGCAAAGAGATAGTCCTTGCCCTCCCACTTGGTATTCAATATCCACACCGGCATCAGCGCATATTGCACCTTGCCGCGCTTGAGGCGAATGTTCTCCTCCCTGACACTACAGCTCGTATAGCCCTCGACCGTGCCCTCCATGGCGGCGACAAAGGAGCCCTCGCAGCGCCTGTCGGCGCGCGCACGGCTGTCCTCGACGCTCACGTCATACTTGTCTGCAAGGTAGCCTGGGAGATATGCCGAGGAGAAGGGCTTCAAATCGTCGTAATCATACGGCTCGATGGAGTCCATGTAGTCGTCCGGCATTTTGCTGGAGGCGTCCACGGGTATCTGTCTGAAGCTGAGCGAACCGCTGCGGCGCACATCGTAGTGGTCGGTCGTGGTTATCTCGTAGTCGCCCGAGGTGTGCGTATAGCTCTGTGTCGCGTGAAATCTGACGCTGCCCTCGGCGGAGCCGTCAAACATCCAGAAGGGGACGTACACGCCCTTTATCTCCTGAAGATGGTTTGCCTTGGAGAAGGTCGAGGGGAGCAGCGGCTTTTTGCGGTAATGCCGCTTGAGCGCGTTGATCGCATCCTGCTTGCCAAGCTTGAAGGGCAGGATATAGTCGGGCTTGAGCATACCCGAGAACTGGCCGGGCACGACCGTCGGGTTGCCGCAGTAGGGGCAGGAGGTCGCCGCCGTAGTCTCCTCGCAGAGAAGCTCCGCGCCGCAGGAGGGGCAGGTATATGCCTTTATCCCGTTTGCCTCGTCGCCCCAGTCGGAGCTCATTCCGGAGGTGTCCCAATCGTCGCCGTCTGCCGCGGCGCGTTCCGCCTTTTCGTCCGCCTTTTGCTTTGCCTCCGCCGCCTTTTCGTCCTTCTGCGCGTATAGCGCCTCTATCTCGGCCACGTCATAGCTTGAGCCGCAGTAGTCGCACTCAAGCATTCCCGTTTCGCCGGAGAAATGCAGGGGGCCGGTACAGGCCGGACATTGATAATTAGTTACCTGTATTGCCATCTTATCTTTCCTTCCATATCCCGCCGAGGGCTGCGGCGGGTCACCTCTTGATTTGCCCCGGAGGACAAATCAAGAGGCAGTATTATTTTACTTAAAGCTCATGCTGTCGAGTATATTGCTGCAATCGGAGCCGGGATCGGCGCTCATATAGGCAAGCCTGATGCTTATCCAGCCGCCGCTCGGTATCTGGCCGTAGAACTCTATCCACTCTATGCCGACGTTCTTATAGCTGCGTCCGTTCATGGTGACTCCGCCGATTGTTCTGGACTCCAGCTCCGTCAGATTTTCAAAGTCCTTCTCATAGTAATTGAGGCTTTCGGAGGTCTCAAACAGCTCGACCTTGATGTAGGGTGTCCGGAAGGGCACGTTATCCGTCGTCGGGTTGTTGATTATCTGGAAGCTTGAGCGGACGCCCGGATCGACGCACCACGCGCCCTCGGGTATCTTGAACATCACGGTCGCCTCGACATTCTGACGGGAGTCGGTTATCGTGACGCTCTGGTCAATCATATTACCGCTGCCCTCAGGGCGGCTGCCGAGCTTCACCGGGGTCACGTCATACTCCGGACCGTCCCAGCTTCCGCTGGTCCAGCTATTGCTTATCTCCTCGCCGTTTTCCACCTTGAAGGCTACAAGCAGGGTAACTCTCTCGGGCGCAAACCACTCATAGGTATGGCGGTCGGCGCGCCAGGAGTCAAACTCGGTGTAGGGCACGCCGTCCGTGCCGAGAAGCTCACGGATATCCTCATACTTCACGTCATCCCAGATAAAGTCGCCCTTGAGGGAGAGAATTGCTCTGTCCATGACCTCGCGGGAGACCTGACCGGTCGCGTTTGCGTTCGACTTGCCGTAATCGCCGCCGGTGGCGCCGGTCTGCGTCGCCTCGCCGCCCTGTGAGCCGCCGCCGGCAAACTCCGTAGCCTCACCGCCGATAACATCCGGCATCAGGGCGTTTTTCTCGATGAGAGGAATATACCAATCGTCATAGAGATAGGGACGATCCTCCTCCGGCACATCATCCCAGTAGGTCCCCCAGGGACGCAGATATATCTCATATCTGTACTCATCGTCGCCGTTTTCGTACCAGCCGTCAATGCATATCATCGCGTCAAACTCTGACAGACCCGGATCGACTATCCAATCGGCGTGCTCAAGCTGTATATCCGTAAACCAGCCGCCCTCGGACATCATCGTGCCGTGCTCGCCGGTACCGGCGGAGTTCAGGCTGACGGTTGCATCGACCATGGGATTGCTCCTCGAGTAGTCCTCATCCCAGAGCGTGACCGTGCCCATGTAGTCAGAGCCTATTTCGATAATGCCGGACACGTCCCACCAGTTATTATTCATTTCCTCATAAGCGCCGGTGCCGCCGGTGAGTATCCACCAGCCGTACCACTGACCGTTCCACCAGTCAAGCAGCGGGTCGCCGGTCTTGTTGAGCGTGGTCGAGCCGCTGCCGCTGCCGCCGAACTGCTCGGTGCTCAGGGTCGTGGGGTCAATGCTGAGCTTGCCGACCTTCTTGCCGATTATCTGCGAAAGCTCCACCTCGACCTTGCTCTCCTTATCGCGCAGGATAAAGGCAAGGCATACGTCGGTGCTTGCGCCGGGCTGAATTTCGGTGAGCTGTCCGTCGGTCACGGTCTCATATGTATCCTCATTTGTAAAGATGCTTGCGATATCGAGCTCCACTCCGTTCTGGAAGCCCTTCTCAACTACCGTCCATAGGAAGGACGCGGAGCTTTTGCCCGTGTTCGTATAGCTGAGGGTGATAACTATTGTGTCGTTTCCTACCGAGTCCTGAGTGAGAACCGCGCCCTTATAGTCGAGCGTGCAGTCCTCAAGGACGATGTGGTTCGGGTCTGACGATGCCTTATCCCCGCCGCAGGCGCAGAGCGTGAGCGCCATTGCAAGCGTAAGGAGCAGGCAAAGCAGTCTGGTTTTTCTCTTTTTCATTTCAGTAAATTCCTCCTAAGTCATTCCCAATAAAGCCTGATGCTGCCGTAACCGGAAAACAAAATCCGTCCCGGCAATCATCCCATCAGCGCGCCGCCGCAGTATTCGCAGCAGCCGCTTGCGTCCGGTGTAGTCGTCGCGCCGCAGTAGGGGCAGCTTACTGCCGTTTTGGGCGCGGCGGCCTGTTCTATCTTCTCTCTGGCATCATCCCGTACCTTCACGAGAATTTGCCGTATCTCCTCCCCAAGCTGCTTATACTTTTTATATTCCGCGTTAGTCTCGGGGTTGAAGCGCAGGGTCACTCCGGGGCGAATGGACGGGGGCGGGCTGATCTCCACGGAGTTCGGATTGATGCGGAAGCGCATCTCATTGAAATAGGGGTTATTGACGTTGACGATTATGTAGAAGTCATAGGAATACTCATAGCGCGGCGGATTATAGCTGACCTCGTTTCCGTCCTTATCCTCGTGCAAAAGCTCCTTACTGCTCTCCTCAACGTCCAGAGTACAGCCGGTAACGTCCGACAGCGCCAGCACGTCCGGGTTTGCCTCCGCGATATTCTTCGCGCTTGTGACCATGAACAGTCCCGCGTCCTCGTCCAGCAAAAGCTTTGTGCCGCTGCCGAGCGTCCGCGTTATGTGAAAGGCCTCAACGCGGCCGCGGTTTTCCTCGCGGTATTCAAGCTGCCGCTTTATCTCGTTTACGCTGCTGTTGCGGCGCTCTGAGAACCACGGAGACAGCTTACGGGCACAGTCCTTACACAAATTCCCGTCCTCCAGCTTGCGGTTGCCGAGAAGCCCTATTCTCTCCCCGCAGACGTCGCAGTATTTTTTATCAAACAGTCCCATAAGGCGGCTGCCTCCTTTATATTATTTTTTTATTATTATTTTATGCCTTCAATTCAGCTCGCGGAAATTAAGCACCGCGCCGTAGATATACAGCCCCGGAATTACAAGTCCGGCAAGCCCGGACATGAGCGCCTTGGAGTCGAAGCCGCCGTTATACAGGTTCATAACGATAATCTGGATGCCGAAAAGCACGACGAGCACGCCCCATATTATAAGCAGCTTGGCTTTTTGAGGGTTTTTGCAGTGCTTGACTCCCATGATGCCCGCGACAAGCTGACATATGCCGCCTACAAGCGTTGCAAGCAGAGCCAGAAAGTAATTGCCCGTAAGCCCGGAGGCAGCGCCAACTCCGGCTGCAAGCGCGCCGAAGCCCGCGACTATAACGCCGAGCAGTACGACCATCGCCGAGCCTATTATCATCAGTATTCCGGTGACCTTGAGAAATTTGCTTCCCTTCATAGCGTTTTCTCCTTTAGTATTTTTTAATTATTTATATCCTCCCGCAAGCTTAGCTCCTCCGCGTCCGAGGCGGGTAGCTTTGCCTCTGCTCTCCTGAGGTCCGGGTTTTCCATCCCGCAGCCGCCGTCCATGATCCGGTTTGTGACAAAGACGCGGAAAAGCACACAGAAAATCAGGATGAGCAGGGCAATAATCACCAGAGCCGCAAGGAGCCTGCGCCAGAGCTTGCTCACACTATGTCCCCTGTATCAAAGGGGTCTCCGCACTCGGGGCAGAACTTGGGCGGGTGTCTCGGGTCCTCCGGCTCCCAGCCGCACTTATCGCACTTGTACTGCGGGGCTGCGGCGGGCTTGGGCTTGCCGCACTCGGCACAGAATTTGCCCTTGTTCACCGCGCCGCAGGAGCAGGTCCAGCCCTCGGCCGCGGGCTTGGGCTCCGGCTTCTTCGCGCCGCACTCGGGACAGAACTTGCCCGTTGCCGTTGTGCCGCAGGCACAGACCCATGCGTTTGCCGCCGGAGCGGGATTTGCCGGTGCTGCGGGCTGCTGAACCGGCTGCGCCGCAGGCTGCTGCGCGCCCATTTGGTAGAGCTGCTGAGCATTGAAGCCGCCGGCGTTCTGCGCCATGTTCATGCCCATAAACGCCATTGCGGCGCCGCCCTGATTTTTCGCCGCATCCTGCATCGCGGTAGCCTGCGCTCTGGCAAGGTTTGCCGCCGCCATGCCGGGGTTCATATACGCCTTTGCCTGCTGCATCTGCTTGAGCATCTGCTCGTCCTCCTCGCTGGCCTTTACGCTGGACACGCCGAAGGAGACTATCTCAAGACCGCGCAGGTCACGCCACTTGCCGGAGAGCACCTCGTTGAGCGCCTGAGAAAGCTCAAGGGTATGACCGGGCAGGGCGCTGTATCTTATGCCCATGTCGGAAATCTTTGCAAACGCGGGCTGAAGCGCGGTCAGAAGCTCGGTCTTGAGCTGACCCTCCAGCTTGTCGCGGGTGTAGGACTCGCTCACGTTGCCGCAGACGTTTGTATAGAAGAGGATGGGGTTTGCGATACGGTAGCTGTATTCGCCGAAGCAGCGAATGGAGATGTCAATATCTATGCCCGCGCTCTGGTCAACGACACGGAAGGGCACGGGAGAGGGAGTGCCATACTTATTGCCGATAAGCTCCTTGGTGTTGAAATAGTACACGCGCTGATCCTTGGGTGCCTCGCCGCCGAAGGTAAAGCGCTTGCCGATGTTCTTAAAGGTCGCCATCAGCGCATCGCCGAGGTCGCCGGAGAAAATCGAAGGCTCGGTCGAGGTATCGTAGACAAATTCACCGGGCTCCGCGCAAAGCTCGACTATCTTGCCCTGCTCGACGATCATCATGCACTGTCCGTCGGCAACCGCGATGATAGAGCCGTTGGAGATGATGTTGTCAACGCCCTTGTTGCTGCCCCTGCCCGTGACTCTGCGCTGACCCTTGACGGCCATCACGCTCTCGGGAATAGACTCACAGTAAAAATATTCTCTCCACTGGTCGGCCAATACGCCGCCCGCTGCACCCATTGCTGCCTGAATAAGTCCCATAATCTGTTGTCTCCTTATTATTAATTGTTTTTTATGTTCTTGACGGCCTGCGGCCGTTTGTCAGCTTCTCTTGCGCTTTCTCACAAAAAACACTATTCCCGCCGCTATCGCCGCCAGAACTCCGACTGCCGCCATGATTATCGCCCAGACGGGGACGGAGTCCTTCGCACTCGGCGCTTCTATGCCGGTCACTGCATTCGCTTCGCCGGGTGTGCCCTTGCCGAGCTTGCCGTTTACGCCTTTCTTGCCGTCCGTTCTCTCGGCGCGCTCCTTGTCGCTGCTCTTATCGGCGCTCTTGTCGTCAGGCGTCTCCGTCGGCTCCGGTGACTGCGTAGGCTCCGGAGTGAGCGCCGGGGGCGGTGTCACCGTGGTGCCGCCGCTGAGCTTCGGGAGAGTTTTTACATACTCCGTCTCGCAAATGCTGCACACATAAAGCTCATAGCCCTCGCTTGTCGTCGTCGGCTGCGACATGACGTAGGCGAACACATAATTATGCTGAGTTCTGGGGACAGACGCTCTCTCGGTCACGCCGCAATAGCTGCACTCGCGGGTCTTTATGCCCTCATCATAGCAGCTTGCGGGCGTGGTCACAAACCAGCTTCCGAAGCTGTGCGGCTGGCGGGGTATCGTCTCGGTTTTGCCGAACTCTCCACAGTTTCCGCATCTATAGGCTATCATGCCCTCGCTCATGCAGCTTGCAGGCTCTCGGCTGAACTCCACCCAGTTATGCCCGTAGGCATATTCGGTGACGTACTTTTCCTCATATCCGCACTTTGAGCAGCGCAGGATATAATATCCGTCCTCGGTACAGGTGGCCTTGTACGCCTCGGCCTGATAAAAGCTATGGTCACAGGCGGCGGCAGCGCTTATAGGCAGGAGTGCCGCCACAATCAGCAGTGCCAGCAGCGCACAGGTGATTTTTTTCATCTCATTACCTCTTTTCACAACGTATCCAGCAGCGCCGTAAGATACTTATCAGTCATGGACAGGAAGATAAACGCATCTATCAGCCCATCCCTTTTGGCGGCCTTGACCTGCTCTGCAAGCTCCTTATCCGCCCGCTCCTCGACGGTGAGAATGATCTTACAGTCGGGACAATTCCTTTTCACCTTGCTGCGTACCTCCATGCGCTCGGACAGTCTCCACGGAGTGTAGCAGGTGACCTCCATCAAAAGGACGCTCGGCATATGCGTTTTGCAGATATCCGCCGTAAGACTCGGCTCCTCGGCGATAACGACCTGCCAGTTGTCAAGCTCCTGCAAAAGCGCCCGCTCCATCTGCCTTGCATACAAGGTGCTCTGCATATCCAAAACTATTCTTTTCACTTCTCCTTCGTCACCTCCGCTTTTGCTTAAACTTTCACATTAATAATTATAGCGGCACTCTCCCCTTTTGTCACTGACACTTGTGTCAGTATGTTGTGGATTTTGCTCATAAGCTCAAATTTATCTCGCCGTGCTTCAGCATATAGCATAAATATCTCGTTAAAAATCATTAGAATTGCCGAAAAATAAGCTCCCGAGAATTATTTCTCGGGAGCTTAGCCTGTAGACAAAGCTGTCGGCGATGTATAGAATTGCATAGGGAGAGTGCAGAAGGGGACGGGAGTCCCCTTTCTGTGTTCAATACATCCTTATTCAGGAGTGTTTTTGAATACTCCTGAATAAGTTTTCAAGGCGTCGAACTTTATCGACGCCTTGAGGGGACGGGAGTCCCCTTTCTGCGTTCAATCCAAGCTTATTCTGTCTCGCCGTCGTCAAGCGTCGTGACGACAAGCTTATTTTCAATTGCCACGGTGGTCAGCTCTTCCTTGTTCTTAAAGCCGCCTATCCTCACCATCTCGGCGATATTATAACGCACGCCGCTCACCGAGAGATTGAACTTCTCCGCAATCTCGCGGTAGGTATAGCCCTTTATAAAGGCGCGCAGAATTTCTATCTGGGCGGGGGTAAAATCCTCGGACATACACCTTTTCATCTCGACGGAGGGAGAAAAGCCCGGAATGACCCGCTCCCCCGCCATTGTGCGGCGTATCACGTCCATAATTGCGTCCGTGCCGTGATCCTTATACCACAGGCTGTCCGCGCAGCCGCGTCTTGCCTGCTGCAAGACCTCGGGGTCTACAAGGGAGGTGACGATAAGCACCTTGATATTCGGATACGCCTCCCTAATGCGCTTGCCGGCGGCAAGCCCGGAATGCTTGTGCAGCGTCAGCACATCCATGAGCACAAGGTCGATGCCCCCCTGACCGCATAGTCCTTCCGCCTCGAATGCGTCCCGCACGGCGGCAACGATGCGTATATCCTCTTCCTCGGAAAAGCGCTCGACAAAATGCCTTTGTATATACAGGTCGTCCTCGACAAGCAGGGTGTTAATCATAGTCCTCGTTCTCCTTTCCCGGCAGGTTCAAGATCAGCGCGAAGGCCGGAGAGTGCGATATCCTCATCTCGCCGCCCGCCGCCTCCACACTGCGGCGCAGACCGGTCAGTCCGCTGCCCTCGGTGACGGCGCTCCTCGGCTTTTCGCCGTTATTGCTTATGGTCACGGTGTATATCTGGGCGTAGTTTTTAATGTCTACCCTCACCTCATTGCCCTTTGCGTGGCGGATGCAGTTTGTCACACATTCCCGCACCGCCTGCACCGTCAGCGCCTCGACCCGTGTCCTGCTCGGAAGATAGCCGGACATCAGCACCCTTACGCCAAGCTCTGCGGAGCTTTGAATGACCTTCTGTATGCTGTCGTCAAACTCGGGGCGGCTGCCGGAGAGCACCGCGACCGCCTCCTTGAGCGATTTCAGCTTTTTCTCCGTCTCCTCGCCGCTGTTCATGATATCCTGAATACTCAAAAGGCTCCTGCCCATGCTGTCATGTATATAGACCTTGAATTGCAGGCTCTCCTTTTCGCGGATATCGTCCGCCATGCGCTCATGCATTTTATGCAGTCTTGCGTTTGTTTTCTTGAGCTTCTCGTTTTCGCGGGCAAGCTGCTCGTTTATCTCCACCTGCTCCGTGACGTTTTGCGCCATGAGCTGATGCCAGCCTCTCTCGCCGCCGACCGTAAGCCCGATATACTGAAAATTATATACGCAGCCGTCCGAAAAGCGCAGCTTCCCGTCGGGCAGGCGCGTCACCGTCTCGGGCGGCGCGTCCAGCGCCCGGGTAAGCTCCTCCATCATCTGCGGATAGCCGCCGGTTAGCTGATTTGCCAGAACACGAAGCTTATTATTGCACAGGATTATGCGCCCCGTGGGATTTGAAAAACATACTCCCATGGGCACGTCGTTTGTCGCCTCCACGATGGACGCTGCGGACAGCGTCGCCGCCGCGCGGCTTCTCTCCATCGGAAAGTCTATGGCGATATGCTCCGCCGACAAAAGCACGACTATTGCAACCACCGTCCAGGGTATGTGCTCCGCTATCTCGCTCGGCGGCACGTCATGCCGTTCGCGCGCAAGGAAAAGCAGGAGCAGGAAATTCAGCGTAAGCATAATGCTCGACACAAGGCAAAGCTGCCCCGGCGCACGGTGCGAGATTTTCTCAATGAGCAGATACAGCTCCGCAAGCAGCATTACAAAGAGCAGTAATTGCAGAAGATTTTGATAAAAAAGCGATATGCCGGAAAATACCGTCATCTGCCCTCACCCCCTGTTCCGAGTGTGAGCAGGCAGGTCCATTCGCCCTCGTCATTGTCAAGCTCCGCGCCGGGATAATCCCGCGCAAGCGCCGAAAGCTCCGCCTCGCACTCCAGCGTCACGGCGATGCGCCGCCTTCCTCCGATGCGCGAGATGCGGACATTGACCGAGCGCATGCTGTCGAGCGCCGCCTCTATCACGTCCTCAAAGAAATCATACAGCGCCGTGGCCTCCGAGCCGTCCAAAAGCTCCGTCTCCGCAAAACAGAAGCTGTGGCTGACGTCCAGCAGCTCCAGAGTCTGCATCGACTCACGAAACGCGGAGCGCAGCTCCTCGGCGGGAATTCGATAGTCCTTATAGTTCGACAGTGCCAGATGCTTGCACCGTTTGATAAAGCTGCATAGCACGGCGATTTTTGCAAGTATGCGGCGGGCGCTCTCCGAGCCCTTGTCCCCGCTCTGCTGATATTCCTTTACAAGCGCCGCAATGCCGTCGATTTGCTTTTGGGTCACGGATTGCAGCAGGTCATAGAGCCGGTTTTGCTCCTCTATCTCCTTGCGCACCTTCTCCCGCTCATACTCGTAGCGCAGCAGCTCATTGCGGTCCTTAAGCTCCTCCTGCAAATCCCCCAGCTCCTCGGCGAGGGCGATAAGCTCCGCGTTATCTTCCGTCCACACGGCGTAGCCGCCACTGACGGGCATCGTATGCAGTACCTTGCCGTCGTCAAGGCGCAGCGGCGCTTTCTCGGCGGCGCGTATCCTCTCCTCGGAAAAGCTCTCCGCGTCCGTGGCAAGGAACTTTACCTTAAAATCGCGGTCGGTGATTTGCGCGGAGCAGCCGTTCACCGCCTCAAAAAGCTCTCCGTAATGCGAATTGGATTGAATAAGCCCGAACTGAATACAGCCCTCGAGCGTCGCGGCGCAAAGCAGGCTCTGCACCACGGTCATATCCCCGAAGAAGAGGAAAAACCACTTGAAGTTGAAGCCGTACATCCCGAGATACAAAAACGACAGCGCCAGCGGGATCGCGGGCAGCCATGCAAGCCGCCGGTTCCACGGCAGACGGCACTTTTTCAGCAGCATTGCAAAGGCCGTCACGGAGCTTATAAGCTCCCACGCCGTAACGAGGACAAAGCCGTAGCCGTAGCTATAGTCGTTGTTCCACTCCATGAAGGACTGCTCCGCCGGGAACTTGAAAACAAACTGATGCAGATCGTTTGTCATGACGAGCAAAAACAGCAGCGCCGGAATTGTCCACAGCATAACGACGTGCTGCGGCAGGCGGTAATCGTCGCTCTTTCCGATAGACAGCGCAACCATGAGCGCCGAGGTCGGCAAGGCGAGCAGCGGGAGATAGTACATATACCAGAGATATCGCGTGGCGGGCGGCACGGTGAATATCATAAATCTGAGCGAGCGGACAAATATCCAAAACACGATGAGCACCGCCGCGCCTATCATGTATTTCTGCACCTGCTTTTGCTGGATACGCATTTTCAGGGAAATTCCCCACGCCATAAAAAGGCATAGATATATCATGCTCCGCAGCAGCGTCAGCGGGAGAATAAGCTCCTCCTGAAGTCTGAGCTCAAAGCCGAACTTGGTCGTTATGCGGCATAAATAGGCAAGCAGGATGGCGGCCGCCGCAAGAATGGCGGGAAAGCTATAGGACTTTTCTTTTCTCATCTGCCGCAGCGCCTCCCTATAATATACTTATAATATATAATAGCCGAAGCGAGGCGTTTTCGCAATAAGTACATTGAATGAAAGTTTTCGGCAATTGAGTGGTTGATGCCTTCTTTTCTTCCACGCTACACAGGCAGCTATGAGTTTGATGATGCCCGTTTCGTGCTGGTAGGAGCGCTTCGATAAAAAACGCTTGTGCCGGAGAAGACACCACTGTCTGGCAGAGCAGCATCTGAGAAAAAACATCGAAGCAATCAGCTCAAGCCGTAATAAACTCAAAAACCTCTTGAAAATGTGCCATCTTTTTCATAAAACTGTCACTTCTGTTGGGAGAGGAAGAAATGTGCGTTTTAAAAGCGTATCCGCACAGCGTCTGACTTAAAAAATTGCCGTGTAGAAGCAGCCGCGGAAAACGCGGAGAAACAAGATCAGACGCGGAGGCGGTTCCAGATGGAGAAGCGCTTGCGTATCTCAGCACATATTCCATTGCAACCCCTGTCAAGAATCTCCACGGCGAAAGAGAAGAGTTGCGTAAAAGGACTTTTTGACGAAAAGTATAACAATAATCCAAAGTATTCGTTGATAGAAAGCCTGCAAATAAAAAGTCAAGCCCCAAACAGGACTTGACTTTTTATTTGCAGGCTATTGCGTTTGTATTCAGCCCTCTACTATGTATGGCATGAGAAGGACTGAATTGTTCCAATGCTTCCAAACTTTTTTGAGTTTTTTTGAAAAATCTCGGATTGGATGGGATAGGATTGATTTAAGGCAATTATACCTGAAAGCTGTGAATAAATCTATTGCTCTTAGCGGCGGCAAAAAAATAACGGGTATCCGGCTTTCACCGGATACCCGTTATTTCGTTCCAAATCCCGCCTGACAGATGCCATAATCGTAATTTTTAGAATTACTGTCTTATGAGCACCCTTGTAAAAGACGGGGTGCATTTATCGAAAGAGGATAGATGTATTTCGGAAGCTTAGAATATTGCGACGACCGCGCCGTTGTAGCTGTCGGCGATGAAGGTCTTGACAGCGTCGGACTGGAGAGCCTTGACGAGAGCAAGGGTCTTTTCGCTGGTCTCGTCGCCCGCGCGGACGGCGATGACGTTCGCGTAGGTCTGAGCCGCGTCGCCGGAAGCGTCCTCGATTGCGAGAGCGTCAGCGACCTTCAGGCCGGCCTGAAGCGCGTAGTTGCCGTTGATGACTGCAATGGTGCCGGCGTCGCTGTTGGCGAGGACGGAGGGAACGGTATCGGCCTGAACGGGAGTGACATTGTAGCCGCCGTCGTCAACGATGTCGAGGTGGTTGACGCCCTTCTCGGCGCTCGCGTCATCGGGGAGCTTTATGAGGCCTTCCTGCTGGAGGAGGAGAAGTGCGCGGGTCTCGTTGGAGTCGTCAGCGGGGATGATGATGGTTGCGCCGGGCTGAAGCTCGGAGAGATCGCTCACGCCGTTGCCGTAGATGCCGAACGGCTCATAGTGGATCTTTGCAGCGGAGACGAGGTCAGTGCCGTTGGAAGCGTTGAAGCTGTTGAGGTAGGGGGTGTGCTGGAAGTAGTTTGCGTCAAGCTCGCCGTCTGCAAGAGCGGTGTTGGGCAGGACGTAATCATCGTAAACGACGACCTGAAGGTCGTAGCCCTCGGCAGCAAGAACGTCCTTGACGGACTCAAGGATCTCGGCGTGGGGGGTGGAGCTTGCGCCGACGACCAGCGGGGTCAGGGCAGCGGGAGCTTCGGACGCGTCTGCGGGAGCCTCGGTTGCGGGCGCCTCAGAGGCGGAGGGGGTGCTTGCGCTGCTGCCGCATCCGGCGAGAACGCCGAGTGCGAGTACGAGTGCGAGGATGATGGTAAGAGTCTTCTTCATTTTGTTTTTCTCCTTTTCAGAAAATATTTCGGCCAAGTGCCTTTTATAAAAATGATGGATTACTTGTTGATTCTCTTGTCGGTCTTGACTGCTATATACCGGCCAAGCTCCTGAATCACCTGAACGATGATCCATATCAGAAACACGCAGATCCACGTTATATCGTCGTTGCTGCGCTGATGGCCGTAGATTATTGCGATCTGGCCGAGGCCGGTGCCGCCGATCGTGGCGGCCATGGCGGAGTAGCCGAGGATGGTGACGACGGAGATAGCGGCGCCGGTTATAAGCGCGGGCTTTGCCTCCGGTACAAGCACCTTGCAGATTATCTCAAAGTTGCTCGCGCCCATCGACTGCGCCGCTTCGATAACGCCGACGTTCACCTCGTTGAGAGAGCTTTCCACCATGCGCGCGACGTACGGCGCGGCAGCGACTATCAGCATCACGATAACGGCCTTGTTGCCGATCATCGTGCCGACAAGGAATTTTGCTACCGGAAGCATCGCGACCATCAGGATGATGAACGGAATGCTGCGGAAGAAGTTGACCACGAAGCCGAGTACGCTGTTGAGCTTCGGGTGCGGGGCGATGCCCTTCTTATCGGTGACGTTCAGTATCACGCCGAGGGGCAGACCTATCAGATAGGCAAACGCGGAGGAGATGAGGGTCATATATACGGTTTCCCATATTCCAAGCTGTATGAGACCATTGTTCCACAGCTTATAAAACATTTCAGAAAACATCGCTTATATCTCCTCCTTCCAGTTCACACTGCTGCTGGACAGCCATGTGATTATTTTGTCCGCTTCCCTCTTGTCGTTCGGAAGCTCTATTACCATGTGTCCATGAAGGACGCCTTCAAAAATCCTTGTATCCGCGAACAGGATGTTGACCGGTGCGCCGCACTCCAGAACCATTCGGGAGATCAGCGGGTCGTTGGTCTTGTCCTTGCCGTCAAAGATGAGCCTTATGCGGCGGCCGCCGGCGGTGCTGATGACGGTGCTGTCCTTCGGGACTATCAGATCGCGCGCAATCTGCGACTGCGGGTTCGAGAACACCGCACTGACCTTGCCGACCTCGGCGATATGGCTGGAATCTATGACCGCGACGCTGTCGCATATCCTGTCGATGACACGCATCTCGTGGGTGATGACGACTATCGTGACGCCGAGCTTCTCGTTTATCTCCTTCAGCAGGTCGAGTATCTGGCGGGTGGTGTTCGGGTCAAGCGCGGAGGTCGCCTCGTCGCAGAGGAGGTATTTCGGCTTCGTCGCGAGCGCTCTCGCGATCGCCACGCGCTGCTTCTGTCCGCCGGAGAGCTGGGACGGATAGGAGGACGCCCTGTCCTCAAGTCCGACCAGCTTCAGAAGCTCCAGAGCGCGCGCCTGCGCGTCCTCCTTCTTGACCCCCGCAAGCTCCAGCGGGAAGCAGATGTTCTTTATAACATTGCGCTGCTCCAGAAGGTTGAAGCCTTGGAATATCATGCCAATCTGCTGGCGGAGCTTCAGAAGCTCCCTGCGGGGCAGCTCCGTGAGGCTCTTGCCGTCGATTATCACCTCGCCGCCGGTCGGGCGTTCGAGGAGGTTTATGCAGCGCACCAAGGTGCTCTTTCCTGCGCCGCTGAGACCGATGATGCCGAATATCTCGCCGTCCTGAATTGTGAGGTTTATGCCGTCAAGCGCGACAATCTCTTTCTCCGATGTTTTATAGACCTTGCTGAGATTCTTCAGTTCTATCATATCAACACTCCAAAAATAAAACAGACCCGAAAGCTCGTTGCTTTCAGGCCTGTTGTGAATACATTTTCCGCATCAAATCGACAGGTTTATGAAGCAAGCGAGCAATTTTTGGCGCACATCATCATGCACATGCTCATCATGCGCATCATACCCATCATCATGCTGTCAAAACGGACGTTAAACATGTGCTGCTCGCTCCTTCTTTCAAGAATGGCATGATTGTACGACCGTGTTTCTCATTTGTCAAGAGGGGCATCCATGAATAAATGTAATGTTATACATGCATAAGCAAAATGGTTATGTGCAAGCTGCAACGCGAATATTATTCATCTGCAATGTATATTGAGCGGACGTACAAAATTGACGGAAACGTGCGGAAAATTTTTATGCCGGAGCAAAAAGCCGTTCCCGGCCTTGTCCAAAAGGGCGCGGCCGGGAACGTGTCATTCAGCCGACGATGAAGTACAGCACCATGAGGGCGCAGAGCACATACATGATGGGGTGGACGTCTTTGGCGCGGCCCTTGACGAGCTTGACAAGGACGTGAACGATTATGCCCGCGCCGAGACCGTTCGTGATGCTGCCGGTGAAGGCGGTGAACATGAGCATGACGCAGGGAGCTATGCACTCGTCGAAGCTGGAGAAGTCGATATCTACAAAGCCCTTGAGCATGAGGAAGCCGACGTATATGAGCGCGGGGCCGGTCGCGCAGTAGGGGATGGCGACGAACAGGGGAGCGAGAAACACGGTAAGGAGGAACATGACGCCCGTGACAAGGGAGGTCAGACCGCTGCGGCCGCCGGCTTCGACGCCGGAGGTAGACTCAACATAGGTGGTGACGGTGGTGTTGCCGGTGAGAGCGCCGACACAAGTGCCTATGGCATCAACGAGGAAGGGGCGCTCAATGCCGGGGAGGTTGCCGTTTTCGTCAAGCATGTTTGCGCGGCCCGCGACGGCCAGAACGGTGCCGAGGGTGGAGAAGAAGTCGCCGAAGAAGCAGACGAAAACAAGGATAAGACCGCTTGCGGTGAACACGTTGCTGAGGTCAAAATTGAGCATGACGTTGCTGAGATCAGAGAAATCGGGGACGGCGGCGACGCCGGAGATTTGGGTCACGCCGCAGGGGATGCCGATGAGAGTGATAGCGAGGATGCTGATGAGTATCGCGCCCTTGACGTTGAGAGCGTTGAGAACGATCATGAGGAGTAGGCCGCCGATGGAGAGGAGAACCGCGGGGGCGGTGATGTCGCCGAGCGCAATGCCATTGGCGAAGCTGCCGATGCCGGAGTTTTTGAAGCCGAGATACGCAATGAAGAAGCCGATGGATGCGGATATCGCGATCTTGAGGTTCTTCGGAATGACGCGGACGATCAGATCACGGAGTCCGAACACGGTAAGAGCAACGAAAATGATGCCGGATACGAGGGTTATCAGCATCGCGGAACCGAAGCTGATCGCCTGCGACTGGATCATTGCGCCGAGGATGAAATTGGAGCCCATACCGGTGGACAGTGCGAAGGGAAGGTTGGTGTAGAATGCCATGAGCATAGTGATAAGGCCGGAAACGAGGGCGCAGCTTATCATTATTGCAGATTTGCTGATGACGACGCCGTTGACATCAACGACCGCCGCATCGCCTCCGCAGATAGCCGCGGGCTGTACCGCCAAAACGTATGCCATGGTCATAAAGGTCGTAAGGCCGGCAATAACCTCTGTTTTGACATCGGTACCGCGCTGGCTGAGCTTGAAAAGTTTCTCCATGATCTTCTCCTTTTCTCTTTCTGGTTTGATTTCTGCTTACATATCTGCAAATACGGGGACAAAGGACTGGGTAGTGCCGTCCACAAGCCCCATATCTGTGATAACAACGCTGGGAAGAACGGGCAGAGCGATGATCGCACTGGCGAGCAGTGTGAGTGCGCCGCCGCTTATGACATCGACCGCCTTCTGAACCTCCGCAATATCCTGCGCGACCTCGGCGCAGGGCTTCTGACTCATCAGCCCTGCCGCAGGAAGCTCAATGTGCGTTTCGCTGCCGTTGTTTGCCGCGCACACGCCGCCTCCGCAGTTTCTGAGCGTTTCCGCGGCCAGCCACGCGTCGTCCGCGCTGCGGTAGCACACGGTGAGGTTGTGGCTGTCGTGAGAAATGGTCGAGGCAAGCGCGCCAGTGAGCAGGCCAAAATTCCTGTACACGGCGATGGTCTTGCTGCCGAGGCCGTAGCGGTTGGCACAGCATACAAAGCATAGCGACGCGTCGCCGCTGATATCCACGGCACCGTCTTTCACGGGAAGCTCGGTGGGCACCACATGGCGCAGTATGCGGCTGCCGGGGACGGGAGTCATAACGTTCACGGTCACGGTGCTGCCGCTGTACCCTTCGGGTACGCGCAGCCTGAAGGAGTCGGAGCCGCTGAGCTGCGGGATATTGACAGTATTGGGAAGGTCGTAAGCCTCGCCCATGCTGTCGCTGCCGAGATACTTTCCGTCCTCGGCGACCAACTCGCCTTCGACGAATACGGCCTTGGGGCGGCTGCCGTCCAGCGCATCGACAAGCTGGATATCGGCGATATAGCCCGGCGCGATCGCGCCGAGATCCGCAAAGCCGTATTCACGTGCGGCGTTCAGCGTAGCAAGCTTTATGACCTCTTTCCCGTCGAGACCGGCAGCGATCGCCTTGCCGACGACCTTGTTGATATGGCCGACGGTCAGCAGATCCTTTGCGTGCACATCGTCGGTGCAGACGGATACGAAATCGCGCCACGGCATGTCCTTACAGCCGTCGACAAGGAACGACAGGCTGTCTATAAGAGAGCTTGCGCGGAGGTTGATGTGCATACCGGCTCTGAGCTTTGCGCGGACCTCGTCCTCGGAAACGCTCTCGTGGTCGGATACGGGGCCTCCGATCAGATATGCCGCGAGCTCCTTACCGGTGCAGTAGGGTGCATGCCCCTGCAGGAACATTCCGCGCTTGACGCCCTCCTCGATTATGGAGTGCATACGCTCGGTGTCGTTGATGACGCCGACATAGTCCATTATCTCGGCAATACCGACGACATTATCCATGTCGAGCAGTCTGCCGATCTCGGCCGCGCCGAACTCCGCGCCGGCGTTTTCAAGGCCGGGAACGGACGGCACGCAGGATGGGGCGAGAACGTACTGGCGGAGCTTAGATTTTTTTGCGTTGTCAAGCATGAACTCTACGCCTTCAACACCCATAACGTTGCCTATCTCGTGGGGGTCTGTGCAGATCGTGGTGGTGCCCCATGGGAGGATGGCGCGGGAGAGATTTTCGGGGATCATCATGGTGCTTTCCACATGTACATGCGTGTCGATGAAGCCGGGGATGAGATATCTGCCGCAGCCGTCGTAGTATTTCTTTGCGGGGAGGACGGGTTCCTGCCCTTCTTCGCGCACTAAAACAACAAATCCAGCCAGTATGTCTACACTGGCCGGATATATTTCACCTGTTATTACATTCAGAAACTGCACGTTGCCTATCGTGAGGTCGCAGGGGATTATGCCCATGGCTGCCTGAATCAGCTTTGAGCGGTCCTTGGTCTTGATTACGCGCATATCGCTTTCCTCCTGAAAATGAAAATAAAAAACGGCAGAGAGCAAACCTCTCTACCGAAAAGCAAAGCTCACACAGCTGTTTCAGGCTGTGTGTGACTATACTCAACTCGGTAGTCGGGCAATTCAAGGGCTGCCCGGTAGAGACGCGGGGCCCATATGACTTCCCCGCCTATACCTGCTGTTAAATTTCTTTACACGCAGATTATAACATCGCAAGGGTGCGTATTGCAATTATCAAGATGAAACGAAAAATCAGCGCGATATTTCCGGACAAATATTGAAAGCGCTGAAAATTAAGTTTTTTAGCAAAAGAAAAGCAAAGGATATCCAGAAATGGCAAAAATCTCCGGAAGTGCCGCTCTTCTGGCCTAAAAAATTCCAATTATGCTTCTGTTCGCTCACCCATCTTCACCATGGCGGGCGGCGAAAAAGCCATAAAAAATCGGTCGGAGCTTCCTCCGGCCGATAAAACTTACACTTTTGCTTTTTCCTCGGATATCACGACGCGGCTGCCGTGGACGGAGAGCCGCCCGCTGCAATACAGCGTCACCGCCTGACTCAGCAGCTTCCATTCCGCCTCCTCCATGACGCGGCGCTGAAGCGTTTCCGGATCGTCGTCGGGCAGAACCTCAACGGCCTTCTGCAGGATAATGCCGCCCACGCGGCCGTCGCCGTCGGCGAAATACGCCGTCGCGCCCGTGACCTTCACTCCGCGCTCCAGAACGGCGCGGTGAATATCGCCCTCGACGTCCTCAAACGCGGGGTAGATAGCGGGATAGGTGCCGATGATGCGGTTCTTGAACTGATACGGTATCACGCCCAGCGGCAGATCGTAGCCCGCGAGAATGACAAGCTCCACGTCCATGTCCCGCAGCTTGTTCGCAACAGCCATGCTGTGGCTCGTCATCGTCGGGAACAGGTCAGGATCGACAACGTAGGCCGGAACCCCCGCATTCAGGGCGCGGCTCATCGCATATGCGTCCTTCTGCGGCGAAATGACCGCTACCAGCTCAAAATCCGGTATCTCTTTAAAATACATGGAATCCAGTATTGCCTGAAGCTTCGACCCATCGCCGGAAACCAATGCCGCCGCTCTGATCATACTCTCCATCTCTCCCACTAAAACACTTGTTTATTCCGTCGATCCACGCTATAATAAGGCGAGAACTTCTTAAGAATACTTTATTATACTTTATTCCGCGCGTATGGTCAAGATTTTGGAGGCACAGTTATGACAGAAATTTATCTTATTCGGCACGCACAGGCCGAGGGCAACCTCTACCGCATGATGCAGGGGCACTGGGACGGCTCCGTGACGGCGCTCGGCCTGAAGCAGATCGACGCGCTGGCGGAGCGCTTCCGCACGGTGCACGTCGATGCGCTGTACGCGAGCGACCTCTACCGCACCCGCCTGACCGCCTCCGCGATCACGCGGTATCACGACCTGCCCATGCAGCTGCGCCCCGCCCTGCGCGAGATAAATGTCGGCTCGTGGGAGGCCAGATTTTTCGGCGACGTGGCCTACGAGCAGCCGGAGGCCATGCACGATTTCATCTTCGACCCCGAAAAGTGGCAGGCTCCCGGCGCGGAGACCTATGCCGAGGTCGGCCAGCGCGCCTACGCGGAGCTTATCCGCATCGCGGAAGCGAACGACGGGAAGAGCGTCGTTGTCGTGAGTCACGGCGTGACCATTCTGTGCCTGCTGTCGCGGATCCTCGGCATCGGTCTCGGCGACAAAGAGCACCTGCCCATATGCGGCAACACCGGAGTAACGCTGCTGCACTTTGAAAGCGGCGCGTTCAGCCCGGTATTCATCAACGACGTCAGTCACCTGAGCGCGCTCGGCATGAAGCCGTGGCAGAAGACGCCCGATATGCGCGGCGAGAGCTTCGATCCACGTGAGGACGCGGGATACTACAAGCGCTGCTACTCCGACGCGTGGCTCGCCGCGCACGGGAATCTCAACGGCTACTCCGCGGAGCCGTATTATGCCGCCGCGGTGCGGCACTATGAGCACGACCACGCGGCTGTGATAAAAATTTACGACAAGGACAAGCCCGCCGGGCTTATCGACCTCGACACCGAGCGCGGCGCACACGCTGGCTACGGCTGGATCTCGCTTCTGTACCTCGCGCCGGAGTACCGCGGTATCGGCTGTGGGATACAGCTCCTCGGCCGCGCGATAGTGCACTACGAGGCGCTTGGCCGCCGCGCCCTGCGGCTGCACGTCGCGGACGACAATGCCGCCGCGCTCGCGTTCTATCGGCGCTACGGCTTCGATGAACTGAGCTCTGAGCCGGGCAGCAGCGGAAGGCTCCTTCTGATGGAGAAGAAGATCGGAGGCCGCAATGTCTGAATTCGACATGCCAGCGCGGATAAAACGCCTGCGTCTCCCGCCGGGGCGGCGCATCATCGCGGTGTCCGACGTTCACGGAAACCTGCCGTATCTCAAAGGTCTATTGAAAAAAATCCGCTTCGACGCGGACGATATTCTCATCATCGACGGCGACTTCCTCGAAAAAGGGCCGGACAGCCTCGGTACGCTCAGATACATCATGCAGCTGAGCGAAGCCGGAAACGTATACACGGTCTGCGGCAACTGCGACGGCTGGGATGACATTTTCCGTATGCCGCCTGAGGCCGACGAGCACCTGCTGCACTACATGATGCACAAGAAATGCGGCCTGCTGTGGGAAATGTGCAACGCCGCCGGTATCGACCCCTTCGAGCTGGAGGGGCTGGCCGAGTGCAAAAAGCAGCTTTTCAACAGCTTCACCGAGGAATGGAAGTTTATCTCCCGCCTGCCGCACGCCATCGAGACGAAAAACTACGTTTTCGCCCACGCCGCCATGCGGGACGACAAGCCCCTCTCCGCGCACACCGCCGGGGAGCTGATGCGCTGTGACGCGTTTATGAACACCGGCCGCAGTTTTGAGAAATGGGTCATCGTCGGGCACTGGCCGGTCGTGCTGTACGGTACGGACAGAGTCTGCGCGAACCCGATAGTTGACCGCGAGCGCCATATCGTCAGTATCGACGGCGGCTGTGTGCTCAAGGACGACGGGCAGCTCAACGCCCTGATAATTCCGTGGGACGGAAGCGACAGCTTCGGCTATGTCTACTACGACCCCTTCCCCGTGCGCCGTGTGCTCCGCGATCAGGCCGAGGGCGGGCGCTCGTATTACATCCGTTGGGGCGACAGCCGGGTGCAGGTGCTGGAGCGGGGCGAGGAATTCTCCCGCTGCCGCCACGTCCGCACCGGGTATGAGATGGATATTCTTACAAAATATCTCTTTTCCGACGGCGAGTTCACCGACTGCAACGACTGCACCGATTACGTCCCGCCGCTCAGGCGCGGCGACCTCGTCAGTGTCGTGGAGGCCACGAGCCGCGGATATTTCATAAAAAAAGACGGCCTTTCAGGCTGGTATTTCGGAGAACTTGAATGAGTGAGCTTTTTGAATTTTTGCCAGTGTCCAAGGAGGACATGGAGAGCCGCGGCTGGTGGTGGTACGATTTTCTGATTGTCACCGGTGACGCGTACGTTGACCACCCCAGCTTCGGCCCCACGGTGATCGCCCGCGTTCTTGAAGCGGAGGGCTACCGCGTGGCCATCCTCGCCCAGCCGGACTGGCATTCAGCAGACGCGTTTCTCGCCATGGGCAGGCCGCGTCTCGGCGCGATGCTTTGCTCCGGCAATCTCGACTCCATGGTAGCGCATTACACCGCCGCAAAGAAGCCGCGCAGCGAGGATTTCTATTCCCCCGGCAAGAAGGCCGGTCTGCGGCCGGATCACGCCGTCATTGTCTACGCCAACCGCGTACGCGAGGCCTTTCCCGGGCTGCCGATAGTCATCGGCGGGCTTGAGGCGTCGCTGCGCCGTTTCGCACATTACGACTATTGGGACGACAAGGTGCGCCGCAGTGCGCTGGCCGACGCCGGAGCCGACATTCTTGTCTATGGAATGGGAGAATACGCCTCGCGCGAGATCGCGCGGCGGCTGAAGAAGAAAGAGCCGGTCGCCTCCCTGATCGACATCCGCGGCACGGCGGTGCTGGTGAACGACCTGTCGGTCTGCGCATATCCGAGCGTGACGCTGCCGTCGTTTGAAGAGGTGCGGACAAATATCCGCGCCTACGCGGACGCAACGCGCATCGAATACGCCGAGCACGATCCGATACGCGGCCGTGCTCTGATACAGCAGCACGATAAACGGTGGCTCATCGTCAACCCGCCCGCAATGCCGCTGACCTCGAAGGAGCTGGACTTCGTCGCGGAGCTGCCCTACACCCGACAGTACCACCCGATGTACGAGCCGATGGGCGGCGTGCCCGGGCTTGAGGAGGTCAAGTTCTCGGTCATCCATAATCGCGGCTGCTTCGGCGGCTGCAACTTCTGCTCTCTGGCCTTCCATCAGGGGCGCATGGTCACGTCGAGGAGCCACGAGAGCGTTATCCGCGAGGTCACGGCGCTGACCAAGCTTCCGGATTTCAAGGGCTATATCAACGACGTCGGCGGCCCCTCGGCGAATTTCCGGCACTATTCCTGCCAGAAGCAGGCCAAGTGCGGTATGTGCGCGGAGCGGCGCTGTCTCGCGCCGACCCCGTGTCCGAATCTTGACGCCGACCACTCCGATTATCTCGCGCTGCTGCGTAAGCTCCGCGCTATCCCCGGCATTAAAAAGGTATTCGTCCGCAGCGGCATACGCTACGACTACATGCTTCAGGACAAGAACGACGATTTCTTCGCCGAGCTTGTGAAGTACCACATCTCCGGCCAGCTCAAGGTTGCCCCCGAGCACTGCATAGACTCCGTGCTCGACTATATGGGCAAGCCGCATATTGACGTGTACGAGCGCTTCATGGACAAATACAAGCGTCTCAACAACAAGTTCTGTAAGGAGCAATACATCGTCCCATATCTCATGAGCTCGCACCCCGGCAGCACGCTTCAGGACGCCGTGGCACTCGCGGAGTATCTGAACAAGATGGGACGCCAGCCCGAGCAGGTGCAGGATTTCTACCCCACTCCCGGCACGATATCGACCTGCATGTACTATACCGGCATCGACCCGACCACGATGAAGAGTGTCTATGTCGCCAAGACCTTCCATGAGAAAGCAATGCAGCGCGCGCTCCTGCAGTGGAAGCGGCCGGATAAGCGGCGCCTCGTCATAGAAGCGCTCAAGGAGGCAGGCCGCGAGGATCTGATCGGCTACGGTCCGGAGTGCCTTGTCCGGCCGGATGCGCCGCAGCAGCGCAGGCCCAAGAACGCCGCAGAAAAGCCGCCTGAGCCCAAGAAGCCCCAGAACAAGCAGGGTTGGGCAAAGGCAAAGCCCAAAAAGAATACCCGTCCGGGCAAGGGAAAGCGGTGACGGCATGGGAGAATGTCTGAAGATCGTTATAAAATATCTCCCGGTGCTGCTCGGTGTAATGAGCGTGATCTCATTCACGCTCATGGGCATAGACAAGGCCAAAGCCCGCCGCAGCTCGCGCCGCATCCCTGAAAAAACGCTGTTTCTGTTCACCCTGCTCGGCGGCGGCATCGGCGGCACGCTCGGCATGCATGTCTTCCATCACAAGACCCGCCACTGGTACTTCGCCGTGTTCTTCCCTCTCATCGCCATAGCGCAGATCGCGCTGTGTGCATGGCTGGTCATCAAATTTTAAAAGACGCGAAAAAATAAACGGCGGTGAAGCACAAACTTCACCGCCGTTTTTGTCATTTCTGATCCGTACGCCCGTCACAGGCCATGAGCCGGCCGTCAACTCAAATTATCCAAATCTTGCTATTTAAACAGTTCACGTGTCAAGCACGCGTGCTTTTCTATATTCGCTCCATCCTAGACGCTGCCCGCAGCGGTCGCAGAACGACATATAATCGCGCTCCAGCGAGCATCCGCACCTCGGGCATACCGCATAATATGATGCGCAGAGCATCCTCTTGCTCGTTACCTGCATCACGCGCCGATAGCTTTCACAATCCGTATCCATTTCACATCGACAGATCATTTTCTGCCGCATGGGCGGTCAGTCGTCCCCATGCGGAACGTCTTCCCCTCTTTCCTCGAGCTGCGCTTCCAGCTCATAGAGTCTGTCGGAAATTACGGTCAGAAATTTGTTCACCGCTTGGAACTCCTTTTCGATAGGTTTCAGCAGTGGATGCAGATTTTCGCTTGGAGGCTGCTGCTCGGCGGGGTATGATACCAATTCAGCCGGAGTTATCTCCAGCTTCTCTGCTATAAGCTCTATAGTATCTGAGCGCATATTCTGCTGACCGTTAAGGTACGCCTGCAAAGACGACTTTCCTATGCCAAGCTCCTTGGAGAATTCGGTCAACGATAGCTGGCGTTCTTCCATCGCAGCCCTTATAGCTGCTGCAATGTTCTTTTGTATATCCAAGCCGATCAACCTCCCAGCTATAAGAATAGAAAAGCGCAGCCGTAAGGTAAATACCAGCTTTCCGGCTTATCGTACCGACTTTCCGGTACGATGCCCGCGCGACGCCGCGCGGGAGCCGACAGCAACCGTCTGAGACCCAAAGTACCCAGTCAGGCCAAATGTTCCATGCATCCCGCCCTTGTTGATTTTGCGATCCCTTAAAATCAACAAACCTCCGACATCGCGGAGGTTTGCATAAACGCAGCTTTATCCGGCGAACCTTCGGATAAGCTGCCGCCTATTAGAATATAGAACATGTTATGATGTTTTGTCAAGCGTTAAAATTGCTCTAAAGATTCCATTTTTATGGCTTTTTCAATAATTTTCCGTATTAATTCCCTTTAAATGTATAAAAGCGAAGCTATCACGCGCAGTGACGGCTCCGCTTTTCATGTTCGGATAATTACGGCAGTTCCTTTATTACCAGGCCCTTGAGGCTTCTGTGGGTTTTCTTCAGGATGAAATAAATTCCAACCGCCGCAAGCAGAACGCCAACGCCGAGATTTCGCAGCACAATTGACTGATATTCCGGCGCGTTAATAAACAGCGCCAGAACCAGAGTAGGTGCGTCGCCATATACGAAACCGGGCAGAGTGCCGGCGGCTATATCCTTGATAAGTATTATCGTCTCACCGCCGAAGGTACCCAGCACGACACCGAGCAGCGACATTATCAGCACTATTGCGATTTTGCCCTTGCCCTGCTTTCCATGCAGAATGTCATAGCCCTTGACGGAAAACAGCGCGATTATCAGACCGCCCACAACCGAGAGACGGCCAACCATGTATATCAGCGCCCAGACGATCGCGCCGAGCACCGCGCCAAGGAATGCGCCCAAAAGACCCATGCCGTAATTGCCGGTGTCGTTCTCCTTCGCCGCGGCCTCTTCGCGGCGCGTGTCGCTCTCGATGCGCTCGCGGCAGGCTCTGTGCAGCTTCACGGGCGCGTCGTTGACGAGCAGCCAGCTCTCCGTGCCGTCGAAGGGCTGTCCGCAGCAGGAGCAGACATCCGCCTTCGTGGCGCCGCAGGCATCGAGTATCGGGAAGAAGAAATTGAAAAACTCGTCCATCTTCTTCAGCGTGCCGACGGTGTCGTTGAATACCACCACGATGCCGTCGTCCATAGTGGTCAGCTCTCTGACGCGGTATTCTTTCTGATAATTCACCTGTCCGAGGCGCGAGAAAAATTCGCTCTTCGCGTCCACGTCCCGTATGCTCGTGCTGAGCATCATGGTTTTGGTGCCGCTGCCGTCCCAGAACGCCGCGGAATAGCCGCGGAACGTACCATAGGCGAGGCCGTTTGCAACTTTCATGCCGTTTTCATTGGCAAGCTTTTTAAGTCCGGTGCCTATCATATCTTCTCTCTCCGTCCTATTATTCTATTTCCAGCACCTGCTCGGTGCCTTCCAAGTCGTAGTATACGGTAAGGCCGTTGTCGGTGTCAACACGTATATTCTCCGCCCGCTCCGAAAGCGTGCGCAGCCGCTCATACAGCGCCGCGGCCTCGCTGCCGTATTCGCCCATATTGTCCGAAGTCAGAAACAGCGTGCCGAACAGGCTGTTGACGACCGCGAGCTTATATTTATCCGTCTCGCTCAGGCGGATATTGCTCTCGCGGAGGAAGAACACGTCCGGATCGTTCCCGAAGGCGCGGCCGTTGAGCTGGCGGCGCGAGATGCTGTTGCCGATGGCCTGACGGGTCGAGACGCGCTCTCGGTTCGTATGGCGCATGATGAGGCTGTTGTCCCAGTCAAGCCCGACGTCGCAGCTTATACGGCAGTAATCCACCAGCCCGAACGACGGCATCAGCGGCACACCGCAGCCGAGGATGAGCTTATCCCCGCACAGGCGGCGCAGCAGCTCCAGCGCGCGCGTCATGCGTCCGGCGCGGCTCTCGCGCGCATCGCCGAAGGGTGCGGCGGCGTAGAGGAAGTCGAGCTTCACGAGGTCAAAGCCCCAGTCGTCCAGCACAAGGCTGAAGGTCTGCTCAAGATAGCGCACAAACTCCGCGTTGTCGATATCCAGCGCGTAGAAGCCGCCCCAGTTGCTGCCGCAGTACCACGGCTTGCCGTCATGCAGCAGGAGCCAGTCGGGGTGCTCTCGGAATATCTTCGAATCCTTCTGGCACACGAAAGGCGCGAGCCACAGTCCCGCAAGAAAGCCGCGGCCGTGGATATCCCGAACCGTGCCCTTAAGCCCATCCGGAAACTTCTTCGCGTCCGTCTCCAGCCAGTCGCCGACGGCAGGCTCCCAGCCGTCGTCTATCTGGAACAGGTCGCCGCGCAGCATATGCTCCGCGCAGCCCGCGAGATCGCCCGTGATGCTCTCGGCGTCGATATTCTGATAGCGGTTATACCAGCTCGAATAGCCGCACAGCCGTTTTGCGCCGCGGCTTTTCACGCCCATCGCCGCAAACCAGCCGTCAAATACCGCGTCCTCGCCGCCCTCGGCATAGTAAAGCTCCAGCGCCGGGAACACCCCGCCGCAGCGGACACCCGCGCAGTCGCGCGATATGGTCAGTACGCCGCAGCGGCTATCGTAGCGAAGCAGGGTATAGCCCGCGCGCTCATCGAGGGACGCGATGAGCCGGTAATTCCCGCCGCGGCGGAAATAGCAGTAGCTCTCGCCGTGCATGACGCCGGGGGTCTGCGGGTAATCAACGAAGAAATAGTCGCCGTAACGGTCTATGCCGAATTTGTCGATGACGAATTTCGGCAGCTTCCCCATGCCGCGCGTAAAGCCGTGCCTGCCCTGCTCCGGGCAATATGTCCACGTCTGGTAGCCGTTGACGAAGAAGCGCTCGTCCTCAGCCATCGTGATATTCACGCGCGCCGTGACGGCCTTTACCCTGCCCTCTGGCAGCACGCGTCTTATCCGTACGCAGCCGGAGCGCAGCTCCTCGCTGCCGTGGATCCGGAAGCCGCCCTCAAGCTCGATCATGTAGTCCAGCTTCATGTGTTCCCTCCTGTATTTCAGTTTTTAAGGCTCTGCATCGGCGCGGGTATCCGCCCGCCGCGAGCCACGAATTCCGCACTTGAGAACGGGTGCACCCGCTGCACCGGAGCGGAGCCGAGCAGGCCGCCGAACTCCACCGTGTCGCCGACCTTGCAATTCGGCGCGGGGATGAGGCGCACGGCGGTGGTCTTGCTGTTGACCATGCCTATCGCCGCCTCGTCCGCGATTATCGCGGATATCGTCTCGGCGCTCGTGTCGCCGGGGACGGCTATCATGTCGAGCCCGACCGAGCACACGCAGGTCATGGCCTCGAGCTTGTCTATCGTCAGCGCGCCGGAGGCCGCGGCCGCGATCATGCCCTCGTCCTCGCTGACGGGGATGAACGCGCCGGAAAGCCCGCCGACGGACGAGGACGCCATCACGCCGCCCTTCTTCACGGCATCGTTGAGGAGCGCGAGCGCGGCGGTTGTGCCGTGGGTTCCGCAGACCTCAAGCCCCATTTCCTCAAGGATGCGCGCGACGGAGTCGCCGACGGCGGGCGTCGGCGCGAGCGACAGATCGACGATGCCGAAGGGCGTGTCGAGCCGGCGGCTCGCCTCCTGCGCGACGAGCTGTCCCATGCGCGTGATGCGGAACGCCGTTTTCTTCACCGTTTCGGCCACAACGTCGAAGGGCTGTCCCTTGACGGCCTTGAGCGCGTGGTGCACGACGCCCGGCCCGGACACGCCGACGTTTATGACCTTCTCCGGCTCGCCCACGCCGTGGAACGCGCCCGCCATGAAGGGGTTGTCCTCCACGGCGTTGCAGAACACCACGAGCTTCGCGCAGCCGAAGCCGCCGTGCGCGGCGGTCAGCTCCGCGGTGCGCTTGATGGTCTGACCCATGAGCGCAACCGCGTCCATGTTTATACCGGCCTTGGTGGAGCCGACGTTCACCGACGAGCAGACAAGCTCGGTCGTAGCCAGCGCCTCCGGTATGGCGGCTATCAGCTTTCTGTCCGCCTCGGTCATACCCTTCTGCACCAGCGCCGAGAAGCCGCCGATGAAGTTCACGCCCGTGGACTTCGCGGCAGCGTCGAGCGCGGCGGCAAAGGGGACGTAATCCTCCGTCTCCGACGCGGCGGCGACAAGCGCCATCGGCGTCACGGAGATGCGCTTATTGACTATCGGGATGCCGAATTCCCGCTCTATCTCCTCGCCCGTTCTGACGAGCTTTTCCGCACAGCGCGTGATCTTGTCGTATATCTTCCGGCAGGCGGCCTTCGGGTCGGGATCGGCGCAGGACAGCAGCGATATCCCCATCGTTATGGTGCGGATATCGAGATGCTGCTGGTCTATCATGTTTATGGTTTCAAGAATGTCATTGCGGTTCAGCACGGCGCACCTCTCAGATCCTGTGCATGGCGTTGAAGATGTCCTCGCGCTGGATGCGGATGGAGAGATTCTGCTCCGTTCCGGCGCGCTCGAGCTGATCCGCCAGCTCCGAGAACGACACCTCGCAGGCCGAGACGTCCACGAGCATTATCATCGTGAAATACTCCTGCATTATCGTCTGGCTGATGTCCAGAATGTTGACGTTGTGGCTCGCCATCAGCGCGCAGACCGACGCGATTATGCCGACTCTGTCCTTGCCTATGACCGTTACTATTGCTTTCATATATCGTTCTCCCTGTCTATCTCAAATTCAAGCGTCACAGACTCCGTCTGCGGCGCGGATATCACGAGCCGCGCATGGCCGCGCTTGCCGATGGTCTTTACGTATGTGCCGCACATGCCGCCCTCTGCGGTGACGACCGCGGGGCCGATAAGCTCCGCGTCCCCGCTGAGCTTCAGCGTCACGGGGAGCTGGGCGTAGCTTGCCGTGTTCCCCTGCTCGTCGGCAATTCTTATGCGCACCGCCGCCGCGTCCCAGCTCTGCCGTTCGGTCAGGTGCAGGGCGCTTGGCGTGGCCTCCAGATGCAGCCGCTTGCCCGGAGTGCAGGTGTGCTCGCAGGTCTTCGCGCCGTCCTTCCAGCCCTCGAAGCGCCACTGCGTCGCCGCGCCGCCCCAGTTGCCGACGTATTTGCCGTACAGCGCCACGCCGTCGTCAAAGCTGAGCTTATATCTCAGCATACAGGCGAGCATACGCAGTTTGTCCGCCAACGGCATATTCGCAAGGCCGTACTTTCCCGCCGAGACAAGGCACTTATGCAGCATACGCTCCTTCGCGCCGGTGAAGCCCTCCTTCGACTCCAGAAGCTCGCCGATGGTGTCGTCGATGAGCACGGGGCCGTGCGGAAGGCCGCTCCAGCCCTTGGCCGCGAAGCTTGCGACATAGTCGCCGTTTTTATACAGCCGCACCTCGTCGGCGTTCGTGAAGGCGTATATTGCGCCGGGCTGACCGGCGGGGTAATCGCCGATATCCATCGTGCTGCCCAGTTCTAGCACCGGCCGCGCGTCTCCCTGACTTGCGTAGACCGCCGCGGCGGTCTTGGGGTTTCTGAACGCGTCCATCACGCCGTGATAGCATATCCTGTCGCCGGAGCCGAAGTCCTTGTGCGTCTGGTAATCGAACATGCACCAGCCGAAGCAGCCCGCGTGCTCTCCGTCCGCCGCCGCGTCGTTCTGCACGCGCGCATGGCGCAGTGCATGCTCCTGACGGCGCTGCCACGTGTCATAGCTCTTGGTGGGGAACATGTGCCCGTTGTGCTCCGAGACGATCAGCGCCTTATTCATATCCGGCGTGACGGTCTTTTTCGGCTTCACGCCGGGGTTATCGCCGGTGTGGGAGAAGTCGTTGTACGAATACACGTCCTCAAGCAGGCTGCTTTTCTGAATATAGCGTACGCCCGAAGTAGGCCGCGAGGGGTCAAGCTCATGGGCAATAGCATTCGTGCGCGCGTAGAACGCGTCGTCGTCCACGCTCTCGTTTATTCTCACGCCCCAGAGCACGATGCTGGGATGATTGCGGTACTGCAAAATCATCTCGCGCAGGTTCTCACACGCCTGTTCCTTCCACTTTTCGTCCCCGATATGCTGCCAGCCGGGCAGCTCCGTGAACGCCAGCAGGCCAAGCCTGTCGCACTCATCGATGAAATATTGGCTCTGCGGATAGTGCGAGGTACGCACCGCGTTGCAGCACAGCTCCTCCTTCAGTATCCGCGCGTCCTCGCGCTGAAGCGATTCGGGCGCGGCGTAGCCCATGTACGGATAGCTCTGGTGCCGGTTCAGGCCGCGCATGAACACGCGGCGGCCGTTGAGATAAAAGCCGTCCGCGCGAAATTCGATGTCACGGAAGCCGAACTTCACGCGCTGCATGTCGCCCGTCTCCAGCGCGACCTCGCAGGTATAGAGCTTCGGGCTGTCGATATCCCATCTCTCCGCGGGGGGCACGTCTATGACGCAGACCTCGCCCGTGCTGTCCGCTTCCGCCATCAGGCGCTCCCCGTCGAGGATGCGCAGCTTCGCGTTCCGGTTCGCGCCGGAAACGGTGTAGCAGACGATGGCGGTGCTGCCCTCGGTCCGGACGAAGACGTCCTCTATGTAGTTTTCGTCCCGTATGTCCAGCCAAACCTCGCGGTAAAGCCCCGAATAGGTCAGGTAATCTATCACGAAGCCAAACGGCGGCAGGGCGGGATCCTCGCGGCTGTCGAGCTTCACGGCGATGAGGTTCTCCGCGCCGTACTCCACAAGCTCCGTTATCTCGACTCTGAACGCCGTGTAGCCGCAGCTGTGCTCCGCGGTAAGTGCGCCGTTGACGTAGACCCACGCGTGATGCGCCGCGCCGTCAAATTGCAGGAACAGTCGCTTGCCGCGGCTGCTCTTGGTGATGAACAGGCGCTGGCGGTAGCCACAGACAGCTTCATAATCCTCCGGGCCGCAGTAGTGCAGCGGCAGCTCATGCGGGTTATGCGGCAGGCATACGCGCTCCGCGCCGCCGTCGCCGCGCGCAAAGCCGTCAGTCCATTCGGGTGTGAATTCCCAGTCATTGCAAAGGCTTATCATATCGAGTCTCCTGTTATTCCGTTATAATCTAATATATAATAACATTCAAGGCGGCTCCGTGTAAACAGAGCCGCCCCAAATTTATGCTTTTCACTTCTCAAAAATTTTCCGCACATCCGCGCGCCGCCGCCACACCAGCAGCCACGCCGCGATAAACGCCGTCGCCCCGCATATCGTCACGCACAGCCGGTAGTCCAGCACCTCGCCGAGCGCCCCGATAGCGAGTGTAAACACTCCGCTTGCCGCCGTGATGAGCATATTCTGAAACGCGTTCAGCCTCGCGCGCAGCTCCTCAGGTATGTATGTCTGCATTGCCGCCTGACGCATCGTCGCGCTGTTTGCGCCGAGGAAGCCGACCAGCGCCCGGTTTGCAAGCATCAGCGGATAGGGAAGCCAGAGCAGGCACATATCCATAAGCTCATAAATCTGGTACACCAGAAACGTGAAGCCGAATTTTTTCTCCTTGGCGATCTTCAGCTTGTACTGCACCGCGCCGCCGAGCGTCCGCCCCGCGAACTCGAACACGGAGAAAAGCGAGTACAATGCCGCCGTAAAGCCCGGAAATGTCCTGAAAAACGCGACGAGTATCGAGGAATAGCCGCTTGCGACTCCGTTTGTGACCGCCATATATGAGAATATCCCGGTCACACCGCGCTCGTTTTTCAGGTATTCTGCCGCTTCTTTTATGTCCGCGCGCCACTGGTGGAGGGTGAACAGCTTCTCTCCGCCCTCCCGCCGGTGCTCGGTGATGTTGATATTACTCTCGATGAGCGCTGCCAGCAGCGACAGGCCGCCCTGCCCGATGAGGATCCACGCCGCGCCCACCGCGTCGAGCAGAACGCCCGCCAGCGGCAGCATCAGGACGCGCAGTATCGGGTACAGCGTCGTCGACACGGCATAGCCCTGCTGCTCCATGCCGTCGGGGATTAGCTTCGGGTAGATACTCTGAAAGGCCAGCTCGTCGAAGCTCTCAAGGCAGGCCAGCAGCAGCGAATAGCCGAGATACGCCGCGTAGGAGAACTCGAATTTCAGCAGGTACAGCCCCATCAGCGCGTAGAGCACGCCGTCTATCAGATCGCCCGCAACCAGAACGGGTTTGCGCGGCAGTCGATCCATGACCGGTGCGAGGAACAGCGGCAGCACGAAAAACGGCACGAGCTGAATCGCAAGAATCAGCGCCGAGGCCAGCGTACTGCCCGTCTCGTCGAACACCAGAAACGACAGCGCGAAGCCGCCCGCAATGCCGCCCACCGCGCCGAGCGCACTGGCCGCGGTCACAAGAGTAAAGTTTTTTGTCCACAGAGTCTTTTTCAATCTCCTCACCTCGCATATATGCTATCACGAGGTTAAGATATAATAAACCCGCTTGTTATGGGAAAGTTTTCTTATAGCAAGCGGGTTTAATCGTCATATTTTCAATTTTGTAGGAAATTCGTTCATAAGCTCATACGCGAGCTTGTATTGCCGGTTTGCGGTGTACCATTCGAGCAGCCACGGAAGATGAAAGCCCGCGTAGCCTATCGGAAGCTCCCGGCGGCAGCGTTCAAAGCAGTCGAGCAGCGCCGCGCCGTAGTCTGCGTCGCGCAGATAATCCGGGTTTTCAAGCCGCCTGCGCACGAGGGACAGCATCTCCTCGGCAAGCCCCGCCGGCATATGCGTGTCCTCCACTGCGGCCGCCCTGTTAAGCGCCGAGAACGCCTCGTCCCGCCGACCCAGCTTCTCGCAGCATATCGCCAGCTTGTGCAGCGCCATTGCGGTCGGCTCTTCGAGCGCCGAGAAATATCTGTATGCGCTTTCGTAGTCGCCCGTCTCAAGCGCGGTCGCGGCGCGGTTATAGCGGATGCTGGCCAGCATCCCCGCGTCGTGCAGCGCCGTGGCCAGCCGCTCCGCCACGGTGTAGTGCGCCTCCATGTTTTCAACATCGAGCTGGTTGCAGTAGCAGTTTCCGATGTACGCCCGGCTCAGCATCATCAGCCGCGCCCGCCCCTCTCCGGCCGCCAGCGAGTAGGCACGCTGGAGATTCTCAACAGCGGCGGTGTAGCTCCGCCCGCTTTCGTACTGCGCGACGCCAGCCCAGTAGCTGCACAGCGCTGAGGGGCAGATCGCGGCGGCCTCCGCGTCCCGATCCTGCATCAGCCGCAGCAGCGCAAGTCCGCGCGGCGAGAGATACTGCTCCATTCCCGCGTCGACACCGGCATCCGTGCCGCCGCGCCAGTTTGCCGCCGCCTCCAAGACCGCAATGTCCGGCGCGGCGGGGCTTTGCAGCAGCGCGTCCCTCTGTGGGGCGAGGGCGGATATTTTTTCTCTCAGCACCTCAAACTCGCCTGAGTAGGCAAGCTCGTACAGCTCGTCGATGCGCTCGCAGAGCGCGGGCAGCGCGCTCTCGCCGCCGTACCACGGCAGCTCAAGCCGCTCGTAGAGAAGCCGCAGGATGTCCTCCGACGCCTCGACGCGCCCCTGCTCGATCTTCGACAGGTACGACGCCGCGCATATCCCGCGGCACAGCCCGTCCTGGCTCCAGTCGCGCCGCATTCTCTCCCGCCGGATAATAAATCCGACCACCTTTTTGTCCATCCCCGCACCCTCTTTCGTGTATAATATAGCATCCCGCGCCGCTTTGCGCAAGGATGCGGAATTTTTCCTCAAATCCGCAAAAAATCCTTGACAAAACAGGAAAATCCGGTATAATTATATGGCCTGTCAGTATGGGCGGGCTATCCTTGCTCCCGTATGAGCGGGGGCCAAAAGACCAAAAGGAGGTGCAACCATGGCAAAAGCAAGCGAAAAGTACGAAGTAATGTACATCATCAATCCCAACCTCACCGAGGAAGAGACCGCGGCTGTTGTTGAGAAGTTCAAGGCACTTGTTGAAGCAAATGGTACTCTTGATGAGTTGGAGGAAATGGGCAAGCGCAAGCTCGCTTATGAGATCAACTATATCACCGAGGGCTACTATGTGCTGATGAAGTTCACCAGCGGCGCTGAGTTCCCGGCAGAGCTGGATCGTATTCTCGGTATCACTGACGGCATTCTGCGTCGCCTGATCACCCTGCGTGCAGAGTAAGGAGCGCATCGATGCTTAATCACATTGTTATTATGGGCCGCCTGACACGGGATCCCGAGCTCAGGTACACCCAGTCCCAGACGCCTGTGGCATCCTTCAGCCTCGCTGTTGACCGCGATTTCGGCGGCCGCGACGGCGGAGAGAAGCAGACCGATTTCATCGACTGCGTTGCATGGCGTCAGACCGCCGAATTTGTCAACAAGTATTTCACCAAGGGCAGCATGGCAGTCGTTTCCGGCCGTCTGCAGATCCGCGACTGGACCGACCGTGACGGCGGCAAGCGCCGCAGCGCGGAGGTCGTTGTTGACAACATATATTTCGGCGAGAGCAAGCGCCGCGACAGCGGCGATTCCCGCAGCGACAGCTACTCCAACAGTTACAGCCGCCCCAGCTCCGGATACGACGCGCCGAGAAGCGTGAATTCCGCTCCCTCCGCATTTTCCGAGCTTGACGACGGCGACGGCGAGCTGCCGTTCTAAATTTTTTGATAGGAGGATACAGCTTTGGCTTTCGATAAGAACAACCCCAAGAATCGTAAGCGCAGAAAAGTTTGCCAGTTCTGCGTCGATAAGGCAACGTCCATCGACTATAAGGACACCGCAAAGCTCCGCCGCTATATGTCCGAGCGCAGCAAGATCCTGCCTCGCCGTACTACCGGTGTTTGCGCCATGCATCAGCGTGAACTCACTGAGGCCATAAAGAGAGCGCGTCAGATCGCCCTCCTGCCCTACGTGACCGACTGATAATTTCGTACCAAAACAGCCCGAACCGCCTGGTTCGGGCTGTTTTTTATAATACCTGATCCTTATCCGACGGGACATACACCATGATCGATTCTACCGGGCAGTCAAGTATCCTGCACAAATCATTTATCGTGGTCGTATTCAGCGGCTTGTTTTTCCGCAGCTTATCGATTGTGGAGCTGGATAAATGATACTTGTTTATGAGTGAATACGTCGAGTTATTCGACCCGCGCAGCGTCTCCCAAAACGGTTCATACGAAATCATAAAATCACCTGCCAAAATAATTCTATAAGGTGATCTTTATCTTGACTATGGTCGTTAAAACGACTACACTTTTTCATATAGATTCCAAAATTTACAAAAAGAGGGATTATATGAAAAAACCTGCCGCGATCTTCTTCGCCCTTGTGCTCGCTGTTATTATGTGCGGATGCTGCGCAAAACATAATTTTTCTCCCGCCACATGCACCACTGCCGCCACGTGCACCAAATGCGGCGAAACTAACGGCTCTGCCCTTGGGCATGACTTCAGCGAAGCGACATGCACAGAAGCCGGCATCTGCCGCCGATGCGGTGCCACGCAGGGCAGCGCGCTCGGTCATAAATGGGTCGATGCGGACTGTGAAACGCCGATGACCTGCTCCCGCTGCGGAGAGACGGATGGCAAAGCGCTCGGTCACAGTTGGACGGACTCCACCTGCACGGAGGCGAAGACCTGCTCCGTCTGCGGCAAAACAGACGGGGACCCCCTTGGGCACACGGTAGACGAATGGGTCACTTTAAAGGCTCCGACATGCACCGAAAGCGGCGAGGAAACGGGTACCTGCACTGTTTGCGGAGCTGAAGTCAGCCGCGAAATCAGCAAAGCGGCGCACGCGCCGGGTGACTGGATAATCGCTGAAATGCCCACGAAGTATGCCGACGGAACACGCGTAAAACTCTGCGCCGCGTGCGGCGCAATCGTTCAAACGGAAAGCTTCACCCTCAGCGACGATGATCTGAAGGAGCTGTACAAGGAGAACTGCCGCAGCATATCATATAAGGACTTGTCCAGAACTCCGGACGCATATATGGACGAATATGTAAAATTCTCCGGTACAGTCGTTCAGGTCTGCTACGAAGCCACATCGTCTCTCTATTATTCAGCTTACAGGGTCGCCACTTCCGGCAGCTACGGCGATGTAGTTTATATATACGTTGACAACTACGGGAGCGGCTCGCGTATACTCGAAGACGACAAAATCACATTCTATGGCACGTACGGCGGCCTATACACATACACTACGGTTCTGGGCGATTCTCTCACCATCCCCTCCATATATGTAGAATACTTGGAGTAAGCCGCAGCTCTATTCCATAGAAAAGCCTTTATTCCTCATGTTCCTTATGTTATAATGGTTTTACATCATTCGGAAAACATCACAACAAGGAGGAACAACTATGTCCATTCGAGAGATCAACTTCCCGTCCGCCAACGGCAGGGACACCATCAAGGCATGGGCGTACACCCCGCTCGGCAAGCCGCGCGCCGTGATACAGCTCATCCACGGCTTCGGCGAGCACTCGCGCCGCTATCTGCACATGATAAGCAAGTTCCAGGCTGCGGGCTTCGTCGTCTACGCCGACGACCACATCGGCCACGGCAAGACCGGCTTCGACGGCGGCACCCTCGGCGACCCGCACTCCGGCGGCTACATGACCTATCTGCGGGACGAAAAATACCTGCACGACATCGCGCACATGGCCTACCCCGACCTCCCGTTCTTCGTATTCGGGCACAGCTGGGGCTCGATGCTCGGCCGCGCCTACGCCGCGCTCTACGGCGATGACCTCGCCGGACTCATGCTCTGCGGGCTGGTAAGCCAGTTCAAGGGCTGCGAGATAGAATACAACGATCCGGCCATCCGCGCCGCCGTCGCCGCCGACCCGTATCAGCCCTCCGGCGAGTGGTTCGGGAAAGTGTTCCTCGGCATGACCGACCGCATCGAGAACCCGAACGGCCCCGCGGACTGGATCGCCGTGAACCCCGATATCGTCTCCGACCACGCGGGAGACCCGTTCAACACCTTCGACACGACGCTGGAGCTGGTGTGGGATCTCGTCGAGCTGTACCACTTCATCGAGAGTCCGGAATGGGCGGAGAAGGTGCCGTCCGGGGTGCCGGTGTACCTCATCTCCGGCGATCAGGACCCATGCGGCAACTACGGTGAGGGGCTGTACCATGTGGCAAACCTCCTTGCGGAGAGCGGCAACAAGGTCAGCGTCAAGGCGTACAGCGGCTACCGGCACGAGATACACAACGAGCTTGAGCTGCGCGACGAGGTTGAAGAGGGACTTGTTGACTTCGTAAACGAAACTATCGGATAACCGGATATATAATTTTCTCCGCCGGAGCTGTGCAGCCCCGGCGGAGTTTTTACGCGTTTGTAAAATTTGCGCGTTTGCCCGCTCAAAGCGCCTGAAGTCATTGACTTTCGGAGTCTTTCCCGCTATAATCCTTTAAAAATATTCTTAAACGGAGGATGCATATGAAAGAGGTAAAGCCCCCGAAAAAACCGTTGATGTACTATTACAGTATAGCCCTGATGGTGCTGCTGCTGTTCAACTTCATCGCTGTGCCTTGGATGGCCGAGCGGCAGGTCAAGGAGGTCGACTACGGCACCTTTATGACCATGACCGAAGAGAAGAACATCAAAGAGGTCGAGATTGAGACCAACCAGATCGTCTTTACCGACAACGACGGCAATTACTACAAGACCGGCCGCATGGACGACGACGGCCTTGTCGAGCGTCTGCACGCCTCCGGCGCGGAGTTCGCCAGCGAGATTGTGGAGCAGATGTCCCCGTTCCTGAGCATCCTGTGCTGGGTGCTGCCGCTGATCATCTTCATTGCCATCGGCCAGTTCATGGCCAAGAAGCTGACGGATAAGGCCGGCGGCGGCGCAGGCTCCATGATGTTCGGCATGGGCAAGTCTAACGCCAAGATCTACGTCCAGTCCACGCAGGGCATCCGCTTTGCCGATGTCGCGGGCGAGGACGAGGCGAAGGAGAACCTTCAGGAGGTGGTCAACTACCTCCACGACCCCAGCAAGTATGAGGAGATCGGCGCGTCGATGCCGAAGGGCATCCTGCTCGTCGGCCCTCCGGGAACCGGTAAAACCATGCTGGCAAAGGCCGTCGCGGGCGAGTCGAACGTCCCGTTCTTCTCGATGTCCGGCTCCGAATTCGTCGAGATGTTCGTGGGCATGGGCGCGTCCAAGGTGCGCGACCTGTTCAATCAGGCCAAGGAGAAGGCGCCGTGCATCGTGTTCATCGACGAGATCGACGCCATCGGCCAGAAGCGCAGCGGCGGTCAGTACGGCGGCAACGACGAGCGCGAGCAGACGCTCAACCAGCTGCTCACCGAAATGGACGGCTTTGACGACAATTCCGGCGTCATCATCCTCGCCGCTACAAACCGCCCCGAATCCCTCGACCCGGCGCTGACTCGCCCCGGCCGCTTCGACCGGCGCGTCCCCGTCGAGTTGCCCGACCTCAAGGGCCGCGAGGAAATACTCAAGGTTCACGCGAAGAAAGTCAAGCTCGCGGAGAACGTCGATTTCAACACCGTCGCGCGCATGGCATCCGGCGCATCCGGCGCAGAGCTTGCGAATATCGTCAACGAGGCCGCTCTGCGCGCCGTGCGCGACGGGCGCAAGTTCGTCACGCAGTCTGACCTTGAGGAGAGCATTGAGGTCGTCATCGCGGGCTACCAGAAGAAGAACGCCATCCTCACCGACGCCGAGAAGCGCATCGTCGCTTACCACGAGATCGGCCACGCGCTCGTCGCCGCGAAGCAGACCAACTCCGCCCCCGTGCAGAAGATCACCATCATCCCCCGCACCTCCGGTGCGCTGGGCTACACGATGCAGGTCGAGGAGGGCAACCACTACCTGATGAACAAAGAGGAGCTGGAGAACAAGATCGCCACTCTCACCGGCGGCCGCGCTGCGGAGGAGGTCGTGTTCGGCTCCATCACCACCGGCGCCTCGAACGATATCGAGCAGGCCACGAAGCTTGCCCGCGCCATGCTGACCCGCTACGGTATGAGCAAGGATTTCGACATGGTAGCGCTCGAAACCGTGAACAACCAGTACCTCGGCGGCGACACGTCCCTCGCCTGCTCGCCGGACACTCAGGCAAAGATCGACGCGCTGGTCATCGACCTTGTCACGCGCCAGCATGAGAAGGCCATCGGCATCCTTAAGGAGAATCGCGCCAAGCTCGACGAGCTGGCCGACTTCCTGTACAGCCGCGAGACCATCACCGGCGAGGAGTTCATGGAGATTCTCAACAAGTAAATTCAACGCTTATAAATCAAGCCCAGTCGGAAGCTTCCGACTGGGCTTGATATTTTATTTCGCGTATATCTTGCCGACGAGCCAGTTCGACGTCTGCCGCGGCAGCAGCTTCACCAGCGCCGCCGCGCCCTTGTAGGCCGCGCCCATGGCGACGAGCGGCCGCGAGCTCTTCTTCAGCGCGTATTTTGCGACGAATCTGCCCGCGAACTCCGGACTCATGCCCGTGCGCTCGTCGTGCTCCATGACGGCCACCGAGCGCTCGATGCGCCCGGCATACACGTCGTCCCCCGCGCCGGACTTTTTGCGCGCGTCGGTAAAGCCGGAGGCGATGTCGCCGGGCATTATCGCACAGACGCTTATATTGAACGGCTTCACCTCGTTCTGCAGTGCCAGCACGTAGGCGATTATCGCGGCCTTGCTCACGGAGTACCAGAGCTGGAACGGAATGGGCACGATGCCCGCGATGCTGCTCATGCACACGATGCGCCCGCCGCCCTGTGCGCGCATATGCGGCAGCACGGCGCGGGTGACGTTGTCGGTGCCAAATACATTCAGCTCAAGCTGGGCGTGTGAATCCTTTGTGTCGGTCAGCTCCGCCGCGCCGGATATGCCGAAGCCGGCGTTGTTGACCAGAATGTCTATCCGCCCCTCGCGGCTGATGACCTCGTCTATCGCGGCACGAACCTGTGCCTCGTCTGTCACGTCGGCGGTGATATGTACGATGCCGTCCGCCGGTTTCTCGCGGCGGGACAGCTCATATACCGTGCAGCCCGCATCGCGCAGCGCGGCCGCGGGGCAGCGGCCTATGCCGCCGCTGCCGCCTGTTACTATTGCGATCTTTTTCATTTTTTTGCCTCCCGGATCAGATCTCAAGAATATATTTATCCCATGCGTTTATTATCGTAGTCCCGCCGCGCTGAAGCGTGCGGGGAATATCTGATCCGTAATTCATATGCACGTGGCCGTGAACATGGTACTTCGGCTGGTACTTGTCCAGGAAATCGTTGAAGCACTCAAAGCCGCGGTGCGCGAAGTCGTCCGCGTCGCCCCAGCCCGCGGCGGGCGCGTGGCTGAGCAGGATATCGACGCCGCCGGCCTTGGCGATCTGCCGCCCGACCTTGCGCAGACGGCGTTCCATCTGCCGCTCGGTATACTGATGCGGTCCGCGGTTATACACCGGACAGCCGCCCATGCCGAGGATGCGCAGCCCCTTTATGGTCACGAGCTTGTCCTCGATGCAGTCGCAGCCCTCGGGCGGGGTCTTTTCATAGCGCCCGTCGTGATTGCCGCAGACATACAGCACCGGCGCGCGCCCCATCGTCACAAGGAAGCTCAGGTATTCGGGCTTCAGGTCACCGCAGGACAGGATGAGGTCGATGCCGTCCAGCCGCCCCGGCACGTAATAGTCCCAGAGAAAACTGTTCTCATGGTCGGATATCAAAAGCAGCTTCATACCTGCACCTCCCCTTTATCGGGGATTATCCAATCCCTGTACACGCCCAGCAGCCGCACGAGAGACTGCGCCATCGGCAGCAGCTCGTCGAAGCCGGGGATGCTCCCCTCCACGCAGCTGCACAGCCAATCCATATGCAGCAGCTCATCCGGAGAGAGCCAGCGCGTGCCGTCGTTTATCGCGCCGCCGCTCTGCGCGGTTATCTTCCGGTGAAACGGCATGATAAGCCCCGACGAAATGCCGCGCTTGAGAATATCCACAAGCTCCGCCATGCTGTCCGGGCAGTTCTCCGTCACGCGGACGTCGATGACGCCGCTGCTCATGCCCCACCAGTAGTTCACGGCCTTGCCGCTGTTTTTATAGCTCAGCTCATCCCAGCCGCCGCCGAGGATGTTTTCGATTATATGCACATACATCTCGCCCCAGTTCCAGAATGGCGAGCCGATCGGGATCAGCGCGCCGCTGCCGTCCACGCGGCACAGCCCCCACGCGTCCTGCGGCTGCTCCGGACTCGGCACGTCGCGGTTTGAGATCATATCGACGCCCAGCGCCTTCAATTCACTTATCGGATCCTCCGACACGCTCGACCAGCGCAGGCATATTTTTATATCGGGATTCGTGAGCAGCGCGCCGAGCGCAAAGGCGTTTATCCCCGCCGGAACGCCGTAGATGGGGCTGCTCGCGATGTATCCTATGCGGCCGGTTTTTGTCATCGCGCCCGCGACGGCGCCGGAGATGAACTTGCCCTCGTAAACGCGGCTGTAATAAGTACGCACGCCGGGAAACGGCATCGAGACGGAGCAGTTCAGTATCTTTATATTCGGGTGCTTCACCGCCGCCTTGCGGCAGGCGGATATGAGTCTCGGGGTGGTCGCGAATATGACCTGCGCGCCGTCCGCCGCGGCGGCGTCGATCAGCGCGTCCGCGTCATGTTCAGCGTCAATGTTATATACCCGCGTCGTGACCTTGTCCGGCATATGCCGTTCAAGATATTCGCGCCCGCGGTCGTGCGACATTATCCACGCGCTCTTCTCCGGCGGCAGTTCGTTGACGAACGCGACGTTCAGATGGCTTGGCAGGCGGATGCTGTCCATGAGCTTAGTCAGCACGCCCTTCACCTCGACGCTGCTCTCGGTGTTGACGGTTATGGGCGCGGGTCTGGCCTGCACCTCGACCTCCGGCCAGATGCCGGTTATGGAGCGCTCCAGCTCGGTCTGCGTCATGGCTTTCAGCTCGCCGAAGCTGAACACCTGCAGAAATATCAGCAGCGCGTCCCCGATCGTCTCCGGAAAGCGGCTGCCCTCGCATTTTTCAAGCGCAGTGCGGAACGAGTAATACGCGGCGGAAAAGCTGCGCCGCTCCTCCTCGCTCCAGACATGGTCAGCATCGAAGCCGAGCGCCGCCTGAAGCTTGACATATGAGCCGAGGCGGCTGAACGAGAGGATATACAGACGGCTGAGCTGATAAAAGCGCATGAACTCATAGTATAGCCTGACCTCGTGCTCCTGCGACCACGCGGGGATTATTCGCGTGACGACGGCGGGGATGCTCGGCGCGCCGAAGCTTTTCAGCACGCTGACGCGTTTGTTCCCCTCCTGCACGTAGAAGCGCCCCATGTACTCGCAGCAGCGTATCGGGTCGCGGATGCCCTCGTCGCTGAGGTTCGTCTCGCACAGGCTTATCCACTTATGCGCAAATTCCGTCTCCTCGCCGAGCAGCGGCATGAAGTTTGCCGCAAAGGCGTTCTGCCGGCCGCCGGTCTTTGTGCCGACGATGTGCTCGGTCGGGATATTTATCGTGCCAAGCTCAACTCTGCCCGCAGCCATCGACTCGTCGAATATCTCGTCGAGCACCTGCGGGTACGGGTACTTCCCCTGTATCAGGCATTCCTTGCGGCATTTCTGCCCGGCCTTCAGGGCTATCGCATATTGCTCTGCTGCTTCTTGTCTGCTCATGGGCGCTCTCCTTCCCGTCGCCGTAATGCTTATTCCGGCGCTTTAGTTTTACTATTATTTTCGCCAAAACGCAAGCGCGATTTTCCGCCGCGGGGCGCGCGGCAAGAAAATTTACCTCCCATTCATTTTTTGACTATTGCATAATACCTATAAAAATGGTATGGTATAATTACCAACATAGAAATGGAGCGTGATCAACTTGGTTAAGATCATCATGGGGCTGAAGGGTTCCGGCAAGACCAAAAAGCTGGTAGAGCTTGTCCGCGGCGCGGTCGCAAACGGCGACGGTGACGTTGTGTGCATAGAGAAGGAGCGCAAGCTCACCTATGACATTCCCTATCAGGCCCGTCTCATAGACGCGTCTGCGTACGACATCGGCACTTACGAATTCTTCAAGGGCTTTATCTGCGGCATGCACGCCGGCAACTACGATATAACCCATTTTTATATAGACAACTTCTTCAAGCTTGTTGAAGACAAGTCTGAAGAATCCTTCGCCGCGTTCATCGCATGGCTGGACAAGTTCTCCGCGCAGGAGAACATCGAGTTCGTCCTGAGCTGCTCCGCCGATCCCGAAAAGGCGCCGGAGAGCGTCAAGCCGCTTCTCATCTGAGCATATGGCTAAGGAAAACGTCATGGAGTTCTTCGCGCGGTACGACGATGACGAAGCGCTGCGCGAGAGAGTGCGTCTGGCGGAGGAGTATTACCCCGGCAGTCTCGAACTGCGCGAGCCGCTGGTAGAGGCGGTGCTGCTGCCGATCGCGGCCGAACTTGACCTGCCGTTCACGGTGGGCGAGCTGCGCGCATATGAGACCAAGCTGAAGCTTGAGCGTCAGGCGAAAGAGGAAGTCGGCGAGTTTTCTTACTGGCTGCTTGACCACGGCTGGTCAAATGACGAAGCCCAATTCTGCGGTGAAAACGAAAAGGAATAACAAATATCCGCTCTGATCACAGAGCGGATATTTTTACGTCTCCGGCTTCTCTTCCGGCAGCGTTTTTTTGGTTTTGCCGTGCAGGGCGTACTCCATGCCCTTTTTCAGCGGCTTATACAGAACCAGCGTCATCACAAAGTTTCCACCACAGTGGATAAGGTCGAACGGGATGCCGCTGACCCAATATGACAGTGCCATCGTCCAGCCGCCGATGAACAGATACGGTATCGAGCACAGCGCGCCGAATATCAGCCCGTGCACCGCCGCGACTATCGCCCAGACGAGCGCCGAGTCGTTTTTCCGCATCAGCACCGCCGCGATGCCGAGTATCGGCCAGAGGTACCAGTAGCAGAACCACCACATCGCGAAGCCCCAGAAGAAGCCCTCCAGCATTATGAACACCGCGATCGAATACATACAGCGCCAGCCGAAGAACACGGCGGTCAGGATTATCAGCACCGCCGTGATGTGCACGTTCGGTATCCCCGACAGCGCGACCTGAAACGCGAACATCAGCGCCCCCATCAATGCGAGGACGCTGATATCCTTTGCGTTCAGCTTAGTATGTGTCGATGAAGGTCTCATAATGCTCGCCGTCAGCGATCATTGTGTCGTCCACGCCGGTCATCAGCATCTCGCCGTCCTTGGTGAAGCACCACCACTGGTTGAGATTGCTGTCCGCGGTCTCACCGTCAACGGTCGTCACGTAGAGTCCGTACTCGCTCTCGTCGCCGGAGATCAATCCCTCCTGCTCAAGAGCGCCGCGCAGATTCTCCGAATCCGTACTGATGGTGAAGTCCTTCTGCGTACCATCCACATGAGTCACCTCGAAGACGATGGTCTTGTCACCGGTGACAGGCTGGGGTGCGAGGTTCTTGTACGCGACGAATGCGCCGATGACCAGAACAAGCAATACGGCCACGGCAATAATTATGTTTCTTGTTTTTTTGGACATATTATCCTCTCCTTTCATATTTCGGAAATCGCACAAAGAAAAAGAGAGAACAGCGCAGCGGCCGAAGCCTCCGCGATGCCCACAATTTGACCGGGTTCCGCGGTTCTTTGTACGACACAGGGCGCAGTTTTACGCCCCATCCGGGCAGGTTTTCTGACTTCGGGAGCCTGCGGCTCCGCTTCACAGTGACGGCCTCGCGGGAGAATCTCACTCCCATTCCCCTGTTAACTGCCTTCGATGAACAAGGCAGATCCCGATCCTATTTGCTTGCGCAGTGAGTATAGCACGAAAAAGTGACGTCGGCAAGAAAAATTCTTGCCGACGTCACTTCAGCTTATCAAAAAGTCCTGTGAGGACTTTTTTGACAAGCTTCATCCGCCGAGCATTTTGATAATATCAAAATGCTGCTTCGCTCCAAAAGTCATTGATATCAAGACTTTTGGACGGCGGTTTATTGTATTTGAGGTGAGCCTTTTCTCGCTGCGGCTCAGTCACGGCGCGGCTCTGACATGCCACCGGCATGTCATTCACTACCGCGCCGCCGCTGCGCTACCCCTCAAGCTCCCCCTGCTGCTCTCTTATCTGTGCCAGCTGCACATATTTTTGACCGGCTGAATGACTTCAGTCATATTCCGCGCTTGCAAAGCATATAACGTCGCTTATCGCGTTCTGCCAGCCCCAGTCGGGGCGGTTATACGCGCTGCCGTTCATGGCGATCGTCGCGGTGTGGCCGCCGTCGAGCGCGTACGCCGTGTCCACGCCCTTATCGTGCATGAAGCGCGCCTCGGTGCTCGCGGTGCAGGTGCCGTAATTCTGCTCGTAGCAGACGGTCATTATCAGGTAGTGCAGCTCGCCGCGCTGCCCGATGGCGCAGCGGGAATATTTGCTGTCCACCTCGCCGTAAACATAGCCGGAGCTCAGGTCCTGAAGCTCCCCGTTCTCGACGAGTATCGGCCCGAAGTTCACGGAAAACTCCACATCGTTATCGCTTATGAATTTCTCCGCGTCCTCCCATGTCTGGATGTCTCCGGGGCGCAGGAGCAGCATGTCCCCGCCGGAGGTGAACATGCAGGTATGCACGGCGATTGGAGAGAAGTATTGCAGCTCGCCGCCGTACACGCCGATCCCGATGCTGCGGCGGACGTAAAAGTCCCCGCTCACCGCCATGACGGCGTTATCCTCCGCGGCAAGCTCTGTCGCGGTCTTGAGTCCCGCGGCACGGTAGCTGTCGCCGCTTATCTTGCGCCGGAGCTGGGAGCCGTCGGCGAGCTTCACCTCGACGAACGAGCAGCCGCGCCCCTCTATGGCCTCCTGCCACGCGACGACAAGGATGCTGTCGTCCCTGTAATACCGCATCTCGGAGTTGGGCATGAAGTCGATATCCGCGTTCCAGAAGGTCTCCTGCCCGTCGAGCAGCACCGCCGCCGCGTCTATGACGGCCTGCACCTCCTGCGGATCGGTCGTGACGCCGTAGCAGGCGGCCTTCGGCTGCGGGGGCAGCTCGCCCGCCTGGACAGAATAGAGCTTGCGGATATATTTCGCCTCACCTGCCGTCCGCTCTTCGAGCGCTGCGGCGAAGCCGCCGACCTCGTCCGCCGCGTCAAAGGTCTGCACGGCTCTGGGCTGCGGCGGGGTGTGGACATATCCCATCAGCAGCGCAGCGGCGCCGATCAGAAGGATCAGCGTCGCTGCGGCGGATATGAGTACAAGCGGTTTCTTCATCAGTCGTAATCCGGCTCCTCGCGCTCTGCGCAGGTGGTCTTATACATGAGGTACACGATGACGGCCATCATGGTGCAGGTTATGGTCATGACCGTGTAGCAGATGGGATACATGTTGCCGAAGCGCTGCACAAGGTATTCCGACGCGCCTGTTCCCACAAGCGTGAGCACATAGCCGATCCACATCGCCACATGGTAGCCGCAGCGGCCGTTGACCTTATGCGAAAGGCGCGAATAGTGGATGAGCGCCGCAAGGATGCAGACCGCGCTCACGATCTGGACGATGCTGACGAAGGCGTTGAAGTGCATGAAGCTGGAGTCATAGCGAGTGCTGTCCATAAGCAGCTCAACCGCGCTGTGGAAGGTGAGGAACATCCATGCGACGTTTCCGTCGCGCGGGCAGCCTTCCTTCATCGGCAGGCGGCGGCGCGCGAAGAAGAAGTACAGCAGCAGCACCGTCACGCAGAGCATCAGTATCGCCTGCACAAAGAAGGTCGCAAAGCGGTACTCGACGGCGCCCATGGAGTTTGTTATGCCGCTGCCTATCGGCAGATGCTGCAGAAGCGGCGTGGTGATGGCAATCTTGCTGCGGCAGGAGCTGTTGAACAGGGCGCTCAGGCGGATGAACACAACGATGAGCGCTCCGCCGGGGGCGACGCAGTCGAGCAGACGCGCCATATTCCCCGTAAGACCCAGCCCGCGCACAACGAGTGCGGCGAGGAAAGTGCCCAGCAGCGCGCCGGGCAGGCAGTAGCTGCCGGTGGAATAATCGGTGATGGCGCGGATAAAGCTCGTGTACTGCTCAGGGTGGCAATACCAATGTATCGCGCGGCAGAGCGGCACGGAGAACAGCAGCGCCAGCGGCAGCAGCAGCCACATCGCGGCGGCGCGGCCGCCGTGCGATATGTACAGCGAATAGCTGAGCGCAAAGCCTGCGGCGATACCCAAGGCGATGACTACCGCACTCCAATATATGACCGTGCTTCCGGTGCTGATTGCTATCGGATTCATGGGTTCACCTCCTCCGGCAGTGCCGTGGCAAAGTAGATTATATCGCTCTGTGTACGCTGGTTGCCCCAGTCGGGACGGTTGACGGTATGGCCGTTCATGACCATGGTAGAGGTCTGGCCGCCGTCGAGCGCATAGGCTTTGACAACGCCCTTACTGAAGATATACTCCGCAGCTTCGCTGACGGTCGCCGCGACGGAGTGGTCATCCTCATAGTTTATCGTCATGAGGATATAGTGCAGCTTGTCGCGCTGGCCGATGGCGGTACGGGAATAGGTCCTATTGTTCTCGCCGATGGGATAGCTGCCGAACTCGGCAAGCTGTCCGTTATCGACCATGACCGGCCCGAAAGCGACGGCAAAGGTAACGTCGTTATCGGTTATGAACTGCTGCGCTTCCTCCTGCGAACTCATCTCGCCCGCGCGGGAGAACAGCATGTCGCCGGAAGCGGTGAAGAAGCAGGAGTCAACGGACTTCGGCGCGAAGCGGTAAAGCTGGCGCTGATACACCGTGATGCCGAGCTGGCGGAAGATGTAATAGTCGCCGCTGATGGCAATGACGGCGTTCGCGGAGGCGGCCATATCGGTCGGGTAGAGCTGCACGTCGGAGCCGTAGCTGTTGTTGGCTATCATTCTGCGCAGCTGGGAGCCGTCTGCGATCTTCACCTCGGCGAAAGTGCAGACCTTGTTATTGATAAGCTCCTTCCACGCGATAGCGAGGATAGTCTCGTCATAGTAATACTCAATCTGCGAGCCGGGATAGAAATCCACGTTCGGATCCCACGCCAGGCTCTGCCCCTCAAGGAGGTCCGCCGCAGAATCGATGACCTGCTGAACCACGGCGGGGTCGGTGGTCGTGCCGTAATTCGCGGGGTTCGGCTTCTGTCCGGCGAGGGCGTTCTCGTCGATCTTATACACCTTGCGGATATACGCAAGGTCGCCGAGCGCGTCGCTCGCGGCATTGTTTATGTATACGTCGAACTTGCTGACAAGATCAAGCTTGCTGCCCGACGCCGCGCCGACCGAGCTGCCGCTGTCGGGATGGATGTTATTGAACGCCCAGACGAGGGACAGAAACGCCAGCGCGATGAACACCAGCGTTATAAAGCCCATTCCAGCGTTTCTCTCCTTCGCGCGCGGAGCCGGAGCTGCCGGAGCGGGTTTGCGCTCCGCCGGAACAGGAGCGGGGCGTCTGTCCGGCATTGCCGGACGCTGGGGCTGCGCCGCAGCGGGTTTCTGCTGCGGCGCGGCGGGGCGCTGCTGCACGGGCTGTGCGGGGCGCTGCACCGGCTGCTGTCTCTGCTGCGGCGCGGCCGGACGCTGCTGGGCAGCTGCAGGCTTCGTCTGTGCCGCGGGTCTCTGCTGAGGCGCCGCAGGGCGTGACTGTGCCGCCGGTTTCGGCTGCGCGGCCTTGGGCTTTGGCTGGGAGGCAGGTTTTGCCTTGGGCTTATCCGAGTCGGAACCGAATTCGCGGAGGATATCGTCAAGGTCGAAGCCGTAATCTTTATCGCTCATTTCAGCCCCTCCTCTCAATTCACGGTGCCGCCGGTCAGGGCGCTAAGCATGGCGGAGTTCGGGATGATATACCAGTCTCCGTTGGTGTACTCAAGCTCCACCTCAAAGGCGGTCGTCGTATAATAATTCTGCGCGCGCTCAAGCACCGCCCGTACCGCAGCGGAGTACGCCTCGTCGGTCACGGCGGGGAGGTAATGGTTATTTTCGTCGTACACCTCACTGCGCGAGCGGGACTGCACGATTGTGTTGAGGTTCTCCTCGGTCTTGCTCTGCACGTCGTCGCCGATGGAGCTGAGGTCGAGATACTGAAAAACGACCTGCTGCTTCGCGGTCAGCCCATCCACGGTGCAGTCACCGTAGAGCTTATAGGAATAGCTGGCCTTCAGCGCATCGTACGCGAGCACGGCCGTCTCACTGTCGGGCGTGTTCTCAAGGCCGAGCGTGGAGTAACCCTCCATGTGCTCGTACGCGGCGGTATAGTTTCCGGCGGTCATATCGTCGAAGAACTCCGTGACGACGGCCTGCGGGTCGCCGCTGGGCTTGACTATGATGGCGCCGTGCACGCTGCCGTAGAAGCAGGCGAACAGCGCCGCGCCGGTGAGCAGCACAGACGCCAGCGCCCATGGGATGTTTATCTTGCGGCGTCCGCCCTTGCAGGACATGACCGCGGCCACGCCGCAGACGACGAGCAGGCAAATGCCGGCAACTGCAAAAATATTCATAACAGAGTCCGTACCTTCCTCAGTTGTATTCGCTTCGGGAGTGCTTGGGGTAGTGCCGTCCGATGCGGAAGCCGTCGGCGCGGGGGAATTGAGCGCCTCTATCGCGGCGCGTTCCGCGTCCTCGGCCTCCTGCATGCGGCGTATCGCCGTGTGATACTGCGCGTAATCGCTCATCAGGCTGCAATAGTCGGTCAGCGCAACGTAGCCGTTTTTCAGCGTATCCGTGAACATGACGATAACTATCGGATCGTCGGTATACACGATGGCGCAGTCGTTCATGTACAGCTTGGAGCCGTCCACGAGGTAGCCGTATTTATGCGCGACCTCGTACTCCTGCTCGTGGAACTTGAAGTAGTTCTTCGGCTCGGCCTTCAGCATGACGTCGATGAGGCCGGGGAAATTGTCCTTCTCCGTCTCAAGCAGGTTCAGGCAGTGGATCATCTGCCGCGCCGTGCAGAAGTTGTTCTCATAGAACTTCGCGTCAACTGTCTCCGCGTCCTCGCCCATGTACGGCGCGATCAGCTCGCGATAATGGCGGTATGTACCGAGGTTTTTCCACAGGAGCTTTGCCATGTCGTTGTCGGAGTTTATGATCGTCCACTCGAGGAGCTTCGAATACTTCACTCCGGCGATGGTGTCGTCCATGGTCATCTCGCCGTTATGTATCTTCTCGGTGTAGATCATGTTCAGCGGCACCTTGTACATGCTGCCCGCGACCAGATACGTGTCCCCGTTGAGGAAGTGCTCCTCACCGGTCACGGTGTTGCGGTAGCCGAGCGCGACGTCCTCGGGGTCTATGTTGTGCTCCGTCAGGAATTGGTCGATGACCTCGTCCCAGGTCTTGTCCTTGAAGCGCTCGTCGTCCTCCCCGTCGGCAAACGCGGCGGGCAGCAGCGCCGTTATCATGCACAGCGCTGCAAAAAGGCATATAATTTTTCTCTTCAGCTTCATATCCTTCTCTATTTCTCCCCGTCTGATGGCAGGGCATAATAAACTAAGATAATTATAGCCGTTCCCCCCTCTGATTTCAAGAGCAATAAGCTGTCTTAAGAAAAATTTGAGAAGGAATGGAACAAGCGCCGCAGAAACGGGAATAATATGAATAAAGGGCAGACGGTCAAAGGGGGGGCTTGACGTGAATATACCGAATGCGCTGAGCATACTGCGGATACTGCTAACGCCGCTTTTCGCGGCGCTGTATCTGCGCGGGCAGACCGGAGCGGCGGTGGCGGTGCTGCTGCTCTGCGCGCTGACGGACGTGCTGGACGGATACATCGCCCGCCGCTTCGACATGGTGACGGAGCTTGGCAAGGCGCTGGATCCCGTGGCGGATAAGCTGATACAGGCGGCGATGATGCTCTGCGCCGCGGCGCGCACGCCGCTGGTGTGGCTGCTGCTGGCAGCGCACATCCTGCGCGAGACGCTCATGGCCGCGGCGGGACTGTATATGCTGCGCGTTCTGGGGCAGGTATACGGCGCGCAGTGGTACGGCAAGGTCTGCACGGCGCTGATATACGCGGTGATGATAGCGCTGCTGCTGTTTCCGGATATGCCGGAGCCTCTGGCCGCGGGCGGCGTTTTCACCTGCGTATTCATGGTGCTGATGTGTCTGGTGATGTATCTTGCCGATTACGCACGCGTCCTGCGTGGGGAGAAAAGATAGCTCAAGCCGCCCATCGCTTTTCGATGGGCGGCTTTTCTGATAAATGCCGTTATTTGTTTATGACGCTGTAATTCACGCGGTCAAGCGCGGCGTCTATATCTTCGTCGCTTACGCCGTCGGGCAGATACAGCCGCATCGTCACGTAGGATTTCTCAAGGAAAGCATACGCATAGATCTCGTTTCCGTCCGCCAGCACGGTTATCACGGTGCCGTCCGGCGCGGTGTGCTCGCGCGCGTATAGCTCATCCGGAGCGTCGGCTATCTCGTACATCTCCATCCCGCTCGAAAGCGTGGTGTACGGCGAATTGTAGAGATACACGTCATTCGTAATGTCGCTCGCCGTGACGCCTTCAAAGTAGAACGACACGGCGAAGGTGCCCTCGTCGTAGTAATAGAACTTGTCGTAGCCGCTCGGCGGTTCGCGGAAGAAATCGCCCGTACAGAACTTGTCTGAGATAAACTGCGTAAGTTCCTCGTTCAGGATCTCCATATCCAAGGGCGTGTACTCCCGGCCGAACTCCTCCGCAAACGCCTTCATGGTGTCGCTTGAGCCGAGCTGTGTGCTCTGCCCGCGCAGGGCGAGGCCGTATTTCGCCGCTATCTCCTCCAGCTTCACTTCGCCCGCGGCGTCTCCGGCAAAGTAGAAGTAGTCGTATTTCCCGAAGCCCTGCGCCGCGAGCAGCAGGTGATCCTCCCAGGCCTTGACCTCCCCGGAAGGGGCGGAGCGCGTCTCGATGGGCGCAAGCTCGCCGTCCACGTACCCGTACAGTGTTATGGTGCAGGTTCCGTCGTCGTTATAATCGGTGTCGATGGCGGCGAGACCGTCGGGCAGATTCAGCATGAACGCGGGCGTGGTGTCGGGCAGCGAGGCGCGGTATTCCTCCCATTCCGCCCATGCGAGCCGCGAGTTCTCGACCGCGCGCTTCACCTCTTCGGGCATGTAATCGGGTACCTCCTGCGGCTGTGTCAGCGATATCCTCCGCGCCTCAGGATTCACCGTCCGCTGGACGCTGCCGTCGGTCTGCTCGGCAAATACGTACACCGGATTGTCCGCCGGGTCCATCGCCATCGCCCGCAGGCCGAACAGATCAGTGGCGTAGGCCGCAGCGCCCAGCGCCGCTAGCAGAGCCACGATCGCCGCGATGAGCGCGGATCGGCGCAGCGTTTTTCTGCGGTGTTTATTCAAATTTATGACCTCCCTCGTGTCATTCCCCGCCGTCCCGCCGTGCATCAGCTCAATGGCCTCGTCCACGGCGGCGGCGTCAATATCGTTCATGGCAAGCAGAAAATCGAGCGGATTCATATTAATTCCTCCTTTTCGAGGTAAGTCCGCAGCTTCTGCCGAGTGCGGTACAAAGAGGTCGTCACTTTGCTCTGCGAGAAGCCGAGCCGCGCGGCAATATCCGCAGTCGGCGCGAAGAGCCAGTAGCGGCAGATGAAAATGTTCCGGTCGTCGGCCGAGAGCGTGCGCAGGAATCCGTCTATCGCCTGCGTAAGCTCGCGGCGCTCGTATTCGCGCTCTACCGCCGCGGAGGAGGTGAGCGTTTCGCCCAGCTCCTCCAGCGCGAGATCGGCTCCGCCGTTTTTCAGCGCGGCGCGGCTGCGCAGACGCTTCAGACTGAGATTGCGCGTTACCGCGGCGATAAACGCGCGGAAGCGGGACGGGCGCTGCGGCGGGATGCAGTTCCACAGGGCAAGATATGTATCCGCGACGCACTCCTCGCTGTCCTCGCGGCTTGAGAGGATATCGTCCGAAATTTTCCGGCACAGCCGCCCGTATTTCTCGTCCGTGCGGGCGATCGCCGTCTCGTCGCGCCGCCAGTACAGCTCTATTATCTTTTCATCATCCATAACGGCCTCCAAGGTTTCCGAAAGCGCTTTCACTTATAGAGTACCGGTTGCGGGCGGATTTGTCACGGGAATTTCAAAAATCTTTCTTTAAATCACCTTTTCCGCGTCGAACATGCCTTGCAGCAGCTCAAGTCCGGGGCGGTAGAGCTGGTTCACGGTCCAGTAGCTTATCCCCGCGAGGCCGTATTCGTTCACCAGCTCCAGCCGCGCGCGGACACTGCGCGCGTCCTCGAACCACACCACGCGCCGCACGCCGGCGGCGTCTGTGTACGTGAAGAACGGCGCCTGCGCGGTACGGTCGAATTTTATCTCCGCCCCGGCCGAGGCCGCGAGATTCATCGCCGCCGCGTTTGAGATGACCGTCGCCGCGTCGCCCTGCCGCCATGGCAGCCGCCACGAGTAGCCGTAGTTTGAAAAGCCCATGAGAATTTTCCCCGGCGGTATCTCGCCCACGGCATATTCCAGCACCCGCCGCATACGGTTCACCGGCGATACGGCCTGCGGCGCGCTGTATGTGTAGCCCCATTCGTAAGTCATTATTATCACGCGGTCGGCGTACCTGCCGTGAGCAGCGTAGTCGTGCGCGGTGTACAGCAGCCCCTCCTGCCCGGCGCTCTCCTTCGGGGCAATGGCAGTGCTGAGGAAGTAGCCGCGCGGGTGCAGCTCGTCGGCGGCGCGGCGGAGAAACTGGCTGTAACTGTCGCGGTCGTAGGGGTAGACATATTCGATGTTGAAATTGACGCCGTAATAGTTCTTCATGCGCAGCGCGGAGAAGATATTCTCGAACAGCGCGTCCTGCGCAGTCTTATCCGTGAACAGCGCGTGGGCAATCTCACCGGAGAAACCGCCGGAGCGGCCGAGATTGGTCACGGTCAGCAGCGGCGCGGCATTGTCGGCGTAGGCCGCCGCGATCATCCGCGCGTCCTCTATCGGCAGCAGTCCGCCCGCCGCATCCGCCTGATAACAAAACGGGCAGAAAAACGTCAGATACGGCATAGTCTCCGCCATTACCGCGTCAGATATGGCGGGGTAGGCGTAGGCGTTGACCTCTATCGCGCGTCTGTCCGCCGTGCCGCCAGGAACGAGCAGCGCCATGCCGGGCACAAGCCGCGCGGGGTCGTTGAGCTGGTTTATCCGCGCCAGCTCCGCCGCGTCCGTTCCGTACCGGCGGGCGATGCCGTAAAGGCTGTCTCCGCCGCGCACAACATATATCTCCATAAGCTCTCCTTTCACGATCTCCGATTGCTGATATATTATATATATTCGTGAACGGCGCATTTTTGCAGGGCGATTCTTGCGTGGGAAAAAGCTTCTGCGCCTTGTGGGCAATATAGCGGCAAACAAAAACCTCCATACACTGTTGTGTACGGAGGTTCGCGGTTGTGGATTTAATTCGGCTTTATTTTCAGAATTATATTGTGATTGCGCCGGAGCTATTAATCTTTCAATACTATTTTGCTGCCGTTTACTGTCACACTATATTGCGAATCAAGGTCAGTAATATGGGCATAGTACGTGACAAAAGTTTTTCCAAGAGCATTATCGGTTCTTTCGAGCGGATAAAACTCGGTATTATATTCGTCCGATATAGTTAACTTTTCACCAGTTGTGTCAGAAACGGTCACAAAATAATCGTTTGTGTTCTTGTATTGATAAACATATACGACAACACCGCCGGAAAACTTCTGAACTATTCTTTTTGTCTCCCAGCCAATTCCTATCTTCCATCCATTTGCCGTTTTAGGTACGATCAGATACGTGTCAGAATCTTTTTTACGATCAATAATGAAGTCGCAATTATCTCCCTTAACCACAAGTTCAATATTTGATTTCCCTGAATTAAAATACTCATATGCTGCTTTCGGAGAATCAAAAGTCACAAAGGAATTTTCAATTGGCAGAAAGGCCAATACAGTAACCAATATCACAGATAAGCCCGCAAAAACAGCATACAGAATATGTTTGCGCGCTGTCTTGGACGTCTTTATCACCGCAATTGAGCACACGAAAAAGATAAACCCAATTATCAACCTAATGATTATATACATTGTGCTATATCCTCCCGTTAATTGTCGGTCACTTCCGTAGTTTTCTCATTTCCAGATTACCAAATCAGGAGTTTTCTGTCAATGTTCCGCAGCGCGGGCGGGCAGGAAATTTCAGCGCTATTCAGCACGATTCCGGCCGCGATTTCAAATATATATTCGTGAAAATGCTGTATTTGCAATCTCGGATATATATGCTATAATATTCTATATATTTATAGTATCGGTTAACAAGGGCAGACACGCCTGACAGCGCGTCTTTCCGTCTCGTCAGAAGAAGCTTGCACCGTTCCGCTTCCGCCTCGCGGCAAAAGCTGCACTCTGCAATCTCCTTCTTCCTTCTCAAGTCAAACCCACTTCGTTGGGCTTTGATTTGAATTATAGAAGGGCGGCAGCCCGTCTGCGTCTCAAAAAACAAAAATCACTCAAAAATCCATCCCTGTCAGGTGCGAAGCAGTTTTGGCGGAGCAGAAATGT